>JYMV01042074.1_pt1 | contig 12562 bp, 13 predicted proteins | sample 338911 | NCBI WGS metagenome assembly JYMV01 (sample SAMN03354496, study PRJNA234377) | hydrothermal vent metagenome | biome: Deep sea; feature: Hydrothermal plumes at the Eastern Lau Spreading Center, Western Pacific Ocean; material: Seawater | place: Tonga | collected 2009 | depth 2000 m m | reverse complement strand
CGCCGGCTGAATGGTTTCAGTCGATCTTCCACGAACTAGAGGAAAACGTATCTAACCTCTAGGAATCCAGAAGTCTGCACTCTAAAAACTAAAAAATGAAGAAACTTTTTGGGTAAATGAGAACAAATAAGGTGCAAAAGTGTACAACATTTCCGGACACCCCCTTCCCCACTTTGTAATTTTAGCCTCTCCTGGGAAGGGGCTCGGTCTAGGCTGTTGTTGCCGCGTATTGCTCGCTTGCTAGCTTGCTAGCTATTTTCCTTCTTCCGATTCCGTCTTTTTTTGAAAACCAGCAACCTCCCTGTACCTTCTGGCCACGGCTTCAATTTCGTCTTCCGTGACATGATCCTCAACACGATCACCTGATCTATTTATCCGCTCATCGGCAATGTCTAAGACCCGTTCTGGGCCCCATTCACGATTAGCAAGGATGACATCTGTAGTTTTCCCAAGTCGGTCATTCTCATATGCCGATAGGCCTTCTACAGGCCCATAAGTGCTCAACGCATCAGCCAATGCTTTTCCATCTAGAATTGCTTGGGATGCGCCGTTTGCCCCTACCGGATACATTGGATGGGCTGCATCGCCTAATATTGTGACACGTCCTTTTGTCCACCACGCAAGCGGATCGCGATCAACCATGGGATATTCAAAAATATGTTTTGTGTTCTGTAGCAAAGCAACGATATTGATATCGTTCATTTTAAAATTCCGAAAATGTTCAATGAAATCAGACGTTCCGGGACGGTTCCAGTCTGCGGCAATTGCTCGGCGGGGGCCGTCCTCACGATGTTCAGCGACCCAGTTTATTCGCACTGTCTCACTTTGTTTAGTCTTATTTGAAATGGGATAGCAGACCAGTTTGACGTCATGATTTCCCGCAATAAACATTGTACGACCATCACCAAAAGAATCTTGCTCACTAATACCACGCCACATCATCATGCCTTCGTACCGGGGAGGACCTTCATTGGGATGTAGTTGTTTTCGAAGTGCAGAGTGAAATCCGTCAGCACCAATTAAGATACTACCGTCAACGGTACCGACTGCCGATCCCTTTTCTCCCTTGGTCAAATGTGCAGTCGCCAAGTCATTACTCTGGGAAAAAGAGTTTATCCCTATCCCCGTTTTAATCACATCGGCCCCTAGGCGCTCCCTCACGGCATCTAACAAAAGAAATTGAAGAAGACCTCTATGAATCGAATATTGAGGAAACTCAAAACCTGCTTCTACACCACGCGGATCAGACGTAATCACATGTCCATATCTCGTTCTATATTCAATTGCTCGGGTACGCACCCCAAATTCATCGAGCTTCTGCCCAAGTCCAAGGCTGTGTAATACAGCTGCACCATGCGGTAATAAATTGATGCCAACGCCTAGTGGACGAAGCTCAGAAACAGCTTCAAAAATTTCAACGTCACAACCAATCTTATGCAAACACAATGCAGTGGTTAAACCGCCAATACCCGCCCCTGAAATAATTACTTTCATAACGTTTTTTGAAATTTTCTGATCTAATCATGTGACAAATACTCATCCTACCTCCCGACATCATATCTCATCCTAACTGTCTCAAAACAATTATCCTTTCACTACATCTTTGCATCAAAATGTTGCGTTATTTGAACTGCAGTTTTGACGGGGCCTCATCTTGGTCTCGCATTCTAATGATGACGGTGTGATGTGAGTATTGGACAGATTTAAAGATCCATTCTCTATTATCTATAGTTTGGCTTTAGCCCAGAGTCGCATTGGCAGTAGAACAATAGCAACTACGAGAAAAGGGGCGATGCGTAGCGAAGACCTACCTATTCTCTATGAACCAATTCACACCACCGACTGAAGCAATTGCACCCGGTGAAACGATTCAATTAGAGGTCAAAGGCGCGTTTCTTGAGATAGACGATACCAGAAATGTACTAACGCCGTTTACACCGGAATCAGAAAGCAATCCGCAAATTCCTATCGCAGGACCGATGAAGATCCAAGAAGCAGAGCCAGGAGATTCAGTGGTCATTGAGCTTTTGGCACTGGAACCATCTGGTATTGGCACGAACGCCATACTTCGAAACTTTGCTGTGCTACGTGAGGAGTTTGCCTATCCGACGCTTGTCGCCGGTCCGGCAAGGGATGGAAACGCCTGGTTTGGTGAGCGTATCCCAATTCCCTTCTTCCTCAATCTTGAAACCGTTTCAACCATACCACCAGACGGTTATGAACCATCACATGCGGGCGCCTATGGTGGCGACTTCGTACCAACCATGGTTCCTTGGGGGCCGTATTTATGGGGGATCCTCACGCAGTGATGAGGCGCCACATTCTCGGTGGCACTAGTGTTGAGTGCCCGGCACGGTTTGAAACCTTCCAGGTCGGAGTAATGGACTTTATTCATCAGCCTAGAACGATGACAACCCATCACGCAGCGGTCTTGGAAAACAAAATCTCTACCCGTACTCTCTCAATGTATGTGGACTAACACAGTGTGGACGGTGAGAAACTACGTACGAGGGAAAGTATTTGTGTGCTATTATATCTCCCCAGAGACTAGGACAGATCTTTCAGCTACCGATGAGTGTTACAGGATGAGCCAGTTTTACGAACCTGACTTGGGAACCGAGCCTGACAATCCCTTTGCTCGAGGTGAAGACGGCAAACTAGTTCGCAGAAGTTTCTGGCTTGATATGAGCGACCAATCGTTGACGCTAGCGATGACTAGAGGCATTGGCATGCCACTTAGGGCTAGCGAAAAGCGAGCACACTTAATCGATATTCGACGAGAGCACCTCATCGATGAGATTTGCCAAGAAATCTTGCCACCTGAGGATTAAAGATCCGTCGTTTAGAGAAAGTTAACCGGATAGGGTCCCGATTGCTTAACGAAGCGGCTTTTCTTTCACCTTCTTGAAGATAGATTTGCATTGCCGTTTCGCGAACACCTAGATCAATCGTAGCAGGCGCACTAAAAGCGCTCATTCATGCAATTTCTGTCCTCTTCGATCTGTTTTATGCGCCGAAGGCCAAGAACAGAAACTATTCGGTCGGCGACAACAAATCTACGAGTTGTGGCTCATTTTGAATGACTTCTAATTACCTAAATTTATTCGGAATTAAAATTTAAACTTCAAAGTTGCCTGCATATAGAAATAAATAACATTTGTACTACTAGGGGTATCCGGCGCATTCCGCAGAAACGCCCCTTTAAACAAATAAGCTCCTCCGATCTCATTTTCAAAACTACCCGGAAACAATTTGTAGCGTAGACGGCCCTCCAATTGATGACCGAGAAATCTGCCAGATGCACCACACTCATCGCGGATTTCTCCCGTCGTTAGTTCGTCCTTTCTACTCGCTAGCCAAGCAGCTCGATACCCAATAAAGCCAACTAAATTCATACTTGGTTTTGCCTCTATCCGAAAACCAGGTGAATTGATGTTGCCGCGGTCAAAAGGACCATAAATACCCGTCGGCCCAAATTTGAATCTCCTTGCGCCAAATAGGGTATCGAATCGACTATTGTCAGTATCATTCGGGTCAGTATCTCCGCTCGCATAATCATATTGTAAGACAAGACGTGGTGACCCCGGGACGTCCATAGTTCGAGCCGCATGGGCATGCAAAATACTGCGCGGTGATTGAAATCAGTGGTGTTAGCAGTGGTTGTTGATGAGAGTGAAGTGCCAAATTGCAATGCAACTTCAAGCCCATAGTCATAATTCCCAGGATGCGCCTCTTTGACTAAGCGCGCGCTGGGCGGTAGAGATTACGATTGCGCGTAGCTACGCCAGGCCGGTCGTTTTCATGTAAACCAAACACATAGATTTCAGCGTGAAGAAAAGTCCACAATTCTTTGTCTGAAACATGCACACCCCAGAAACGAGTTTCAAAGCTTTCGTCATCGGGTTCGTTGCTATTGCGTAGCAGTTTTTGCGATTCCCCAGGTTCACGGTTGATCGGAAACGTGTAAAAAGCCTGAACTATGGCCCCTTGGGAATTAACCCGAATGCCCTGTACGCCAGTAAATTCATTAATGGTGTTTCGAAACCGATTCCGTGCGACTAACCGCCGACTGCCAACATCAAGAGTGATTCTACCGGCAGACAAATCAACCCTATCCCTTTCAAGAAACACATTTTTGGAGCGTATGCCAAGGTAGGCCCTTAGCACTTAGAGTGTGTTTACATCATCGGTACCAATCGGTGTTCCCTTGTCGTCAAGATGCGCCCGAGTATTTTCGAACTCACCACCCAAATACAACCAACCTGGGTCAACACGGACATTCAACAGAAGACGTTCAACCAACGCTTGATCACACCACCCGTGCGGTCCTCACGGAAGCGACCGTCTTCTAACTCATACCTGATGCGGTATGTCCCCCCAAGGACCAACCACTGAGGCGTTTGGACCAGTTCTTTAGACCCTATGACATCATTTGCTATTGGCTTCCCAAATCAGTGTGCCAATGATACCTAAGATCAACGCAATACAACACATGGTTGCTGGACAGCGACCTTCATCATTGGATGTCGACCCTATAAAACAAAAAGAAGCAAATGAGAGGTAGAAATACTATCTGCGGGGTAAGTTTGAAATTTAAGCTTATCGGAAGCCCTAATATGTTGTTACGTCAGTGAGCCTGCATTGGAAACGTTTTTAAATTTTTGCCGGCGGTTATTTCGGCTTCATTGGCACAACAGGTTACAGGCCAAATAGGTTCAGCAAAACTAGGTAGCTAACCGCCGCAAGACCTGCTGCCAAAGGGAGAGTAGCGATCCAAGAACAAGCAATTTTTAGAAATAATAGTAGATTTACCTCGCCTGTTGCTCGGGCCAACCCCACCCCCATCACAGCCCCCACAGCAATGTGAGTGGTGGAAACCGGAAGTCCCGTTCGAGAAGCCAGCACCACCGTAGCTGCAGCGGCTAAAGTGGCACAAAAACCTCTATTCGGTGTAAGCGGAGTAATGCGGCGACCTATGGTCTCCATCACCCGGTATCCATAGGTGGCAAGCCCCAGAACGATGCCGAATCCACCCAGCAAAAGGACCCAAATAGGTAAGGCGGATTTAATTTCCACCTGTCCAGCGGAACTGACGATTGCAGCCACTGCTGCTAATGGTCCCACTCCGTTAGCCACATCGTTAGAGCCGTGGGCAAAAGCCATAGCGCAGGCAGCGAAGATCATCATGGGTGTGAAAATACGTTCTACCTGAGCAATATTCTCTTCCGGATTCGTTGTATCATCTGCTGTCACCCGCTTTATCATTTCACGGCCCAGAAGGGCTATCACCAAGCCAATAACTCCAGCCAACAAAAAGCTCATGGAGATCGACATCTCCAGGTTAATATGTTTAAGCCCTTTAAACAGAGTGATCAGAGAGACCACAAAACCCAACAGGAAAATGTAAACTGGTCCCCACTGTCGAGCGCTAGCCACGGGACGATCAGTTCCCAGAATCAAGCGACGCACACTGATTTTTAAAGCAAAAGCGATCCCACCACCAAGAATTGGCGAGATTATCCAACTGGCCGCAATGGTACCTACTTTCCCCCAATTAACGGAAGCAATTCCCGCTGAAACGATCGCAAACCCGATAATCGCGCCTATAATTGAATGGGTGGTGGAAACAGGCCAGCCCCGCCACGATGCGATCAAGAGCCAAGTACCGGCTGCAAACAAGGCTGATAACATGCCAAGGGCCAATTGGTCCGGTAAACCCACGAAAGTTGCGGGATGCACGATATTACTACGAATGGTGCTGGTAACATTACCTCCGGCAATCGCTGCGCCTGCAAATTCAAATATGGTGGCAATGATAATCGCAGTTCCAACCGTGATGGCCCCTGAGCCCACTGAAGTGCCCATGGCATTGGCTACGTCATTGGCGCCAATGCCCCATGTCATAAATAAACCCAGGACGATTGCCATGGAGAGTAGCAATGTTCCGTTTGTTGCTATGAATTCCATAGAAACGCCATAAATGCGTGAATTACTTTATGAAGAGCTCATCGAGGGCCGGCATCCTAGTCTTCCTTGCGCAAAAAATCATCGCTTGTTTGCCAAAATGAAAACCTCGACCCACATGCGCCAAACCAACGGCAAAATCGAGACAGAAATGTCAAGAATTTCCCCTTAGCTTAATTTCCAATCCGTTATACCTTAATGTAAGGGGCTGGGATAAGTAACTAGAAGTATAGCTCTTATAACATGCTGGCCATGGCTCCATTGCGGACTTAAGACCCAAGCTGTCGTGCCAAACGAACCAGCGAACAGCTCTTCCTAAGGCCTAACTAATGGCAAGAGAATTAGTCTTTAAGAATGGCAAAATTGGTCTCGAAGATCGAGTTGTAGACGGAAATGTTGTCGTTTGCGACAACCTGATCACTGAGATAGACGACACACCCACAGAAATTAAAACCTCGATTGATTTAGAAGGAGACTACTTATTACCTGGCCTTATTGAGTTACATACTGACAATCTTGAGAAGCACATCAACCCACGTCCAGGAGTGCGTTGGCCCACAGCGGCTGCGTTGCTGGCTCATGATTCTCAAGTGATCGCAGCCGGAATTACTTCGGTGTTTGATGCTCTTGCCATCGGTGATATCCGCGACGATAGTGCCCGGTTGCAAGATCTAAACGAAATGGTAAGCGCACTAAATGACGCTCACCGTACAAACGCTTTACGCGCCGATCACTATCTTCATATGCGTTGCGAAGTGAGTTGCCAAAAATTGACCGACATGTTTACGCCTCTAGCGAAAAAAACCATGGTGCGCCTTATATCGATGATGGATCATACACCAGGCCAACGCCAATTTCTCGACCCCGAACAATACAAATCCTATTACGCCTACAAATGGGGAAAGAGTAGTTCCGAAATTGATGCTTTCATCCAGAGGCAACTGGCCGAAGGGAACCAATATTCCGTATCAAATCGAGCGTTTGTCTCCGACTACTGCCGCAACCGTAATATCCCCCTCGCCTCCCATGACGATGCTACTTTGGAACATATAGAGCAAGCAGTGCACCTCGGCGCGAAGATTGCCGAATTTCCCACTACCTTAGATGCTGCCCGGGCTGCGCGACAGTTTGGTTTGGAGGTTATGGTTGGGACCCCAAACCTGGTGTGTGGTGGTTCCCATTCTGGCAACGTATCTGCTGCTAAGGTGGCCGTTGAGGGACTAGTTACGGCACTTTCATCAGATTATGTCCCCTTAAGTCTTTTGCATGGAGTATTTTTACTTACGAGTGCGACAGTGGGTCTTTCATTGCCACGAGCGGTCGCCTGCGCCTCAATAGGACCTGCTCGGACCGTTGGTTTGGAGGATCGTGGCTCCATAGAAACAGAACGCATTGCGGACTTGGTCCGGGTCCACATTTTAAATGACCTTCCCATGGTTACCGGCGTCTGGCGTGGTGGGGAGCGGGTAGCATGAGGAATACCCTATCGGTACTTCGACACGAGTTGAACAGGAGGCCCTTCGTAAAGTTGTGAAAATCTCAGCAATAAAATCAGTGTCAGGACAAACATTTGGATTTCTTATCCGGGCTCTTAAAGTTACGGAAGCACTAATTACTTGCATAATTTGGACCTTGTGTTTTTCTGGCCACGCATACTCTGACGGGTTAACTGTTGGGCTGATCCCCGCCGAAAACAATGAGGAGATGGTCGCTGCTTTCGAACCAATGCGTGTCTATTTGGAAGAACGTTTAGAGGAATCAGTAACAGTCTACACGGCTACCGATTACACTGGAATCATTGAGGCAATGAGGAAAAACCGCCTCGACATCGCATGGTTCGGTCCAATGTCTTACTATTTAGCTGAGCGGGAAGCTAATGCTGAGGCATTTGTTATAGGAGTGCGACCCGGAGGTAGCGCCAAATATCATAGCATAATTACTGTGCCCAAAGGCTCCGATGCTAATGTTTTGGAAGACCTGCGCGGAAGAACCATCGCCTTCGTAGATCCAGCATCAACCAGTGGTGGTTTAGTTCCCCGTTACATGGTGAAACGTGCCACTGGATTGATGCCCGAAGAATTTTTTGGGCGGCTGATTTGGGCCGGCAGTCATGATGCAGCTCAACTTGCTGTTAAAAATAATACGGTGGATGCGGCGGCGGGAGCAGACATGATATACGAACGAATGCTGGAAAAAGGACTAATCACCGCTGAGACGAACCGCATCATCATGGTATCAGATCCCCTTCCTGGAGCGCCACTGGCTTGGCGAGCTGACCTTAATTCAGAGCGGAAATCACAAATCCTTGATGCTTTTCTCGATGCACACAATCATACCGACGTCTCGGGCTTAACCCGGATTGGCCACTTCGAGATTGCAACATCCACCGATTACGATGTAATCCGAGACATGGTGATGGAACTTGACCTTACCGACAATCAAATCCGCCAATGAAGCTGAATTACCGGCAATTACAATCGCTGGTATCACCAAGCGATTTACCAATGGCATTCTTGCTTTAGCGAAAATTAATCTTGAAGTGGCTTCAGGAAGTTTCGTGGTTATCCTAGGCCCAAGCGGGGCCGGAAAATCTACGTTATTACGCTGTGTGAATGGGCTCGAGACACCAAGTGCCGGCGTTGTACGGGTGGGAGATAAGTCAGTCACACGCCGATCGTTGCGGTCGATTCGCCAGAACGTGGCAATGGTTTTTCAGCGTTTCAACTTGGTCGGGCGCCTCAATGTGATGTCCAATGTCTTATGTGGTCGTCTCGGCAAACGTTCCACATTAGGAAGCCTGATTTACTTTATGCGGCAAGAGGACATGACTATTGCGAATGCGGCCCTGGCAAGGGTTGGCTTACTATCCCGTGCATGGGAACGGGCGGACACGTTATCAGGCGGTGAACAGCAGCGTATCGGTATTGCGCGGGCATTGGCACAAGAACCTAAAGTTCTACTAGCGGACGAGCCAGTGGCAAGCTTGGACCCCGCTACTGGCGAAGAGATCATGGCGTTACTACGAGAGATTCAAAAGGAGGGAGCTCTGACGCTTCTGATTAGTCTGCATCAAGTGGATTTTGCGCGCCGATATGCAGATAGAATTATAGGGCTCAGAGACGGGGAAATTGTATTTGATGGCCCACCCCAGGATCTTGACGAAATTGCTCTACAGGAAATTTACGGTCGTCCACCGAGTGGTGACAAAATATTATCCAAGGATAAAACCAATGACGACTTGGCGCTGGCCGACAGCTAACGGCCTACCGCCACCCGCAGTGTTATCCATAGGGGTAAGTATCACTGCCATACTTGCGCTCTCAGCGCCCTTTCTCGACATCAATTTGACTACGTTAATTCATGCGCCAGAACATTTGTTAGCGTTTTTGAGCCATTTTATGACTCGACCCGATTGGGATTGGCTTGGAATTCTTGCTATTAAGCTTAGCGAAACAGTAGAAATGGCATTGCTTGGAACTTTAGTTGCTGCACTAATCAGCATACCTTTAGGTTTCCTCGCTGCCCGAAATTCGAGCCCACATCCCATTATCTCACACTTTGTGCGAGCGTGTTTATCATTCGTTCGGGCCTTTCCTGAGATGATGTGGGCATTAGTATTCGTTGCGGCGGTTGGATTAGGGGTGCTCCCTGGTGTCGCAGCTATTGCATTAGTCACTGTGGGTTTTTTGGGGAAGTTTCTTGCCGAAAGCCTTGAGGCAGTTCCCGACTCCGCACTTGAAGGAGTAATCGCGCATGGTGCACGGCCAATGCAAGTACGCGCGTTTGCGTTACTTCCCCACGCGTGGCCAGATTTTGTATCAGTATTGTTTGTAGTGTTCGAACATAATGTACGTGCCGCTACTGTCCTCGGTCTTGTGGGCGCTGGAGGCATCGGTTACGACATGACTATGGCCATGAGATTGTTTCAATTTGATCGACTGTTACTGATCATACTCGCGATTTGGGTGCTCGTAACGGTACTGGACCGTCTTTCTGATGCACTCCGCCAGCGAATCATCTGATGGTCCAACCACATTTAATACAAACTCAACTGCCCGAGCCACCACCTCGCCCATTCCCGATTTGGCCCTTATGCGTATTCCTAGGAGTAATCGGCATCTGGAGTACCGCCCATCATCTAAGTATTGATTTTCAAGCCCTATTGTGGGGCGCGGGAGACATGGCTGAATATATTGGGCGCTTCGGAAGGCCTGAGATCGCGAACTTCCCACGAATTGCAAAACTGATGGCGGAAACGCTGGCAATGGCGGTTTGGGGTACTGCGATGGCACTAATCTTAGCCCTCATATTAGCACCCTTGGCTGCCCGAAACTTGTCACCGCATCCAGTTTTATATCGTGCCGCGCGGGAATTATTAAACGGCTTACGTGCCCTACCTGATCTTTTGTTTGCATCGATTTTTGTAGCAGCACTTGGTCTTGGACCACTTCCAGGAGTCCTTGCCCTCGGTCTACACAGTGCCGGTTTTTTAGGTAAAGTGTTGGCTGAAATTTTGGAGCGTGTTGACTCCGACACCTATGACGCGGTGCGGGCTACGGGTGCGAGCTTTCCCCAATTGGTCATGTGGGCCGGTTGGCCATCTGCATTACAAGAAGCAATTGGTTACACAATTTTTATAATTGACAGAAATGTCCGAGTTGCCGCTATACTTGGCCTTGTCGGCGCTGGTGGAATTGGCATGGAACTCACGGTTGCTTTCCGTTTGTTCCAATATGACCGCGCTGCCGGATTAATTTTGGTGGTTCTAATTGTAATTGCGAGTATTGACTATATCTCTGACTGGGCGCGCCGACGGGTACGGTGAACTTTTGTTGGACCCGGCCACGAATAAGCTAATAAGGGCCTCAGAACAACTACTGAGAAAGCTCGAAATCCAGGAATTCCCCCGCTCATATTAGTAGATAATTAATCAACATATTCCTGAAGTCGCGGCATATCCAATGCAGCCCTGAATGTATTATGAAAGTGATGTAGGGCAGGTTCGTTTCGGCCAAATATCACATGATCCAATAGACCATTTTTAACGGCCGTTTGAATACTTTCTCCCATTGCATAGTCCTGCTGAGATATTGTGCTGATAAATACTTCATTCTGAGCTTCAACGTCCGGCAAAGCGCCATAGCGGGCATCTATGTCGTAGACATTTTTAGGTGTCAATTTTGGAGCATTATCACCTGCTTCAACTTTCGCCTCTAGTAACCTGTCACTAAAATAGTGACTGATCTGTGTAATCGAACGACTGGGATTGTTTTGGTCCGGATAAATTCGAATTAGGTTAATCGTGCCTCTCCCTAACACCAGTTGAATATTTGGAAACAAATAATAAATCACTACCGCACCGTGTGTAACACGCCAGTCTTCCCGTGGTTTTTCGCGAAGGCGGTCGATAGCGAGATTTGGGAATACGAAGCGGTGATTTCTTTCAAACGACTCGTAAGATAGCGCATCACCATAAAATATCCGCCCCACAGTATCCTTGTGCAGTTTATGAAAATGATACGTTTCACCAAAAGTGTCATTAGCCAGTTTCCAGTTCAACTGCATATCGATACTGGTTTCACCTACACGGTTCATTCTTTCAAATTTCCAATTCGCTAGTTCCGGAGCAAGCTCTCCAAGCAATGTGTCGACGTTTAGATCCGATCCTGGCTGTGAATGGACCCATAGCAGTCCATATTTTTCGCATGCCGGAAGTTCGACCAATCCCCGGCGTGACTTATCGATAGCGCCGAATTGATCCTCCTGTGGGATAGCAATTAAAGACCCGCAGTTGTCGTATGTCCATTTGTGGAATGGACACGCAAATCTCGATCTTTTCCCACGAGGTTCAGATTCAACACGGGTACCACGATGTCTGCAGGAATTCAGGAAAGCCCTAAAACGTCCCTCCGAATCTCTTGTAGCGAGTACTGGAATTCCAAAATCGTCGACAGTCATAAAACAACCAGGTTTAGGAAGATCTTTTGAAAGGCCTATGAGTTGGGCATGATCTTGAAAAAATTTACCCCATTCTCGGTTCGCTAAATCAGAACAGGTATATACGAAGGTAGGGTTGCGAAGAATCACGCCCGCATCGACATTCACGTGTTCGTCGAGTTGTCGCAATAACTCAGACAAAATTTCGATTTGTTTCGTATGGTCCATTTAATTCCTCGCTTCTGACAAAACAATTCAGTTATTCAGTCAGGAAAAATTCTTAACAAGAAATCTCTTTACTAGTCAAAAAAATAATAATTCTCACAAATCAGTTCTGCGGTTTTACTAAGCTCACCAGTATGTTTTGAAAAGGATACAAAAAACATGCCTGCTCATTGAGTGTTATGTTAAACAAGCCGCGAGGCCCGCTAGCCAGACATTCAATGTACATTGAATGACCAGCGTCCGTCTCTATAGCTTTTTCTATCCATTCCAAAATGACTTCAGTATTTCCAAATCTTGCTACGCAACTATCATAACATGATCTAACGGACGAAATTTCCTAATACCATTAGGCGGGGAATTCTCCGCAAAAATATAAAATAGAGCACCAAAAACAATTCTTATTTACGCATTTTGCACTCCAGATCGCCGAAATTGA
>JYMV01009671.1_pt2 | contig 12565 bp, 7 predicted proteins | sample 338911 | NCBI WGS metagenome assembly JYMV01 (sample SAMN03354496, study PRJNA234377) | hydrothermal vent metagenome | biome: Deep sea; feature: Hydrothermal plumes at the Eastern Lau Spreading Center, Western Pacific Ocean; material: Seawater | place: Tonga | collected 2009 | depth 2000 m m | reverse complement strand
GTGACTGGTAGAGGCGTTGTTCTGCTTTGCATTCTTCTCCGGCCTGCGCGATCACCTGCTCGACACATGACTTGAGCACTTGGTTCGCGCGCGACATAATTTTTGAAAACTGAAAATAAATGTGCAGAATTTGTAGAACTGAAACAGACAAGCAGTTGTGCCGTCTATGTGCCTCGTTTTTGGGAATTGATCCAAAAAACACCCATGTTTCGTAAACGAGGGGGGTATTCCTATATATTATTTAAAATATAATGTTTTTTTATGTGTACATACTTAGGGAAACACCTAGAGTATTTCTATATATCTTTTTTTTACATAGTTCTCTAAAAGTGTTACACTTAAGGCTACACTTAAAATAAGTCCCAATATGGAGCTCTTTGATAGTAACCCATTGGTCGTGTCAGATCTTCATGGGCAGTACGTTGCTTTACCAGGGCAGTGTAAGAATGCGGTTTCATGTCTGCGCACCAGACCCCGCAGAGTTCAGTAGCATACCAGACGTGGTGTTGTGCCTCATAAACACACCTCTTGTAACTATCTTGATCTACCGTGTAAACAAAGTCCAAAATGAGACCACAAAGATCGGCCGGCAGTGGGCACGATTTGAAAAAACTCATGTTTTGTAGATTCATGGAGGTTATCTTTAGGTTCCCCCCCCGTTGTCAAAACACGGCTGTTTTTTGGATCAGCAAACCCACCATTAGTTTAAAAGCCCTGTTGGGCATTAGTAAGATTAAAGCAGGAATTCAGTTTTGGAACACAACTATTGGGTTAGCACACCATTTAAAGACTTCCATACGTTTTTACCACATTTGGATATCATTGCTCCTAATATAAAAATGCTCCCCGACGTAATATTAGATATTATCCAATCCTATGTAGATTCGATGAATTTTTACAGCGATTTGCCGAGTCTTCATGCTGTCCGGAAATTGATGGATCGATGTGACAATTGGGTCATGTTGCAGTTGGGAGCCGTGTTGGGAATGCCATCCACAGAGATGATGCGTCTCCGGTTCCGCCTGCAAATGCGCGGAGATTTCGTGTTTTACTTTCACATGTCCGCCCCTCAGAGACATTTTATGTTGACCACTCTTGAGCGTGGAGTTGAGAGTCAGCGCCACCTAAGTAACATGACATGGATTTTCCTGGAGAAGGAGCCCAAACTGATTAATATTCCGCGATACAAAAATATATTCAAAGATGGTTTGTTCTGTCGTATGATGGAGTATCTGATAACAGAGCCCCCGACCCAACACTTAATATGAGCAAGTTTTATAAAAACTTTGTTAAACCTTCGTGTGTCATCCCAGTACATACCGGTGGTTGAGGAGCGATCAATTGCACTGGGTTGGCGTTTGGGCATCGCTTTGGAGTACTTGTCCAGCATCGTAACGTGAAATCCCATATTGAATTTTGTAACAGGAAACATGGCCTTTCGTCGGTTGGAGAATGGAAATTCCTTGGGAAGCTTATCTTTTACTACTTGTGAAGTACTCATTTTTTGTACGGTGTAAAAAAAGAAGATGCCCTGCGGATGTAAAAAGGGCTCTGGTATGCGATTTACTGGTACACGAAAGAGAGGTGGTATAGGTTTCAGCGGAGCCGGTTTCCGGAGGCGTAAGAGAGGTGGCATGGCTATCAGTGGAGCTGGCTACAAGAAACGCAAGAAGGTTCGCCGCAAGAGGGGTCGCCGCGGAGGTGGTCTGTTCAATCCTACGGCTGTGGCGATGCGCTCGCTAATTGGTCTGGCCCATCTGAAGCGTGGTGGAGGCGGCCAAAAGATCCTGAGCGGAGCAGTTTGGCATGGGTATGGGTCCGGTGTTAACCTACACGGTGCTGGTATCAGGGGAAAACGAGTACTTGCTCGGCGAGGCTCCGGCAAACGTTTGATTTAAACCAATATGCGACCACCTTTTTTGATTCCTTTCTCCTTTTTGGAGAGTTTGTGGATGGCATCCGCTATTTGATCTATTTTACTTTTTGTGTCTGGATGCATGAGGCCTACAATTTGCCCCACTGCGGTACCTGTATGCACAAGATCTTTTGTGATGCTTATCCCTTTCCCGATGGCGGCTCCATTTTTGCCAATAAACTGGGCAACCGACTTCCCGTACCGGCCGACCGCTTTGGCCCCTCCACTGATGGCCTCTCCCAGCGCAGAAATCCATCCTGATCCCTTTTTGTTCTCGCTAAGGAGTCGGCCGAATTCATGGGAGGGTTGTTTTGCTGCTGCTCTGACAAACGCCAATGTATGCGTATCCGCGTGTGGCCGCAACTCCTGAGGAACTGCTACGCCCCACATGTTGCTTGGAGGTGCCCCCAGCATCTGGTTACATACCTCATGTGCGAAACTTCGCTGGGCGTTTGTGTTGTTCATCAAAAAGTTCATATGATCCCGTGGCGTCGGATTTGCTTTTTTCCATAATCCTACTCGGAAGTTATGGCTCATCTGTTATTTTTTGTAGTATTCAATAAATATGAGTGGTATCCGCATCTCAGAATTCAAGAAACCAAGGACTATCATTGTTGATCAGGCGAAGGTCGACTCTGCATATGGTCCCAAAAGTTCAATCCTTCTGGAGTCGCTTGCTACCAGTTGGAGCAAAAATGGCTTCACAATCGAGGTGAAGGGTTTGTCTCGGGACTCGCTCCTGAATGGCATGTTCGTTTCGATTCCGCTACAGATACGCTGGAAGGCACAGGGTGGTGTCAACTTGGTCGTGTCAGAATTTTTCGATCGTGATGACCCGTATGGATACGCGGGCAATTTTGATCAAACAGCCGTAACCAAAAAGAATTTATTTCTTGATTTCGATGTAGCTTGCAGAGCCTACGATGGCGTGTGTGTCCGTCCTAACGCATTTAAGTGCATTCGCAACGCAACCCTGAGTATCAATGGATCCTCCTTCTCGACGCGCACCGATGCATATTATACCGCTATGTGCAAGTTATTTTGCGATGGGCGCCAGGAATCCATCTCTGGAGCAGCCTATGAAAATTATCCGTATACAAACTGTGGCGATGCAAAGCAGGCTCTAGTACAGAAGGGATGGTTCGAGCGATGCCGAAACCTCAACACGATGGGGAAGATTGTCAAGGTAACCTATCATGCTGATGGTAATAAGCGCATCGACGATATTGTGATCGAATATGATGTTAAATTCCCTCTGTGGTTTGGTCCGTTTACACACCTTGGATTTCCTGGACTGAGTGGATTCGATGGCCAGTCGGTTGCGTCGATCCCTTATGTAAGTGATTTGGTTCTGGAGTGCACGTTCACCGATGATGTGCTAATGGACGCTTTTGCTGCCCCTGATACTAATCTAGGCAACAGTTTGTCAGTTCACAGTCCCGCTTGGATGGCGAAGTCCACAAGTGCAGTCACCGATTGGATGCCCAATACCTATGCGATGTGGAACAGTGCCGTACCAGGGTCAATTCTTGCGGATACAAGTCAATACGTGGGTATCTTGCAGCCGAAATTGTGCTATATGTTCTCCGAGCCAGATCCTGATAAGATGTCGATTGCTCCTATCTACACGTTGCCAAGTTATCGCTTCATCACCTACGAGGATCGAAAGGCCATCACGGGAGCGGATTTTAACAGCCGAGTGGAGACTGTCAATATTAGTTTTCCCTATATCCGACTCTCGAATATCAGTGCGCTTTACATTGCCTTGGCTGAGGGTGCAAGGGTGGATGTATCAGCAGGAGGTATCGCGGCCCGCTCCTCAAGATACCACAATGGGGCATGGAATACGCAGCGTCTCGGTCTTGCTTGTGCCAACAGAACGTGCCCTATCAAATGGGACACAGTCAGGGTGAGCATGAGTACGTCCAGCAGCGTGCTCACAAATTTCGTGCAAAACACGATTACGGAGCAGCGGCAATTTGAGCTGTTCAAGAAGTACAGCAACGATGCTATGGCTCTTACGTTTGACCAATGGCGCGAGAGCTCTCAAATGCTCCTGTTTTCAGCAGAGGAATTGTGCGGTATTGGAGCGTTTGCTAACAGTTTCCAGGCTCTCACGTTGAGCGTTTCGTTCGATGTCTATCGCGATGCGACGGATACGAAACTTACGCCGAGTCAGTTCACTGCTGCATCGGATCAAGCAGCAACCCCATTACAACCTGGTATCCCGCACATCGCCCCGGATGCTCCCCGAAAAGGTAATGATAAAAAGTGTGCCATTGTTGGTCGCCTGATTTGCATTGAACCTGAACTAGTGAGCATCAGCGAGGGCGCCGTGAGTGTGGAGCAGGTGAAGCTCAGCCAAGCAGAGATTCATGCCCAACTCATGGGAGGTGCCCCCGAAGTCGAGGACGCCAATCAACTTGATCAGCTGGCTCGCTAACAAGTTTTAGAAAAACTTGGGAAAAGCCTAAAGCAACAAGATGCCGGTCCGTGTGATACAGCAACTCGGACAATGCTGGACGAGCATGATCCACCGGTCTTTGGGCTGTACGAAGTCGAAGATCTCTTTTATCTGCTGGCTACTATATCCGAGTCGATTTTTCATCACTTTTCTGGCGACGTGGCGTTGTTGGTTCGGGAACAAGATGACTCTCGAGCTCTCGATGTTGGTGCTCTTGAGAGACTTCACCCGTCGCGAGAATCCATCATGAAAAATACTGAAGCATACGATGCCGCGTTTATGTTTGTCCGTCATGTGTCGGCCTTCGTATTGGGCACGACTACACAATGCGCTAGTGTACCGCTCGTTTTCGGGCAGTACTGCATCCTGGTCGTCGAACACGATAACATTTCCCCTGCCAATTTGAGTCTCAAGGTCGATGGGGGCAACAATCTTGCTGGTATCAATCAGTTTTACGCGCTTTCGACCGATGTTTTTTTGGAGTTCTTTCCATACTGGATCGCTTGTGGCAGTGGGCGAAAAGATCCAGAGCGTTGTGCCGTTGTCGAAATTCGCCAATAGTATTTTGGCAACTATTGTGGATTTTCCACTAGATGACGGTCCAATAGCACTGGTGTGTAGGGCAATTCTGCCGCTCAGTTCAGGATCATAGTAAGGGATAAGACGACTGTCGGGATTTCTATATTTTCGTTTCAGGCTACCCAGGATGGTACTTTCGATTTCTTGCACCATGATACGAGCACCCAATGAATCATCTCCTCGCAGATCCAGGTTCGTGCGGTCCGACTTGTAAAAGTTTTGGATTTTCTTAAGGGTTCTGTCAGGGACACGGTATTTCTTCTTCAAAGCAAAGATTTCCTTCTTTGTCACCAGGCTGAGTGGCGTGTTGTTCTTGCAACTCAGACAGGGTAAAGCTGCGTCTTCCACCCAGTAGACATCTCTTGATTCGTCTTCGATATCGCGTGCCAATAGGCAAGGTTTCTTACTGTAGAGTTTTGCTTGTTGTAATCCAACAGCGAGCATCTTTTATCTTTGGGTCAATTTTTTGTATATGGAGACGGTCCGCTTGCTACGGAGGGTTTGCCCTTTTTCAGTCGTTTTGAGCCCCCTACCACATATTGCAATGGTATTTTTGGTTGCTTCATACCGGCCCATCTGCGACCTTGTGCCTGCGCGGCCGGTCCTGCTAGTGCTCTCTGTGCCCTGGCAATTGTTCTGTGCATCATGATCCCAACCCCTGGTGGATTGCTTCCTTCTTCGGCTTGCGGAGGTTTTCCTGCTACCCGAACGGCTTTAGTTGGTAATATTGTTGTTTGATATGGCCTCTCTACGATCCGAGCTAGCCTCCCCTCCAGATGCGGTTGAGTTGTCTTAGTTTTTCGCCGATGCACTGGGTCTTTTGGTTTAGTTCTTTTTGCCGGTTTCAATACTACTTCTTTGGGTGCTTTTGTTCTCCCACGTGTACGACCCGTTTTATCTTGTTTACGGCCCTGTGCTTCAAATTGTTGTTCAGTCACTTCAGACTTCGTCATGGGTTTGACCATTTTGCTTCGGGTCTGGACCTCCACCTCCAGAGTAGGGCTCGGGCCTCGTTTCGTCGAAGGTGTATGTTCTCTGGGTTTTTTAGCTTTAGTAGCTTTAGCTTTCCCCCTAGCTTTCGCTTTCTGAACCAATGAAGCTTCTCCTCTGGCTTTAGGCTTTTTCCGCAATTTCGCAGAGCGATCAACGGCCTGTCGCAATAAATTAACTTCGATTCCACTGTTATCATATTCTTTTTTCTTCTTGCGGTACCCTTCTTGTCCTGCGGTTCGGACCAATTTGAATTGCCCTATTACATCCCTGGAACCGCCTGCTATTTCATAAAGCATCATCATTTCGTCCATTCCTAGGTTCAATTTATCCTGATCGGTTTTGTCTAACAGGGCTTGTAGTTGCAACAACTGCGCCTTACCCTGTGGCTGGGTATGTTTGATTTCTATCTCTCCCTCTGGAAACTTCTCTTCCAGTTCTTTGAACGCTTTTACCTTTCGTACCTGCCTGAGCATCTTACCGAAATACTGTACATCCTTTGAGTCCAATTTCTTATCACTTATAACTTTCTGAAGAACTCGTCTCAACTTTTTCAGATTTTTCGCCCTGTACACGAATGTATCCTCCCCCTTTTCCCGGGAAGGGATGTCGTGCCACAAATCGGAATATTTTATTACCTCACTTTTGAATAATTTTTTCCAATCGGCGTGTGGTTTCTTCATGATTTCTTCATCGGTATAACCCATAGTCGCTTCCATTGGGTCTTCGAAAAACTGTGTCTCTTCCAATTCCAGCCTCGCCCGCTTAGGAGGAGCTAACATTGTTGGTTGTTTACGTTTCAACGCTTTGGGCAACGGCAGCACAGAAGGAGTTGGTGTGGGTAACTCCCTGGGAGTAGCCTTGGGTAAATTGGGTAGGGGTGGGGGCTGGGTAGCCAGTGGGGACTGAGCACCTATTTGCCCAACTTGTCCTGTTTCGACAGATGATATATACTGTTTGAGTCCCTCGATTCTATTTCCTTGTCTACGAATCAACGATTCTGCCTGATTTATAGAAGCTTTGGCTTTTTGCTGTGTGCTTCGATTTGTACTTCTTGACCTGTATTCAAGGCTCGCTATTGTTCGTTTTGCGCTATCGATCATATTTTGGGAAAGTTGGATTTGCGTTCTGGCGTCTGCCACATCGCCCCCGGTACCCTTCTGAGCATGCCACCCCTGGTCGGTCAATTTTGCCATTTCGGATGGTGTCATGGTCATTCCAATACTCTGCTCTATTGCTCTCTTCACCTGATCGGGACCATGCTGCGCCAAGGCTCCGGTTGCCCAGGGTGCCACTCCTCTAGTATCTAGACTATAGAGCCCACCCTGCTGTAGGAACTCCTGGAGTGCAATCCTCCCTGGTGTCTGTATATTTTGTTGCCTGCCAGTGATAAATTGATCAATTTTGCCCTGTGACCAGTCTATACGTTTGGGGTTACACACCTTTTCTATATAATTTATCAATCCTTGTTTGTGTGAGGCAAGACTCGAAACATCATTTAAGGCACCCAACCAAGTATTGACTCTCATATCTTCGTTGGGGAACCGCTGTTTTAGTTTTATGAGAGCTATTCTGATGCCTTGTATTTCGGTGAAACTCAACATTTGATTCATTTTCCGTCGTAGCAACAATGGAATCATGCTGCATGGATCTCCTACCTGCAGTCCCGGCCCCAAAGATCCTCGTGCAGGGGTAGCTCTGCTGGGAGTTCTATACTGGCCATAGCCCGGAGGTCTTTGAGCTGGCTCAGAAAAACTCGGAAGTGGGTCCAACCCGACTCCCTGTCCTGGTGAGGGATCAGAAAAACTTGCCATCGGAGCGGCCTTCAATCCAGCAAGAGGGTCTGGTGCTGCACCTGTCGGAGCTGCGAAAAAGCTGGGGTCTCCACCTGTGCTGAATCGTCCCACCCCCGCAGCACCGCTCACTGCACCGCTTATAGTTTGTGTGGGTGCGGCTACCCCTACCCCGGTCCCGCCTGTCCCGCCTGTCCCGCCTGTCCCGCCTACTGGACTTCCTGGCTGTCCGAGTCTACCGAGACCCAGTGATGCTTGCGGATCAAATGCCGGTGCCTTGGAGGGTCCGGGTGCGGAGGGTCCGGGTGCGGAGGGTCCTGTGCCTGGATCTGCCCCCGAGGCCCCTACGGCTGCCAATGTTGCGGTACTAAGTAGACTTGAGCACAATTGCTTTATTATCCCAACTAGCCATGGCAAATTTCGTAGTTGCGGTAGGTTCAGTGGTCGAGCTGATGAGTAGATAGCTTTTACAACGTCACCTGCCGCCGCAACATTCGCACTCCCTATATTTCGGGCAGTGAGTAACGGCAAAAGATTATATTTCAAGAATGCTTGCCCTTGGGCATCAGGTTGTTGGTCTCGTGAACTTTCCAATATAGTTAGCAGATTGGTGCAATCGTTTCGTGTGAGAGTCCCTGCTGTGATCTCAAATGCTGGGGGATTATCAGAGACACGTACGATAGGAGCAGGATCAGTGGGGACGGCTGCAGTTGGAGCAGTACCACTGGGAGGGACGGCTGAAAATGGTTGCCCCCCGCCTACCCCGCCGCCTGCGTCTCGTTGTTCCTGGACTTGAGCAGCTGAGCATATTTGTTTTATTTTGTCCACAATTAGATTGTAATTTTGCAATGTGGCCCCCGAAAAAGGTCTATTTTGCGATTGTAATGCGGTAACAGTCGAACTGATGATTGACGCAAATCCTTGATCCATATATGGCCCAATCAGAGCAGGCAGCTTTGCCAGATGGTAGGCTTGTTGTCCCGTAAGAGGCGCTCTGAATGCTGCCTCGACAAGATTCAACATAGACCGGCATGTTTCAGACATACTAATGGCGCCTGGGCCGACTGGGGGGGCAGGTGTGGGGGTAGGCAGCTGTGGGTGCATTGGGTTCCATGTAGGTGCGCTGGGGCCGGCTGGAAGACCACTTGCAACATTGGATGCGTGAGCCTGCATGATCTCCGCGGAAACTTCCGGCAGATTGAGTGGATTTCCTGATTGGTCGACAGGGATTCCAGTCGGGTCCAATTGAAATGCTCCCTGATTTGGTAGGTCGCTAGCACCTGGACCGGTCCATTGGTATTGGAGCGGTTGGCCAGCAACTGCAGGAGCCACAAACAATGAGGGACTTAGATCCTGGCCAACGATCACTGTTTGGGGTCCATACTGATGTGGTGGTTCTGCCTGAACAACAGGTGCGCCCGCTGCAACACTCCTCAAATGTTCCCGGACCATATCATCGGGAAGTATGAGTGCGCTCGGTAAACCGAAATGATATCCCTCTGGCGTGACGGGATTTCCGAGTGGTCCCAAATGAAATTCCTCTCCTCTTCCGTCCCCCGTTCCTTGGTACATATACGGACGAGGGTTGGTCAAGGGATCAGGGTACCTGTAACTAGTAGGGGTTTCATATCCAAAGGGCACTTGAATGGGGGGGCCTGGCGGACCATGTGGGCGAGCTGTAGGGGTAGGGGTAGCGGCCGCGCCCGTATCTGGTGCCTCGGGTAGTATATCACCCGATTCGCTTCCTGCGAGAAACGGGTCTCCACCTTCCTGTTTTATCTGGTCCGCAACGGCAGCGCAAATAAAGTTGATAACCTCGTATCCTGCAATGACTTCTGGTCGCAGTTGGCCGTTCAAATAAACATCGCGTGACGCCAATAGGTCCAACAAAGTTTCCACGGATGTAACATTGGCGTCTGTGAGCTGCGTCTGAACTTGTGGATTCGTTTTTAGCATATTCCATGCTTCCTCTGATGACTTTCTCAGGGCGGCATCTGGGACCGGGTTATTTCGCATCACTGCTTCTATCATATTGATCATAAGTTTGCAACTCTTTCCGAGGTCTCCCCACGTAGTATTTCCCCATGTCACGGCCCAATCTGCTGGTACGCGCTCCTCTTGTTCTATGCTGCAGAATTTCCCCAACGCGAGTGTGCCCTGATCGACCACTCTGGTGGGTTTGCCCCTCCGGATTCCACCTCCCGTCGACAGAGCCCTTATCATGAGTGAAACGGGTGCAGCCTGGCGTGATGACAATCCCAAGAATTCCTTCATTTCATTCCAAACACGCATCCACTCATCCCAATCTTCTGGTGAAAACCTTGTTCCACGAAGATGCGCTGAAATTCTTTCCTGAAGCCACGAACAATCGAGCTTTTCCCAGTCTTTATCGCCAACGTTCCATGTTCTATCCCCTAGACCACTAACATCCTGGGTCATAGGTTCAAATCTCGGCGCATAGGATCTCTTACAAACTTCTTGCAACTGTTTTTTGAAATCGTCGACCCTAACACTGGGATCTCTCCGCTGGACGCGCTCTAAGACGGCCAACAGTCTTGTCCGGTCGTCACCCCCCAGGTTGGCAGCAATTTGTGCAACAAATGATCTGAAAGTGTTCCATTCTTCTAGTCCGACAGAAGCGGCCCCAGACATGTGCTTATCAACAGTGCCCAAAAGATACTTGCAAATGTTGCTCGGGTGGGGAATATATCGAGAGAATTTCATGCCGCTAGGATACTTGCCTTCACACATCAATTGGACTTGATGCTTCAGTGCCTGAATATCTTCACTTTTTAGCTGCCTACCAACTAATTTGCTCATGCTGTCGAGAACTTGAGGCAGTAAATCATGGTTGGCTTTATCCACAACAGTTCTAAGAATAGGAATTATCCTAAGATAATCTGACGGACCCGCCCGACCAGCATCAAAATCAACGAAAAACTTACCAAGTTGAGTGCACGGATCGGCTGGCTGGACAACATCCCGCTGAAATGCACGGCAGATTCTGTCAATACCATCGAGCATTATTTGCCGCTCCTGGATTCGCCACACGCCATTGAACATTTGTTCAACCATGGCTTTGTATTGCGTATAATCGGATGGATTCACCTTTCGTATCATGTGTCGGAAAGAGTGCCAAAATCGTTTCGCTTCATCGGCTCCTATGCCGGAACCACTAGAAATATTTCTCAGTGCCACACCGCGGACGAAAGCCTGTAAGCTGGCGCAATCCATCCCCGTCCCCCCCATATCCGGATCCAGACCTGGCATTGGGGCTGGTAGGGTATGGTCCGGTACGGCCTCTGGTGGCAACGTCTGTCCAGTTGCAGTACTTGGTATTGCGTTCTTGCATGCTTCATAGACGCGATCCAGTATTTCATATTTCTCACTATGTGTTTCTTCTCGACTGCTTCCACTTGGTCGGTGTCCCATTAAAAATCTGTCAGCCATTGGGATATATTTCGTAACCCAATGTGGATAATTACTGAATATGTGCTTCAAACCCTCTAAGACTTCTGTTTTAACCGTTGCTGTGCTGCCCACCGGGTGCTCCTCCAAAAAAGCTATGATTCGGTCACAGTGAGTGTTGCTAGTTTTATCTGGATCATGGCAGATTCTCCCTAGTATTTGTTTATCATGTAGATAGGATGGATTTTGCAGACCAGCCTGACTTACCCAAGCACCTGATCTTAATGCTGCAGATAAATTGTGGAGGTGTTCAGCATACCTATGCCAAGCTCCTGATGTAATTTGTGTTGCCATCTCAGAGAACCGCAACAGCTCAGCCTCATCTAAAATCTCTCCACCTTCCACCCGACCAATCAAGTCAAACATGACACGGCACATCTCTTGTACGGTTTGACCGCTCACTGCTACTTCCGGGTCCGGATCATCCATATCCCATTCACTCCATTCATCAGCCCAATCCTTCAATTTTTTCTTCTTCTTTTTCTTGTCTTTGTCCGGTCGCATCCCCAAACAAACAATCTGTACAAACGTTCTTATGAAATTGTACTGATCCTCCGAGACAGCGTTCTGGTGGTTCCTGAATTGGTCAAAAAGCATAGTCCACAAATCTGAAACATGCTGGGGCTCTTCATTTTGATGGAAAAACATCCACGTAAAATGATGCCAAAATAACCTGAAGTCACCACCTCCGTGTGTTCTGTGGCCTGTTATTATATCATCAAGGAGCTCGCATATATCTTTCGCCTTTTTCGGGTCTTTTAACGCATCAGGCTCTTTCTCCTGGGAAATCAAACCGCAATACTTTGTCACAACATGCATCATCCACTGATATTCGCGGTCACTTAGGCGGAAATTAATATCCAAACGATTGAGACCTGCATCGAACTCTTTTTTAACATCCTGTGGGGCATTCTGCCAGAAGGTATGCCATATACCATGGACGATACCGAATTCGCGGGAAGTCAAACACTTGTCTTGTGCATATTGCATCATATTCTGCAGACGCTCACAGACGTCCGGATCCTGATCATATTCGGCAGAATAACCAATATATGACTCGTTATTGCACGCTCTCTGCAGCGTCCGCGACAAATGATCAAACTTTGTACGGGATATCCCATCGTGATCCATCAACACTGTACGTTTCGCGTAATGAGCTACAAAATTGCTCACATTCATGTCAAAAGTCATAAGCGATAGGTGGATTTCGTAGACCAATTCTTCGAATGTTTTAATTTCATCGTTTGTGACGTGACGATTTTGATAAAACCGGTCCAACATATCGATGAACCACGTACATTTGTCTTTTGAAACGTGAATATCGATGTGCTTTGGTCTGCTCTTTCGCAACCTGGG
>JYMV01019332.1_pt1 | contig 12569 bp, 12 predicted proteins | sample 338911 | NCBI WGS metagenome assembly JYMV01 (sample SAMN03354496, study PRJNA234377) | hydrothermal vent metagenome | biome: Deep sea; feature: Hydrothermal plumes at the Eastern Lau Spreading Center, Western Pacific Ocean; material: Seawater | place: Tonga | collected 2009 | depth 2000 m m | reverse complement strand
CGGACAGGCCACACTCAAGGTCATCAATTCAGACGGAAAGGTAGTTTTTGATGGACCGGTCAACACCAAGGAGCAAAAGTCCCAAGTGCCGACTGAGGCGATGAAATGGTTAGAGAAAGTGAACATCAAGGTCGAGGAAGTGAACATCAAGGTAAAGCCGCCCGCTGTCAACTAAACCAACCCGCTCCACCACTTGAACGCAGCAGGGTTGTGGTTCGGGGGCAACAGTTAATCGGTTGCCTTTTTGAGGTCTGGCTGGTTTTCTTTGGCCGTACCATGAAGCCCCTGACATTAACAACCATCGGAACTGTCGCCGCAGTGCTGGCCTTCTCGGTCGGCTGCTCCCAGAGCAAAGTGGACGACCTTAACGCTCAATTGGTGATCACCCAAACCGACCTCAGCAGGACTCGGGGTGATTTGGCCGACGCCAGACATGCCCAAGAAAAGGCGGAGATGCAAAGGAACATCGCCCAAGGCCAAGCCGAAAGTGCTATGGCCGCCCTGAGCCAAGCGAAGCAGGAACTTGCCCAACAAAAGCAGTATGCAGACCTGAAAATGGCCGAATACGAGGCGTTTGTGGCCAAGACCGCGCAGGCACTTGCCGCCAAGGACAAAAAAATCAGCGAACTGAGCGCACCAGTGAAGTGAGGTTCAGGCCGAATGGACGACCGGCAAATGAAAAACCTCCTACTCACAACAATCGCAGCCGTGCTGTGGGTGGGCATAGCACGAGCTGATGAGTCAACTCTCCCCCAAAAGCCCTCCAAAGAATCCATCTCGATCAACCATCTCACTTGGCTGACTGGCAGCTGGCAGGGTTCGGTGAATGGTGGAATTTTAGAGGAAACTTGGCTTGCTCCAAAGGCGGACAGCGGCAGGCGATCGCGCGCGCAAACAAGCTGATGGGAGGCACCGCCAAACCATCCGAGATCGCCGGCAAGGCAAGCTTCGATGAAATCCGTTACGCCCAGTGCTGGGAGGATGCGGATGTGTTGCTGCAAGGGTTGGATGTACAACCGGGTGATCACTGCCTTTCCATTGCCTCGGCCGGCGACAATTCATTGTCCCTGTTGGCTCGTGGTGCGGGCAAGGTCGTCGCGCTTGATCTCAATGCAACCCAGCTCCACTGCGTAGCCCTTCGCCGCGAGGCATATCGGAAACTACAGCACGGCGAGTTGCTGGAGCTAATCGGTTCACGGCACAGCGAGCGACGGGTGAAACTGTATGAACATTGCCGTGAAGGGTTACCGAAAGATGCGATCGGATTTTGGGATGCCAATCGGGATCTCGTTAAAGGGGGCATCGGTGGTGCAGGAAAATTTGAACGCTATTTCAAAACGTTTCGCGAACGTGTGGTGCCATGGGTGCATTCACGCGCCAGAGTTACCGAGTTGTTCAAGCGGCGTTCACATGACAATCGGAAGGACTTTTATCGTGACCATTGGAACACGTGGCGATGGCGGCTTTTGTTTAAAGTTTTTTTCTCGCGATTCTTTATGGGGCGGCTGGGGCGGGATCCACGGTTTTTTGACTATGTGAAAGGCAGTGTTGCGGAACGAATTTTCTCGCGCACGGAGCACGCGTTAACCGAGTTGTCACCGGCGGTGAACCCGTACCTGCATTGGATTTTACATGGCTGCCACAATGAAGCACTGCCGTTCGCACTGCGCGAGGAGAATTTTGAGTCCATCCGGACCAACCTCGACAACTTGGAATTGCGACAGGCGTCGGTGGAGGAAGTGGTGGAGGAACCGTCGATGGGATTCGATTGTTTCAACTTAAGTGATATTTTCGAGTACATGTCGGAGGCCGCATATCATGCGTTGCTGGCCAAGCTGGTGACCCGCGCCCGGCCGGGGGCGCGGTTGGCCTACTGGAACATGCTCGCCCCGCGCGAGCGGCCGGAGTCTATGGCGGGGCAACTAAAGTCGCGGCCGGAATTGGCAGAGCGATTGCACCGCGAGGACAAGACGTTCTTTTACAGCCGTTTCGTGCTGGAGGAGGTGGTGGCATGAGTGGGCCAGATACCGCAGGCGTGGTAGGAGTTTTCGCGCTGTTAGTAACGTTGGTAGTGGTCCTGCGCCAATGGCAGATGCGGCGTGCACCACCACCGGAGGTGGTGCGAAAAAGCCTTCATGTGGCGATGGGCGTAACCACATTGAGTTTTCCGTGGCTGTTCAAATCAGTGTGGGCTGTGGTGGCGGTTTCGGCTTTGTCGGCGCTTTTTATCACGGCCATAGAGCGGCTGCCGCGCTGGCGCGATTCCGTGGGGCAGGTGGTGGCGGGCGTGCAGAGGCGCTCGTGGGGCACGGTATTTTTTGCGATGGCCGTGGCGTTGGTGTTTGCGATGTCCGGCGGCGATCCGCTGCTCTACTGCGTGCCGATGGCCATGCTCACCTTTGGCGACTCGCTGGCCGCACTGGTGGGCCGGCGGTTTGGCATGGTGAAATTTCAGACCGGCGAGAGTGCCAAGAGCTGGGAGGGCGCGGGCACGATGTTCGCTGTGACATTCCTGGTGGTGGTGGCGGGCCTGCTGCTGTGGCCACCGCCGGGGATGAACTGGACGCAGAAGCTGCTCGCCGCGCTGATGCTGGGCTTGGTGGGCATGGTGGTGGAGGCGGTATCATGGCGTGGGCTGGACAACCTATTTCTACCCCTGCTCGGCCATTTGTTCCTGAAAACGTATCTGGATCTGGAGGCCACGGGGCTTTTGTTGCGGTTGGTGGTGCTGGTGGCGCTGCTGTTTTTTACCGTGCGCCAGCGCTCGCAACAATTCGTGCTTCGCGACAACGCCCGCATTGGCGCGGCGCTGTTCCTCTACATGGCCTTCGCGGTGGGCGGCTGGCAATGGTTCCTGCCGCCGCTGGCCCTGTTGCTGCTGTACGCGCGCTTCATTCCCTTTGAGTATGAAGTGGAGAAAAATAAATACTCATTCGAGGTTATGCTGGCGGTGGTGGGGCCAGGACTGGTCTGGCTGTTGCTGTACCGGGCGTGGAAACTAGAGGAGTTTTTTCCACCGTACCTGTATGCCTTCACGGCGAGCTTGGCGGTGATTTGGCTGGCGCGCATCAAGCACAACGGCCGTCCCAGAGGCGCAGGGGCGGCGCTTGCCAAGGCGTCCTTGGTGCCGGCTGGCCTGATGCTTGCGCCATTGATTTGGCTGGCGCGAGGTGGGGACCGGCTGGGGCTGCTGCTGGGCGCGGCGCTGGCGGCGCTGCTGCTGGCGTGCTTGGCGGTGTGGTGGCGACAGGATGGCGGGCCGGAATCGCGCGAGTGGGACTGGACCTGCCGCAGCAGTTGGGTACTAATCGGCTCGGCGCTGGTGTATGCTGCGTCGGCAGGGTTTTAATCCTCCAGAATCTCAACGCGGCCGCTGCGGCCGTTCAGGCGCACGCGCATGCCGGTGCGCAGGCGGCGGCCGAGGCCCTTGAGACCCACCACGGTGGGCAACCCCATTTCGCGCGCCACAATGGCTGAGTGTGAGAGCAGTCCCCCGCGCTCTACTAAAAGACCAGACAGCGATGGATACAGAGGAATCCAGCCGGGGTCAGTGCGCGGGGCGAACAAGATTTCGCCGTTGAGGTCGAGATCGTCCCGTGGCGACTGCACGCATTTCACTACGCCTTCCACCACGCCCGGACAACAGCCGAGTCCCTGCACGGTGTTGGTGATTTCGTCCAGTTCCGCCGCGCTTTCCTCCTCCGCCCCGTGTGTGTTTTGCCAATACACCGGGCCGTGGGTGATGAAGCGCGAGGCGGGCTCCACCGTATCGTAGGCGGCGTACTCGGTTTTCCGTTGCCGCACAAGCGCCTTCAAATCCTGCCCGGTGAGGTGGGCGGTCATTGCGCCGTTGAGTTCCTCCAGTGTGATGAAGAAAATATCCTCCGACTGCTGCAGGATGCCACGTGCGGCAAAGTCATTGCCAATGCCGTTGAACATCGCGCGCACCACGCCGTAAATGCGGGTACGGCAGAAGCGGGTGTTCTCGCGGTTGCGCACCGCTTTGCGCGCGTGCTTGAGCGACCACCGATACACCCAGTAACGCCAAGCGCCGAGGTGTTCGCGCACCTGCGCCTCAGCCCGTGTGCGGATTTCCAGTTCGCGCTGGTCGTATTTTTCCAACTCCAACTCGCCGGTGCGCAGGTAGTTGCGCAGACACACGTACAGGAAAGTCGGATCCTGATGGAGATCGGTTTCCTCCAGCTTCATTTCGTTCATGCAACGGAAGCCGTATTTTGAAATGTAATCGGCCACACGTGCCTTGAACTCGTCGAAGCCCGACTGCTGCAGTGCCTCATGACAATCTGCGGCCAGCGTGTTTTTCAGAAGCTCCGGCAAGCCTTCAGTGTGGTTGGCCAATGCGGCCATGCGGATGAGCGCGCGCGTGGGCTCGGCGGACTCGAGATTGCCGTTGCCGCACATCAAGTCGTTTTGCAGCGAATCATCGAGGTTGCCGAGCCATTTTTGGGTGAGCTTTTTCAACAAGCCAAAGTGCACCATGCACAAGTAATCGTTCACGATGGGCGCCTTCCACTCAGTCAACAGGCGCGCCAGCAGGTCCTCGAAATGGCCGTGAATTTCATCGGCTCGCATTCGGCTGTAATCGCGCGCGCGGAATTCGTCGTAAACCGTGTGGAAATATTTAAGAAAATCATCCACAAACGATTGGATGCGGAAATGGTATCCGAGAAATTTCAGCCCCGTGAAAAAGCGGCGCACCTTGGAGGAAAGTTTCCCTTGAAACCCGGAGGGCTGGATGCGCTCGGCAATCTCGTCGGCAAGGCTTTCGTCGGTGCCCATCATTGTCTCCATGAACCCGCGGTTGTACTTGAATCCGGGCAGGATGCTGGTGAGCCGGTACCAGTTGAGTAGGTTGTAGTAGATGCGGCCGTGGAAGGAGCCGAGCATGTTGCGCAGCGTGGGGTCCATCCGGCGAATCTCCACCGCTGGCACGCCGAGGATTTCGCAGAACTGCACATACACTCGCCCATATACGAACCGCGCCCACGTGAATGTGAGCGGCAGCGTGATGCCGCCGTAGCTCTCCACGATGTTGGAGTTGTCCCAAATAAATAATTTCCCGGCGGGGTCGGCCATGGGCGTGGTGACGGGGCGGGACTGGAGTAAAACCAGTTCGCCATTGCGCTCGCCCCACTCGATATCCTGCGGGTACTGGTAAAACGCCTCCACCTTCCGGCCGAGCCGAGCCAGCGACTTCAGCTCGTCGGCGTTCAGCACGGGGGTTTCCTGTAAATCCATCGGCACGGCACGCGTCTCGATGCCGCTGTGTTCGGCAGCTTCCACCTGCGTTTCCTTGCGCACGATTTCCTGTTCAATCAGTTTGCCGGTGGCTTTCTCAAGCACAAACTGGTCGGCATCCAGCGCGCCGGATACCAGTCCTTCGCCGAGGCCGTGCACGGCGTTGACAACGCATCGGGTGGGATCCTGAGCCACGGGATCGCACGTGAAAAGCACGCCGCTCTTTTCGCACGCGACCATTTCCTGAAACACCACGGCCACCTCCGCCGGCGTGGCCAGCGGCAAACCGCGTTGCAGGCGATAGCCGAGACTGCGCGCGGAATAGGCGGAAGCCCAGCACTGGCGCACAGCCGCGCGGGCGGTGTCTAGCGTGGGCAGATTGAGAAAGGAACTCAACTGGCCGGCAAAGGAATGCTGCGCGGAATCCTCGCCCGCCGCTGAGGATCGTACGGCGATGGGTGCCACCAACGAATCAAAAGCCGCCATGATGTCGCGCTCGATTCCCGGCGGCACCGGCGCATCGGCAATCAACTGGCCAATGGCGGTGGACACTGCCTCGAGTTTTTCCGGTGCCCCGCCATCATCAGGGTTGAGCGTTTGCAGGTGTTGTTGGATGGCCGGTTCCAAGTCGTTGGCCGCGCGGAACGCGGCGAAGGCCCGCACGCCCAGCACGCGCCAAGCCGGCACCGGTAGGCCCTCGCGATGGAGTTGGAACAAGTGCAGCCCCTTGCCGCCGGCCTCGCGTCGGGCAAATGATTCGGTGCTGTCAGGGTTAACGAGCATAGGCGCAGGTGACGGCGATTCCGAGGTACAACAACACGAGGAACACGGACGTGACACCGCGATAAACTTGCCCGAACGGCGGCCGGTTGAGAAGCCCGTAGGTCAGGCCAACTCCGAGTAGTAGGGCGCTGATGGCTGCGGTCCAGCCCAGCAACAGCCGTGAGTGCGCGAGGCGCTCGCCGAGCATCAGCCATACCGCTGCGCCGGCCATGACCCACGCGAGCGCCACCGCGCCCCAGCGGGTCCAGACTTTGGAATAGGAATTCACCTCGTCACGTTCTTCCTCAGTGACAAACGTTTTGCGGCCAAATTCGAACAGGTTGAACAGGCACCACGAGCCAAGTGCAAACCGCCACGCGCGGCCGTCCAACTCCCACGGAGCTTGCCCGGTGAATGCTGCGAACAACGTGAGCGTGAGCAGCACCGTGACAACCGTGTGCACTACGGCGTAAGTGGTCAGCCGCGGGCGTAGGAAACCACGCAGGAAAAATTCGCGGTACATCAGCATTGAGTATGCGATGGCCATCCCCATGCCTGCCAGCGCTCCCGTGCCCAGCGCACCCATGCCCGCGAGTTCCACGGCAAAACAGACGGCGATTCCAGCCTTCAACTGTCGAGGTCGCAGCACGCCACACACCAGCGGGCGGTCCGGGTATACTCGAGCGTCCTCTTCATGATCCTTCAGTTCATCGTACAGGCGAAGTTTGAAAAAAAACGCGAGAGTGGCAAGGCCGGCGAGCAGGAGCAAGGGCAGCGGCACCGGACGCACTTCGCCCACCCAGTCGGCAGCAAAAGCGCCATGATGCGCGAGAAACATCGCGGTAATCATGGCCAGGTGCGACACAGGCTCAAAGCGTTGGCGCACAAACACCCACCAGCGGCCGGCGAGGCTGCCAGGCATGGCATCATCAAGATGGGCGACGGAAGGACTCATGCGATGGTGTCATCCAGTTGCTGGCGCAGAGTGTCATACTCCACCTTGCTGTGATGGCGCGGATCCATTGGGATTTCATCGACTATATGGAGTTCATCCACGGGCAAATCATGCTTTTTCATGATACGCTCAATTTCGGTGCGCTGTTGCGGTCGCTCGATGGTATTCAGTGCAACCACACAGACGGTGCGTTCTTTCAATTTAGTATCGGGCAAGCCCAAGTATGCGGCTTGGCGCACGAACGGCAGCTTCTGCAAAACCATCTCCGCGCGTATCGGGAACACATACTGACCATCGCGTTGAATGGTGTTGTGCACGCGGCCGACCATCCATAGGAACCCATTATCATCCAGTCGCGCAAGGTCGCCGGTACGATGCCAGATGGTGCCGTCTGTGTCGCGTATTTTGGCACGGCAAAAGGCCTCAGGATTGTTGTAATAATCGCGGCAAACATGTTCGCCGGCTACGATGAGCTCGCCCACCTCGCCAGTGCCCACCTCTAGCGAAGCCCAGTCGGATTCGGTTTGAACCTCAATCGGCCCCGGGTGAATCTGGAGAAACTTGATGCGCAATACTGAAACAGGGTGGCCAACGTTTACGCCATCCTCCACCCATTCCGCATCCTCCGCCGAGCGGCTAGGTAGAGCGAACATTTCTTGAGCCTCAATATGCGCAATAGGCTCCACCTCGGTGGAACCATACAACACCCATACCTCGGCGTGGGGTGCGATGGACTTGAAGTCGGCGAGGTTATCCCGGCTTATGGGCGCACCTCCGGTAGCTGCACGCCGCAGCCCAGTCAACTGGTGACCGTGTTCGTGACACTCTGCAGCTATCGAGTTAAGCAGCCATGGCGAAAGAGTGGTGCAGGTCACTTGGCAGGCGTTCATTTGCGCGAGCAACAGCGAGTTGTCGTGATCAGCCGGTGTACCAACATCAATGGCCGGGATCACCGTGCTCACGCCGGCAGCGATGTTGTTCAATGAAAAAATTGGGAATGCGGGAAGGTCCACGTCGTTTTCCGTGTAAGGCAAAAATTCATCAAGCGCCTTGTGCTGCGCAGCGAGGAAGCGGTGCGTGCGGTTGGCGCCCTTGGGCGTGCCGGAGCTGCCGGTGGTAAAAGTGATGAGCGCGGTGTCCTCCTGCGCCACCGGCTCGATGGGCGCGGGATCCGGATGCTGTATCAGTTTCTCCAAACGCGCGGTGTATTCTCCGGTGACCGGACCGAAGACAATCCGGGTGGTTAGAGCCTTGAGCGCGGGAGAGTCAGCAGCCAACTCGAATGCTATTTCAAAACTAATCATCGCCTTGGCGTCCACAGCCTGGGCGCTGGCGTCCAGTTCATCGCGGCGCGCCCATGAGTCGAGGAACACTGGCACCGCCCCGATGCGTTGCAGGCCCAGAAGCGCGGTGTACAGAGCCACGGACATCGGCAGAAACAACAGCACGCAATCGCCTTTGCCCAGTCCCAGTGAATGGAGTCCGCCCGCCATGCGTTCCACACCTCCGGCAAATTCACGGAAGCTGGTTCGTTGGTGCTTGATGGGATCCTCGGCGCACTTGTCCTTCATCCAGCGTTGCAGTTCGTCCGGCGTCACCCAGTGGTAGGCCGTGGCCTCCGGTTGCGCCTCGGCGTTCCCCTGCAGGAACGAGGCCACGTTGTTGTCCGGCGTTACGCCTTCATAGTATCCTATGCGTTCCATCCGATTTCTTTTCTATAAGATCATTCCCTGCGCTCGCAGTGCCTTCAGTTCCTCCGGGCCCGGCGTGCGGGTGAAGACGGGATCTTCACAGGTGTTGGGTTCGCCAGTTGGCAAAACATCCCGCTCGACGATTTCTTGAATTAAGCGTGCCAACGCCTCTCCTTCAGCCTTGCTGGAGCGAGTGAGATAACCGAGGTAATCCTTTTCGCCCGGCTCGGATACAGTCTCTTTGGCCAGGATGCGGCCGGCGTCCACGCGCTCGTTCATTTGGTGGATGGTGAATCCGGCCGGCCGGTTTTCATTAAGCGCGTACAAATCGCAAAGAGTGCCGCGGTATTTAGGGAGCAATCCGTGATGCACATTCACGCAGCCCAGACGAGGCGCTTCGAGGATGGGTTTCTTGTAAATGCAACGGGTGCGTAAGTTGATGATCAGATCAATGTGCTGCTCTCGAATCCATTCACACATCTCCGGCGAATTCATCGTGTCGGCATGCTTTACCGGGAGATGCTCCTTGCAGAACAGTTTGCCCCGACGCTCCAGCAGCAGTCCAAGCATGTTTCGGGTTAGAGCGCTGGCCAGCCCGGTGCAGCCGATGGAGTACAGCCCGACCGTGCGTTTGATGAGGCTCCAGGAAAATTCCTTTAACACCACCAAGCCAACAATATGATCACCCGCCTGCTCCAGCAGAGTTTCGAACACATCAGCGTAGTTACGTGGAATATACGTGACATCCGAGGTGACCAACAATATGTTCATAGACCTTTGCGAACGGGTTCCCAGCCGCCTGTCGTGGCTTGGATTTCCTGTCGCACTGTTTAGCTGGCCTTGCATGGGACCACCATACCGGAAAATTGCGTAAAAATGATAATCGATAATGTCAATGAAGCCAACACTCCAATCGATTTTCCGCCGGGCCCATGACCATATAGTGAATCAATGTTCCCATAAATTTAATCAATTAGGCACTGGCTATCGGTTCATGTATGATGAACGCGTTGGCACAAACCATCGACATTTAATATCAACTCGAGACAAGCTATGAGCGAAAAAAACAGCATCGAAAAATGGGAGGCTCTCACCAACTCACCTGCGATTGTGGAGTTCTTCGAGAACCTCTTCGAGAACCTCGGGGTACGGGTGACCGATACCAACGAGGAATTCACCTGCCACCATCGCGGTGACAAGATTGAGTTGAAGAAGGGGCTGGACGAGGAAGCTGTGGATTACACGGTGGAGATAGAGTCCTTTCAGGTCGACCGATTGGTGGCACACACGCACGACAAGGAGATCGATGAGATCGAGAAGTACAGGATTGTTTGCGTCCTTTTCACCCCTGCCACGGCCGCAACGTTGAAGAAGAGGCTTTCCGGCAAGCTGGTACGCTTCCTCCTGGGTGCCGAGCCCGTGACGCACGTGAATCTCAAGTCCCCCAGTGAAGAGGAGCCCAATGCGCAACACACTCTGGTGGTCGCTGGCAACCAATGGCTGGCTATTCCCGGCTTGTACGGCGATCCGGATCGCATTTACCACATGACAGTGGATGAGGCGCTGCTCTACCACCGCCGTGTGTTCGCCACCATGAAGAAGGACACCTTTGGTGCCTGGTGGAAATTCGGCGGCTGGTACAAGGACTACCGCGAGACCATCTCCACCTGCCCACGCAAGTAGTGTTGAAGCGCGCCTGCAGCACATCCGGGTGGACGCGCAGGGGCGCTATTTATCTTTTCGAGTTCCCCGAACGCCTCCTGCCTCCTCGTGGTTACCAAGCTTCCACATTGAGCGATAAATTTTGTTTATAAGGTTCGTGTCGGGTGAACCACATCGGTTCATTTCATTAAACGCGAAAAAGTCGAGCCACGGCGGCAAGACGGGTGAAGAATTGAAAGCTGAAGGGAACTAAACCAGGCCACTCCGCTTATCGTCTTCGTTCTAAAATTTCTGTAACCCCGTTGTTTTCGCTGTTTCTAAAAAAACGCAGCAGCCGCGTAACCCCCAAGGGCGACCCCCACAGGGAGTACCTTTTGCACCTAAATTCTCCCCCTGCGTACTTTGTTACCCAGCCACAGAGGGACGGCAGTGCCCAGCGTTGTTGCCGGATTGTTCTGCCGAAATTGTTTTGTGCCATTGTCATGCTGCCATTGCCTCGAGCTTCAGGCTCAACTCGATGAACGCCTTCGCTGCCGTCGCTGGGATAACTCCGTTCCCAAGGAGCCGGAGACGATCGGTTCGGTTTGCCAATGGGTTGGGAGTCGTGTCCACCCGACTCCGTGGCGGCCCAGCATCAGTTGCTCCACCCAGCTTGGGTTCAGCTTCCCCTTCGTTACTGGCCGGGCAGCCCTGTCCGGTTCCAGCACATCCTTGAATGATTTCTTCTGCTTTCCCCTCTTTGCCTTGCCCATGATCGCCGGGTGATTGCTCAGTCCCACCTGGCCGTAGTTCGGTTGGCAGGATATTTTTCCCGCCTCCGCTGTCGTCGGGGTTGGCCAGCACCCTTGGCTCTTCCCATTCAAGTTGCGCCGCCCCGGGTGGAGCTGGCCACTCAAGTGGAGCGAGGCAATCCGTCGCAATAGCCTCGAGCCATTGTCCTGCTTGGCCAAGTCTTCCCACGCCGTGTATTGATCCTTCTCCTCGCTCACCGTCGGCGACGGCCAATTCCCCAAGGATGAAGACACGCTTTCTCCTGTGGGTACTGCCGACTTCAATCGCGCTGTATATTCCCCACGCGCTGCGGTAACCATCCTCTTCCAGATCGCTGAGCACCGTGGAGAGTCCAAGCGTGATATGCCCCTCGACGTTCTCGAGGAATACTCGTCCAGGCTGAACAACTCGAATTGCTCGGCGCAGAAACGGCCAGAGGTGCCTGCCTTTCTTGTCGCTGCTGCCTTGGCGCAGCCCTGCCCACGAGAACGGTTGGCACGGGTAGCCGCCAGAGATGATGTACACCAGATTGCGAAACGATTCCGCTGGGAATGTCTTAACATCTGTCCAGACAGGTGCCGAATCCAGCAGTCCCTCTTCCATCTTCGTGACCAAGTTAGCGATGGCGAAGGCTTCGATCTCCACGTAAGCGATTGTTCGGCAGCTTGGGAGAACTCGTCGCAGTGCGAGATCAATGCCTCCGTACCCGGCGCAAAGGCTGAGATGATTGATAACGGGACAATCCACATTTACTCCCACAGCCCCCTCTTCAGTAGTAACCCGATCATCGCGTAGTTGGCCGCATCCTTGTACGTGTCCTCCAGCGACTCGTGGTTGATGCTGCTCTCGCCCTTCAACTCCTTGCGCAAAAGGTTCTGCATCCGACTGACTTTGTCTTGAAGGCGGACGGCTATTCCCATTTCGCCGCAGGCAGCGATGTTGGTGCTGCCGTAATCCATCTGTTTCGTGTCAAACAGCTGCACGCACTCACAGGCCGCACGCAACTGCTCGACGCCCATCTCGGTCTGGATGCCGAGGATGTCCTGAATGAATGACATTTTGTCGTCGTTGATCTTCTTCATCGTAAATTTGGAAAGGGGTTGGGGGTTACGCACAAAGGGGAAAGTAAAAACAAAAGTACACCTCCCCCTATATATAACCCTTTAGGGGTTATATAGGGGTTTTGTTTTTGTTTTTCCCTTTTGCGTGGGTATGTGGCTTGGGTGGTCATTTGGTTGGTTTTTGAAAGCATCGACCGTTTGTTTTTACCAAGCGTGATTCGATCTCGCTCCACTGCTTTTTGACCAGATACGCCGAGCCGTGACCGTGCTTCTCGGCCAGCTCTTGGATTTGTTTCTTGTTCATCGGCTCGGTTATCCGTGCAATCAATCCATCCAAGTCCCTGATTTGCTTGGTTGTAGCCTCACTGCGGATAACAGAGATTTCCTCCTTGGTCGGTTTCGGCTTGG
>JYMV01014952.1_pt1 | contig 12569 bp, 9 predicted proteins | sample 338911 | NCBI WGS metagenome assembly JYMV01 (sample SAMN03354496, study PRJNA234377) | hydrothermal vent metagenome | biome: Deep sea; feature: Hydrothermal plumes at the Eastern Lau Spreading Center, Western Pacific Ocean; material: Seawater | place: Tonga | collected 2009 | depth 2000 m m | reverse complement strand
TCACACTGCAAGAGGTACTTGACAAACTGCGCTCCGGAGAAGGAGTTACTACCGATGATGAGGAATCGTTGACTCATTGTGCGTCACTGCTGATAGGATTCGTGCACAGTCACTGCACACGAATGGAGATCAATAATCATGTCGTCTGCGCCTGCGTCATTAAATGCGACTGCTGGTGAAGCATGGCATCAGGATTTCCCTCTTTAACCAGCTTGCCCTGCTCCAGCCGATACACGCGGTCGCTGTGTGCCACCGTACTCACGCGATGCGCGACGATCAGGATAGTCTTGCTGCCCTGTAGCGCTGTGATGGCCTGCATCACTTCGCTCTCGGTGGTGGTGTCGAGCGAGCTGGTGGCCTCATCCAATACCAACACGGCGGGATCGTGATACAGCGCCCGAGCAATGCCGATGCGTTGACGCTGGCCGCCCGACAGCCGAATGCCGCGCTCGCCGACCAGAGTCTCCATCCCTTGAGGCAAGCTGGCCACGAACTCTTCCAATTGCGCAAACTGGATCGCATGCGTAACGGCCGCCTCGTCAATCTTCTCGTTGGGCAGCCCAAACGCGACATTGCGCCTGAGCGTGTCGTCGGTGAGGTAAACGGACTGCGGCACATAACCGATCCAGTCCTGCCAAGCACGCAGGTTCTGTTGGATGTCTTGCCCATCCACTGTGATCCTCCCGGAATTGGGGGTGAACAACCCCAAGATCACATCCACCAAGGTACTTTTGCCTGCTCCACTAGGGCCAATGAAACCTACCGTTTCACCTTTTTGGATGGTGAGGGAAAGGCTGTTGAGCGCTGGCGCCGGCGCGTTGGGGTAGGTGAAGCTGACGTTGAAAAGCTGGATTTTGGTTTGGAGGGGTGGGGCGTGCTTCGTTCTTGTGGCAGGCCGGGGTGCGGCAAGCTGAAGTTCTTCATACATGGGATCGATTGCCGGTAGGCTGAACCGAATGGCTTGGAAAGACCCCAGTATTTGATTTACCGACGGCATTAGCCGGAAAGCGGCAACCGCAAATAGCCCTAGAGTGGGCATCATGCTAGCCGCGTCGCGTCCCTGGGCCAGCAGCGTCAACACCAAGGTGGCCAGCCCCGTTACGGTAAGTAGTTCCAGCCATAGGCGAGGGAGTGCAGCCAGCGTGCTCTTGTACCGACCGATCCTGCCGTGCTGGGTGTTGTGTATGAGGTATTGCGCGAGGAAGTCGTCCTCGCGTCCGAGCAGTTTGACATCTTTAGCGCTGCCCAGTCCCTGCATGAGATGTTGGATGGATAGCCCGGCGTGATACCTACGCAACTTGCCCCAACGCAGAAGGTGGCGACGGGTGAAGTGCTGGTAGCTCCAAGCAGCAACGCCGAGTACCAGCACAACGATCAGCGCACCTACTGGTTCGGCCATGAGCAGCAGGGCCGTGATGCCGACGATCACCAGACCTTCGGACAACAACATCATGAGTTGGAGGAGCGTGATCTGAAACACGCCCACTTCAGTAGTGACATTGCGGATCAACTGCGCCGAGTTGCGCTGCAGGTGGAAGGTATAGGGCTGGCGCAGGTAGATAGTGAATAGCCGCTGCGCAAGCTGTATTTGTACGTCGGTCGCAAAGCAGATCTTCCTCCAGGTAAAGTAGGCGAGGAACGTGTTCTTGAGGAGATAAATGCCCACCAGCGCCAACATTCCGCCTGTGACGAGTTGGACCTTGGTAGGGTTACCCAACATTTGCAGCACAGGTTGGACCTTCGGGTAGCTTGCGGCGAGGTCGTCTTGGACAAGCAACGCAATGACGGGAATGACCAATCCAATGCCCAAGATTTCCAGCACCATGCTAATGCCCATGAGCCCCAATATCACCAATGCGCTCTTGCGCTGGGCGGAGGTGAGCAATATCCAAATTTTAGCACCGGTGCCTGTCCGCACTTTTATCGGAATACGGCTCATACTTATCGGGTCACGCTTATTCACTTCGCAGAAGACATGAAAACCTTCAAGCCGCGCTTGCGTGACCTATCCATTTGAGATTTTCATCTATTCCCTCACTTAGCCAACGACCAAATGCCAGCGCCGACGTCATACCCGGCGAAACAACATTGAGAATGTGAATAGATCGTGGAGTTGTTTCAATAACCAGATCTTCTACAAGTCGTCCATCCTGGTGGATCAGTTGCGGTCGAATCCCCACACGCCGACCAAGGGTGAGGTCCTGCAGGCATAGACCAGAGACAAGGCGACTCGCCTCTCTAAAAAAATGCGTTCGGCTACACGAATGCTGAAATTCGTTCCATGCAATCCCAACCAACGCTCGATTGCGTACGAACGCGTTCCAAAACCCTCTGTGACACACCATTTCGGTCATATCCCTGAAGTTGATCGCAAACCGCTTGTATGCCTCACGACCAAACGCCGGAACGGCGTTTGGTCCGATCAATACCGCTCCCGCCACGGTTTTAGTCAAATGCACTCCCAAAAAAGGTACCAACACATTCGGAACTGGATAGACCATCGATCGTATAATCGGATCATCAGCACGATTGACGACAAAATATTCACCGCGAAACGGCGCCACAACGTATTGCCGTGCAATTCCCATCATGTGTGCCAAACGATCAGCGTAAAGGCCCGCACAGTTAATCATAAGCTGGGTCGAAAAATGCCGACTTCTGGTATGCAATGTGATGGCATGGGTGTCTTCTCCAATGCGCACGACTTCCTGCCCCAACGCCACGGAGACTCCCGATTGTTTTGCATCATGGGCCAAGGTTTGTGTTAATGCATTGGAGTCGACGATGGCTCCGGTGGGAGAAAACAGAGCCGCGACGCCGTTGACATTTGACTCCTGCTCACGCACGTCTTCTATAGGCAAGATCTCGATTCCCGGCACTCCGTTTACGTCACCCCGGCGTTTCAAGTCATGTAGGACTGGGATCTGGCTCTCTTCCGTAGCAACCACATAGGTGCCAACCTGCTCACATGGAACCTGTCGTTCCTTACACAATTCCCGAATCTCTTTGCTGCCCTCAACGCACAGTTTCGCTTTCAGCGTCCCGGGCGTTGGATTGAAGCCAGAATGGACGACACCACTATTCCGCCCACTGGTGTGCAACCCAACCGTTGCTTCTTTTTCCATCAAGAGAACGCTTCCAAAACGTTTGCCAAGTTCCCTCGCCAGCGCACAACCGATAATTCCGCCGCCAATGATCGCAATGTCATACGATTCACTTCGCATTGCCTATTCTACTATCTACCCAAGGCAGGGCCATTGGCTCAGGATGCCGGATACTCCGCACGGCCAATAATCAAATCACACACCCCCAAGAGCCATATCTGATGGGTCATTTCAACAATGTTGTAGGCCCGGCTATCGACCCAAAAATTGAGATCTCCTCGCATTTTCAGCGGGTTATCAGCGGCGAATCCGGTAAATGTGACGAGCTTATAGCCTGTGTCCCTCGCATAGTCCGCGGCCACCAGCATGTTCCGAGATTTGCCACTCGAGCTAATCAGGACGATCACATCCCCGCTGTCGGCATATAATTCCAAGGCTTTCTCAATCCAGCGCTCGTAGCCATAGTCGTTGGCCAAACAGGTCACCAGACCGGTCTCATTAAAATTCACGCAGCGAATACGCGCATTTTTGGTGAAGTCTACGGCGCAGTGGCTCGCAATAGCCGCACTCCCTCCATTCCCAGCAATGATGACCTTTTTCCCATCGGCATGAACGCTGCTCATGAGCTCTTTTAACTCGATGAGCTGCTCGTTCACGTCAGTCTCAAAAATGGACTGACGATAGCGATCGAAATATTCAACCAAAAACTGTTTTTCGTTCACCATATGTCACCACTTCAAGCACTGGTTGATGATCAATTTATGGCACGCTACCGCCATGCCGGGTGTAGAACTCACCCAGATGCGTCAGACACAGCTAAGGTTCGGCTTGGCCGAAGGAATTAAGTTTGCGAGCCCCTTACGAGACTCGTTCTACTTCCTGGGAGGTTTGTTGCGCCATGGCAGCAATCTCCCCACGCAATTGTTCGATCTCAGCCGCGATGACTTCGTTTTCTTTCATCTTGCGTCGAAGAAAGCGAACCGTGGCCTTGGCTTTTTCCTCGATCCCTTGAGGGGTCAGGATATACATGTACATTCGCTTGTTCTTGGAGTGATGGAAATTGCCGGCTTTTATCAAGCCTTTCTGCATTAACGCTTGGAGACAGTAGTTGACTCTGCCCAAACTGATACCAAGCTCCTTGGCAAGCACCCGTTGCGACAGGTAGGGGTCGGCTTCCAGACGCCCGATGATCTTATAGCGTAATTCGTCGGTCAGCATTGGGGGGTTGGGTAATGGCGTTCAATCATTGAACGCACACTATAGTGAATTTCGCGGGAAGGAGTCAAGAGGGAATCTAGGGGGGTGGGTAATGGCGTTCAATCATTGAACGAACACTATAGTGAATTTCGCGGGAAGGAGTCAAGAGGGAATCTAGGGGGTAGAGTAATGTGTATTGAGTTGGTGAAAACGCCTTAAGCTCTTTCCACCTCGGCAGTTTTGACCACCACACGCCATGAGGAATGCATCATACCCAACAGCAACACGACACGATCGGCATCCTTCATTTCCATAAACAATGCCTCTACCCCTTCGAACTGCCCAGATGTGATGCGAACCCGGTCACCTTTATTGAACGCCATGGCATTCCCTAGCGCAATGACACCTTCGGAATCCTCGTTGCTCTTCAGAGAGTCGATGACACCTTCGGGAACGGGGATGGGAACATCGCCATGACAGACAATCCCATTCACTCCAATGGTCGAGCGGATCGGGTGGTGAGCACGCCCCTCAAGTGCGACACGGACGAACAAATAGCGTGGAAAGAGTGGTCGTTCGACCTCCCGTACATTTCTCGCGTGGCGAATGACTTTGCGATATACCGGGAGATACGACACATACCCTTGCCGATCGAGGTGGTCGCGTGCAATCCATTCTTTCTGCACGTGGGTGTAAACAGCGTACCAATGTGCGTCCATCATATGTCCAAATCATACCCCCCACCCAATGTTTGTCAATATTCCGACGCTTGCCGGGTTTCCGGTCTTTGGTTAGAATGAGCTAACTTTTCCTCCCATCATCATTGTTATTGAAAGTATGCACAATGGCCTCTGAGTTCGTCCATCTTCATTTGCACACCGAGTATAGCCTCCTCGACGGCGCCGCAAAAATCGATAAATTGACACAGCAAGCGAAGCGGAACGGAATGCCCGCCATGGCAATCACCGACCATGGTAATCTGTTTGGAGCCATTTCATTTTATGAAACCGCGACACGGGTCGGGATCAAACCGATCATCGGGTGCGAGGTCTACATGGCGCCGGGAAGCCGCTTCGACCGCAACGGCCATCTCGCACACAACGAATACCATCACCTGATTCTTCTCGCGCAAAACCGCGCGGGGTATCAGAACCTCATCACACTCGTCACAGCAGCACATCTCGAAGGCTTTTACTATAAACCCCGCATCGACAAGGAGCTTCTGGGCCAGCACCATACCGGCCTCATCGGGCTCTCCGGGTGTTTGAGCGGAGAGCTTTCGCACCTGATCGGGCAGAAACAACCCGAAGCGGCAGCCCGCGTGGCCGGCGAGTATCAAGATCTGTTCGGCAAGGGCAACTACTACCTAGAACTTCAAGCCAACGGGCTCCCCGAGCAAGCCATTGCCAACCGTGGCCTGATGGAAATTCACCGCAACCTCGGCATCCCCGTCGTGGGGACCAATGATTGCCACTATTTGAATAAGGAAGACGCGAAAGCACATGACGTTCTGCTCTGCCTCCAAACCGGCAAGACCGTCAACGATCCCAATCGTATGCGCTTTCACACGCACGAGTTGTATTTGAAAACGCCGGAGGAGATGGTCGCCGCATTTACCGAAGTCCCGCGTGCCACGCACAATACCTATGCCATCAGCGAGCAATGTGACCTGCAGTTAGATTTCTCCCACACCCACCTCCCAAAATACACTCCACCGCCTGGCCTCACACGTGAAGAGCACCTGGAACAACTTGCGCGCAAAGGCTTAGAGCAACGCCTGCACGAACTTGGTCGCACCCAATCGTCGCCAGCATATTCCGCTCGCCTTGCCGATGAACTGGCCATCATCACGTCGATGGGATATGCCGGATATTTCTTGATTGTCTGGGACATCATCAAGTTCGCTCGATCCAGAAAGATTCCCGTCGGGCCGGGTCGTGGATCTGCCGCTGGAAGCCTCGTCGCCTATGCGCTCCGTATTACCGATATCGATCCGCTGACCTACAACCTCCTCTTCGAGCGCTTTTTGAATCCCGAGCGCGTCACGCTGCCCGATATCGACATGGATTTCTGCATGGATCGTCGAGAGGAAGTGATCAACTACGTGATCGATCGGTATGGAAAAGATCACGTCGCGCAAATCATCACTTTTGGAACGCTGGGAGCCAAGGCTGTGGTGCGTGACGTCGGTCGCGTCATGGAAATCCCCTATGCCGATGTCGATCGCGTTGCAAAACTTATTCCGAATCAACTGAATATCACCTTAGAAGAAGCATTAAAAAACGAACCCCAGCTGTCAGAACTAACCAAAACAGACTCGCAGATCAACGAACTCATGGAGACGGCGAAAACCCTCGAAGGGATTGCGCGCCACGCGTCAACCCATGCTGCCGGTATCGTCATTTCAGATGAGCCACTCACCAACTATGTTCCGCTGTTCCGTGGAGCCAATGGTGAAACGGTCACGCAATTCCCGATGAACGACATCGAGAAAATCGGCCTCATCAAGTTCGATTTTCTGGGGCTCAAGACACTCACCGTCATCAACCGTGCAGTCGAAATCGTCAGACAAGACCCCAGCTCAGCATGCCAAGATTTCGCCATCGAGACGATTCCGCTTGACGATCCAAAGACCTATGCACTGCTGTCCACCGGGCAAGCCACAGGCATCTTCCAATTGGAAAGTAGCGGCATGCGCGACCTGCTCACCAAAATCCGTCCGGAGAAATTTGAAGACCTGGTGGCGATTCTTGCGCTGTTCCGCCCTGGACCAATCGGAAGCGGCATGGTCGATGACTTTATCAAACGCAAACGCGGCACCATTCCCATTACCTATGACACACCCGTGCTGGAGGAAATCCTTGCTGATACCTACGGCGTCATCGTGTACCAGGAACAAGTCATGACCATCGCAAATAAGATCGCGGGATTTTCACTCGGACAGGCAGACCTGCTTCGACGCGCCATGGGAAAGAAGAAGCCCGAAGAAATGGCAAAGCAAAAAGTCCAGTTCATCGAGGGTGCCACCAGCAAAGGCATGGACAAAACAAAGGCGGAAGAGATGTTCGATCTCATTGCCTATTTTGCCGGCTATGGCTTCAACAAATCCCACTCCGCGGCCTACGCGATGATCACCTACCAGACCGCATACCTGAAAACCCACTTCCAACAGGAATTTATGGCGGCGTTACTGACGACAGAAAGCGGAAACTCTGACAAAATCGTGCGCTATTTGAACGAATGTCGTGAACTGGCAATCCCAATATTGCCTCCCGACATCAATGAAAGCCATAAGCATTTTACGGTGACGTCACACGGGATCCGCTTTGGCCTTGCCGCTATCAAGAACGTGGGAGAAGGAGCCATCGAGTCCATTCTTTCCGCACGAGCCGAACAAGGCCGCTTCGCCACGTTGACCGACGTCACCAGAAAGGTTGATGGCCGGAAGGTCAATAAACGCTTACTGGAAAGTCTGATCCGAGCCGGCGCATTCGATTCAACCGGGGCGAAACGCTCGCAACTCATGGCCGTGCTTGATCGCGCCATGGATGAGGGCATGCGTGCGCAGCGTGAAAAGGAAGAAGGGCAAACCAATCTCTTTGCCACCATCACGTCTGATGCGAAGGCCCCTCCCTTGGCGCTTCCAGCCATTCCAGAGTGGGACCAACAGGAACGACTGAAGTGGGAAAAAGAACTCGTGGGGTTCTACATTACATCTCACCCGCTGACGCCCTACGCGTCGACGCTCCAGCGGATTGCAACCGCAACATCAGAAACGATCCAGAACGTGGCTGACGGGAAACAGGTCAGACTAGGCGGAATTGTTGCGACCTGCCGCCAAACCACCACCAAGAAAGGCGAACGGATGGCGACGTTTCAATTAGAGGACCTGCACGGACGCATCGACGTCATTGCCTTTCCCAAGACCTTTCGAACCACCGCTGAGTTGTTAGCCGAAGAGACGCTCATCATGGTCACCGGCATCCTCGATCGCGCGGAAAAAGGGCTGAAGGTGAAAGCCACCACCATTGAGCGGCTGCCCGATCGTCCACCGATTGGACACATGAATATTTCTCTGAATGCCCAGCGTCTCACTCCAGAGTTTCTCGCACAGATAAAACACCTGCTTCAAACGCACCACGGACCATGTCCTGTGACCCTACGCCTGCGCATTCCCAACCAGGCAATGGCAACCATTACATTGCCGCAACCATTTCATGTTGAAGCAACGGAACATTGTGTCGATGAAATCGAAGGCTTGATTGGCGACGGGGCCGTTCAACTTCAAGAGGCTGTCCCAGTCCAGGATCGCGTGGCATGACCAACAACGCGAAGCTCACCCCCTGGGAACGCACCCAAATAGCGCGCCATGCGCAACGCCCCACCGCCCTCGACTATTCCAACCTCCTCTTCGAACAGTTCACCGAACTCCACGGCGATCGCAACTTCGCAGATGATCCAGCCATCCTGGGAGGCCTCGCAACGCTTGCAGGCCGATCCATCGTGCTCATCGCACACCACAAAGGAAAAACGCTGAAAGAACGAGTCAAACGGAATTTCGGGATGCCGAATCCGGAAGGCTATCGTAAAGCATTGCGTCTGATGAAACTCGCAGAAAAGTTTAATAAACCCGTTCTGACCCTGCTCGATTCACCTGGGGGATATCCTGGCATGGGCGCAGAGGAGCGCGGCCAAGCTCAGGCCATCGCGCAAAACCTTATGGTGATGTCGACCCTGCGGGTGCCGATGATCTCACTTGTGATTGGGGAAGGCGGCAGTGGCGGGGCCTTGGCCATGGGCGTCACCGATCGAATTCTCATGCTGGAACACTCCATCTATTCGGTGATCTCGCCGGAAGGATGCTCAGCCATCCTGTGGGGAAGCGGAGACAAGGTGCCAGAGGCTGCAGAATCCCTGCGACTCACCGCTGATGACCTGTTCACGTTTGGCGTTATCGACGAGATCATTCCAGAACCTGCAGGAGGGGCTCACGAAAATCCATCGGGGATGGCCAAGAAAATCCTGACCTCCTTGACATCACATTTTCAGAAACTCGCCGCCGTTCCGATTGATGAGCTGGTAGATCGCCGATACGCGAAATTTCGCCATATCGGCCGCTTCGATGAATAAGGGTTCACTCTTTCCGCTCCACCACACCCGCCCCCTCCCCGGCCTCAACCCATTTGAGATCTACCGTCGCCTTGCGACGCCGGGCGCAGAGTCATTTCTTCTGGAAAGCGGGAAGGGCACCCCAGACATCGCACGGTATAGCTTCATCGGAACAGACCCATATCTCTCCTTCACGTGTAAAGGCTCAACAATCGAGATCGCAGGACCATCTGGAACCCATGTGTCGCACGGAGATCCGTGGTCGGAGCTACGAAGCATTTTCTCTCGCATTGGTTATCCAAATCGAACGCCATTGCCCCCTTTTTTCGGGGGGGCTGTCGGGTACTTCTCATACGACTTCGTGCATCATTTCGAAGACCTTCCACGGGTCGCTGCTGACGACCTTCAACTACCCGACATGCACCTTATCTTTGTGGATTCAGTAGTAGCCATTGATCATGTCGAGCAACAACTGCATCTTATTTTTGCGCCACCCAAAGACCGCTGCACGATGGAATCGTATGACTCCCTTTGCGCAGAGTGGAACGGCAAACTCGCTGATCTTGACAACAGACTCAACACGCCCCCACCGCCCATGAAAGATGTCCCGGAAACCCCACCAACCCTGACCTCAACCCTCTCGAAAGAAACTTACATGCAACGAGTGAGACAATGCCAAGAGTACATTGCCGCAGGAGATATCTATCAAGCCAACCTCTCACAGCGATTTGTTGCGGATCTGGCTGGGTACGAGCCCCAAACCCTGTATCAACGGCTTCGTGAAGTGAACCCCTCCCCCTTTGGCGCGTTCATTGAGTTTGATGAGGTCACCATCGCCAGCGTATCCCCTGAGCGATTGGTTCGACTGCAAGACCGTGTCGCTGAAACCCGCCCTCTCGCCGGAACAAGACAGCGCGGAAAGACGACGGACGACGATTCTCGACTAACTGACGAACTCCTCGCCGATCCGAAAGAGCAAGCCGAGCACGTCATGTTGGTCGACCTCGAGCGAAACGACATTGGACGCGTCTGTCGCTATGGCACCGTACAAACCAATGAGTTTATGGCCGTAGAGCAATGCTCGCATGTCAACCATATTGTCTCGACGGTTCAAGGCGAGTTGGCAGAATCACGCGATGCCTTTGATCTCATCCAAGCCATGTTTCCGGGTGGCACCATCACCGGCGCGCCAAAAATTCGGTGCATGGAAATTCTGGATGAACTCGAACCCACCACCCGCGGACCCTATACCGGGTCGCTCGGCTACCTCAGCCTGTCCGGAGATTTAGACCTGAACATTCTCATTCGCTCCGTGATCGTCAAAGGTACCAGTGGATATATTCAAGTTGGTGCCGGTATCGTTGCGGACTCGATACCAGAGCGAGAATACGAAGAGACGCTGTTGAAGGCAGAAGCCTTGTTTGCCGCAATGCGAGGCTGACTATGTATATTTACCTCAACGGTCAATTTGTGGATGAGAAACACGCGACCGTTTCGGTGTTCGATCGCGGCTTTCTCTATGGGGATGGCGTGTTCGAAACGATGCGGGCATATCAAGGCCGTATCGCGTGGCTCGAACAGCATCTCGATCGGTTATTTCAATCTGCGGAGATGATCTATCTCCATATCCGACACTCGAAACAAGATTTCACTGCCGTTCTGCAAGAGTTGATCGATCGCAACACACTCGACAATGCGTTGATCCGCATCACACTTACGCGTGGCATCACCTCACCTGGGCTGGATCCAGAACCGGATAGCCACCACACCACGGTCATCACGACGCGACCCTATCTACCATATCCAGCCACTCACTATGCTGACGGGGTATCAGTTGTCATCGTAACGGTCAGACGAAACCTTATTGACGCTGTATCCCCGCGTATCAAATCGTTGAATTTTCTGAACAGCATTCTGGCCAAAGCCGAGGCGACGCAGAAAGGCGCGGTTGACGGAATAATGCTTAATCAAGACAACTACCTCACTGAAGCCACAACCAGCAACCTCTTTCTCGTGAGACACGGGGAACTCTTCACTCCCGCCGTGACCTGCGGGATATTGGCAGGGATTACTCGAAATGTCGTGGTCGAGCTTGCTGAGGCCAATGGGACTTCATGCCACCAACAGCCGCTGACTGTCGAGGAGCTCTATTCGGCAGAGGAATGTTTTTTGACGAACACGTCAATGGAACTCATGCCGGTAACGCAGGTTGACGATCGCATGATTGGGAATGGCCGACCAGGGCCGGTGACGAACCAACTGCACGACGAGTTTCAACTGTACGTCACACAATATATCAGTCGAGGTGACAGGGGTCAGGCCGCATCTTGCGGGACCACGGGCTCTTGATCCGAGGTCTCACGCTCAACCTTCACCTTCTTGATCCGGCGCTCATCCATGTCAACGACGGTAAACTTGTAGCCATCATGGCGAATGACGTCCCCGCCCCGCGCCATACTCTGTAACCGATCCAGCATAAACCCACCGAGCGTCTCATATTCCGGAGACTCTTGGACGGGTAGCCCATATTCGGTCCGAAGATCATCCGCAGTGCACGCAGCATCAATGATCAACGTTCCATCCTGCAGTTGTTCTATCGCCTGCTCCTCACTGTCATCATACTCATCGTGGATCTCACCAACAATTTCCTCAATCAGATCCTCTAATGTCACCAGCCCTTCAAGACTCCCATGCTCATTCACAACAATGGCCATATGCACGCGCCTCCGTTGCATCTCCTTGAGCAGCAGACTCACTTTCATTGTTTCCGGGACGTAATACACGGGGTGAAGCAGCTCGAGGATCTGTACCGGACGCCCGGAAGCCATCACCCCAAGAAGATCTCGATAATAGAGAATCCCACTCAAATTGTTCAGCCCTTGTTCAAAGACTGGATATCGCGAGAATTTATGTTCGTCGATGTAGTTCAACACCTCATCCATCGGCATGTCCAACGAGATCGCATAAATTTTGGGTCGAGGCACAATGATTTCTTTGACAGAAGTGTCGGTAAACTCAAAGACGCTTTGAATGAGGTCCTGCTCCGTCTTATCAAAGACACCCTCTTCTAAGCCCTCTTCAACCAGATGCTTAATCTCCTCCTCAGATACCGACACCTTTTCTTCAGGAATAACTCGTCCAAAGACCTTCAGCAACAAT
>JYMV01023789.1_pt1 | contig 12572 bp, 17 predicted proteins | sample 338911 | NCBI WGS metagenome assembly JYMV01 (sample SAMN03354496, study PRJNA234377) | hydrothermal vent metagenome | biome: Deep sea; feature: Hydrothermal plumes at the Eastern Lau Spreading Center, Western Pacific Ocean; material: Seawater | place: Tonga | collected 2009 | depth 2000 m m | reverse complement strand
AGTTGAACTCAACTACGTAAAAGCTGAGATCGATGATACTGATTTGGAGCCAGATGGTTTTGGTTTAACAGGCTCTGTCCTGGTAACTGAAAATATTTTCTTAATGGCTGACTACACGGCATTGAATGAAAGTGCTTTTGATATTGATGTCGATTTGGATACCATAACAGCCGGCGTAGGTTACCGTTATGGTATTTCCTCCACTACTGACTTGTATGGAACGCTTTCTTATGAGTATGCCGAAGCTTCTATTGAAGGACTTTTTGCCGAAGACTTATCTGGGAGCGATAATGGTTACGGTGTGACGGTTGGTGTACGTTCAATGTTAACCGACGCTTTTGAATTGGGCGGTTCAATTGCCTATATCGACATTGACGAAGATGACACAATCTTCACTGTCGAAGGACGTTATTACTTCACCGACAACTTTGCTGCTGGTGTCAGCTATGGTGTGGCAGAAGATGCAGACCTGTACACGGTCAGCCTGCGCTACGCATTCTAATAAACTGATATGTTAAGGTGGCCAATAGCCACCTTTTTTGTTTCAGGTACTTATTTAATATGCGTCTAATACTTGTTTCCGATATTTTTGGTGATACTCCTGCTTTGCGCAAACTTGCTGAAGCCATCGACGGAAACGCGAGCATTATCCACCCTTATCACGATATCACGCCTTCTTTTAATACTGAGCTGGATGCCTATCATTACTTTTGCGATAGGGTAGGGCTGGCGCAGTATACTCAGCACTTGCAAGAAGAAATCAGCAAGTCAAAAGAGCCAGTATTTCTTCTGGGCTTTAGTGTGGGGGCCTCAGCGATATGGCAGTTGTCTGAGCAGGCTGAGCCCGGCAAAATACGGCTGGCTAAGGGATATTACGGTAGTCAGATCCGCAACAACCACGCACTAACCCCTCATTTTCCGCTGGAATTGATTTTTCCTGCCAGTGAGCCTCACTTTAGCGTAGCAGAATTAATGACAGCATTGCAGGGTAGGCGAAATACCGAGATCCGCCAGACAGAATTTAAACACGGCTTTATGAACAGCTTGTCGGACAATTTCAGTAGAGTGGGTTATCAACAGGAGCTTGAAGGACTAAAAAACAGTTTTACTCAGCGGCAATAATCTTCGTATTTACCCAATCAATTGCTGCATCGACACTGTCGAAAAAATCGTGGGGTTCTGCTGCCTTACCATATATTTCACTGAGATGCTTTTGACCCATTAAGGGGGCATCACTGTGTGTTACCACCAGACCTGTCGCCACTCTTCCTACTTGCTTTTCCTGTTTGACGATTTCAACCAGTCTGTTTGCCGCTTCAGGAACATGAACCGGCTGACCGTAAAAATCACCCACCATGCCCCAGGGGGCGCCATAAAGCGGTTTGGTTAATGCGATAAATTCATCGGCAGCGGCGTTCATTGATTCCAAGTTCCATGGACCGGTACCTTTGAATACAATAATCTTGCCCACCAGATGGGCTTCAAACGATCCATGTTGCTTAAAATTTGCCATAGTCTGGTTTAATTGGGATAGGACATTTGATTGTAAGGCCCATGTTGGCTTCTGCAAGTCATTTTTTACCAAGCTGGCGTATCAACTCAAATATAAAAAGGGTAAGGTAAGGCGCAAAAATATGTCAGGGTTTTCACTATGTCTCAGTTCCATTTAGCACAACTTAATATTGCCACGGCGTTGGCCGATATGGATTCTCCAGTTATGAAAGAATTTGTTGATAATCTGGAACGTATTAATCAACTGGGTGAACAATCCCCAGGTTTTGTATGGCGAATGAAAGATGACTCGGGAAATGCAACCGCTATTCCCGTCTATGATGACCCCAGAATCATTGCCAATTTAACCGTCTGGGAAGACCCGGAATCTCTTAAAAACTTTTTGTTTAAAACCGAACATGCGCAGTTTTTAAAACGAAAGAAAGAGTGGTTTGAGCCAGTAAAAGAAGCTACCTATGTACTTTGGTGGATACCTGCGGGCCATCAGCCAGGTTTATCCGAAGCGAAAGAAAAATTAGCCTGGTTGAGGCAGCATGGAGAGTCTGCACAGGCTTTTTCCTTTAAAAAGTTGTTCCCGGCCGACACTGAGAAACAGGATTAATTTTATGGTACAGGCTGAAAGCTATTCCCGTCGTGAAGAATTAATAAACATCTGGTCTCACTTTTTGGGATTCTTATTGGCCATTGTGGGCTTAGCTTTGTTGCTGCACAAAAGCTTACCTCTGGGCGTTATGGAATTGGTTTCTGTGACTATTTTTGGCTGTAGTATGATACTGCTTTTTCTGGCTTCGACACTGTATCACCGAGCCAGTACGCCTACTGCACGCGCAAGGTTACGAGTGTTTGATCACTGTGCCATTTTTGTTTTTATCGCAGGTACTTATACCCCATTTGCTTTGCTGGTTTTGACGGGGACAACGGGCTGGTGGATTTTTGGTGTCAGTTGGGGATTGGCGGTGACTGGTATTATTCTGAAGTTGTTTTTTACCGGGCGATTTAAGTTGCTTTCCACCGGGGTTTATCTGTTCATGGGGTGGATCATTCTCTTTGCGGGTAAAACACTTTTCGAGAATCTATCTGCACCTGGGCTGTTTTGGCTGACTGCTGGCGGCGTAGCTTATACTCTGGGAGCGGTTTTGTATTCCTTCAAAAGTCTGCCTTATACCCATGCTATTTTCCATATTATGGTGATGCTGGGAGGTGCTTGTCACTTTTATTCTGTCTATGAATATGTGCTGTAGATTTATTATCAATCGAAGGATGGTGACTGGATATGGCAAAGTTGTCGGAATAAATTCCGGCCTACAGAACCGTATCGGAATAAATCTCTGCCTATAGGGTGGGATTTAACAACAGTGTCGGATTAAAATCCGACCTACAGGGTTGTCAAAATACTACAATTCGTCAGCCGGGCTCCTGGCCCGGCCAAACAAATTTCTCAGGACAGTTTGTTAAACAGTGATTCCAGACTTAGTCCTTGTTGTGACAGAATTTCACGTAAGCGGCGTAGCGCTTCTACCTGAATTTGTCTGACACGTTCACGGGTAAGTCCAATTTCAGCGCCAACGTCTTCCAGTGTAGAGGGTTCATAGCCCAGTAAACCGAAGCGTCTGGCTAACACTTCTCTTTGTTTGGGATTAAGTTCACCCAGCCATTCAACGATGTTACAGCGGATATCATTATCCTGCACTTCGTCTTCCGGGCCGCTGCCACGTTCATCGGCGATTACGTCTAATAATGCCTTGTCGTTTTCACTGCCAATTGGGGTGTCGACAGAAGTGATACGCTCATTCAAACGCAGCATCTTAGCAACATCTTTGACCGGCTTTTGCAGCGCGTCTGCGATTTCTTCAGCAGTCGGCTCGTGATCAAGTTTTTGCGCCAACTCTCTGGCTGCACGCAGATATACGTTGAGTTCTTTTACTACATGAATTGGCAAACGAATCGTTCTCGTTTGATTCATGATGGCTCTTTCAATGGTTTGACGAATCCACCAGGTTGCATAAGTGGAGAAGCGGAAGCCTCGTTCCGGGTCGAATTTTTCGACGGCGCGGATCAGGCCCAGATTACCCTCTTCAATAAGGTCTAAAAGTGCAAGGCCTCGATTGTTGTAGCGGCGAGCAATTTTAACTACCAGGCGCAGGTTGCTTACGATCATGCGCTTTCTGGAGGCTTCGTCACCTTTAAGTGCGCGTCGCGCAAAATAAACTTCTTCTTCTGCGGTGAGTAGCGGGGAAAATCCTATTTCGCCCAAATAAAGTTGTGTAGCGTCAAGGTTCTTTTGAATATCTTCCTGGTTGGCAAGAATGTCTTCGAGTGCGTCACTTTGATCTATTTCCTCGACTTCCATCTCTGTAACATCATCATCCAGATTCTCTGAGGCAAGTTCAATGACTGAGGTACTATTATTGGCCATGAGTGAAATTCTCCTGTCATGGATTATCAGTTATACCCTTCCCACGTCATCTATTATTATTATTGTTCTTAAATCATCTCTTGGGTAAGTAACGTAGTGGGTCCACCGATTTGCCTTTGTATCTGATTTCAAAATGCAGAATCACCTGGCCGGTGTCGTCACTTCCCATTCGGGCTATTTGCTCTCCAGCTTTCACCCATTGTTGTTCCTTAACTAACAAAACATCGTTGTGAGCATAAGCACTTAAGAAAGAATCGGTATGCTTGATAATGATCAAGTTACCGTATCCTCGCAACGCCTTGCCGGTATACACCACTTTACCGTCAGCCGCAGCCTTAATTATGGCTCCGCGCTTATTGCTGATATCGATGCCTTTGTTTCCTACTTCGCTAAGTGAGAATTTGCCTACTAAGCTACCGCTTGCTGGCCAGACCCATTTGTTTACCTTCTGTGGAAACGCCTCGGGTCTTAACTTCTCCTTAACATAATGTCCACCATACGCCTGCTTTTTTGGGGGGTCAACTGGTTGATTTGCTTGCTTTTTTGAGGTCGGACCAGTTGTTGTGGAAGATTTTTTCTCTTGTCGCTTTTTTGACGCAACCAGGGTCAATTGCTGTCCAGGGTAGATGCTATAAGGCGCGGAGATATTATTGATATGAGCCAGCTCGCGAAAATCTTTGCCCGCCTGGAAGGCAATTGAGTAAAGTGTGTCGCCTTTTTTGACTATATAATTTTTTGCTTTAAGGCTGCCCTTGTTTATAGCGCTATAATCTTTATGGGTGTTGAGTTTAACAACCGGGGCAGGATTGCTGTTTGAGGCACAGCCTGACAGCCAGCCAAGGCAAAATGAAAGGCAGAGGATCAAGCTATGACGAGACACTCTGCGACTCCTTTAACGCAACATAAAATAGGCTAAAACGGCGAGCAAAATCGTTGCCCATCCCAAGGTATCTATGTGTTGCCGCAACTTTTTCTCAAAGGGTGCGCCGCCCCAATACATTAAACCGGCAACCAGAAAGAAACGAGCACCACGTCCTATCGTAGATGCAATGATAAACGGAATAAAGGCCATGTGCATGGCGCCGGCACTTATAGTAAACACTTTATAGGGAATCGGTGTAAAACCCGCCAGAAACACTACCCAGATGCCATATTCAGAAAACCATTGCATGGCGTGATCCAGTTTGGCCTGATAACCCCATTGTTCCACTAAAGGCTGAATCAATCCTTCAAACGCAAACCAGCCAAGGATAAAGCCCAAAATGCCACCCAAAACTGAACCCACAGTGGTGACAAAAGCATACCACCAGGCTTTGTCGGGGCGGGACAGGGACATAGGGGCCAGCATTACATCTGGTGGAATTGGAAAAAACACCGACTCTGCAAAGCTCATGCTACCTAAATACCACTGGGCGTTTTGATGTTTGGCCCAATGCATGGTTTTGTCATAACAATATTCGAAGATTTTCAAAGTAGCTCACCTGGTACTAACGGCACAAACCGGACATTTTCAACTACCTGTTCGGAAATGTTGTCACCGTCGCGACGGTAAACCTTAAGCTGCTGGTGGTCGGTTCCTAGTGGAATAATAAGCTGACCACCCGGTGCCAGTTGATGTAACAGCGCCTGAGGTAATGAGCTGGCTGCGGCAGTTACCATGATGGCGTCATAGGGACCTTTGCTGGCCCATCCTTCCCAGCCATCGCCATGTTTCATTTTTATGTTGTGTAAATCCAGTTTTTGCATGCGGCGTTTCGCCTGAAACTGCAAGGATTTGATGCGCTCTACCGAGTATACTTCCTGAAACAACTGGGCCAGAATCGCGCATTGGTAACCCGAACCTGTACCAATTTCCAGAATTTTTTGCGCTGGGGTTGGTCCGCTTAATAGAATCTCGGTCATTTTCGCCACGATATAAGGCTGAGAGATGGTTTGTCCCTGACCTATAGGCAATGCGGTATTTTGATAAGCTTTGTGTTGCAACGCTTCTGGTAAAAACAGCTCCCTTGGGGTGCTTGCTATGGCCTTTAATACCATTGAATTGCGTATGCCGTCCTGAAACAGCAATTGTGCCAGGGTTTCTCCCCGGCGATTAAGAGTTCGTGTTGCCTGTACCATTCTTAGAGTTTTTCTATCCAGTTTTTCATATTGTCGAGGCTCTGGTAAGCCGTCATGTCTACACTGAGCGGTGTTACGGAGCAATAATTATTGGCTACCGCATAAAAGTCTGTTCCTTCACCCGCATCCTGCTCCTGGCCTACTGCACCGTACCAGTATATTTCCCGACCAAAAGCATCCTTTGATTTAACCATGGATTCCGAGCGATGTCGTCTGCCCTGGCGTGTTACCTGAAGTCCTTTAAGCTCTGCATAAGGCACATCGGGCACATTGATGTTTAAAATCTGATCCGGTGGCAATGGGTGCTCTGCCAGATGATTAATAATTTGCAACACCACCAAAGCGGCAGTTTCGAAATGTTCACCATCCTTTTGCGCCAGCGAAACTGCAATTGCCGGAAGCCCCATATAACGACCTTCCGTTGCTGCAGCCACAGTTCCGGAATAAATGACGTCATCACCGAGATTGGCACCGTGGTTGATGCCAGAGACCACTAATTGTGGATCTTCCTCTAAAAATTGATTTACTGCAAGGTGCACACAGTCAGAAGGTGTGCCATTTACCATGAAAAAACCGTTATCCATTTCCTGAATTCGCAACGGTTGTAACAGCGAAAGCGCATTGCTGGCGCCACTGCAGTTTCTGTCCGGTGCCACCACCACGCAGTCGTGTTGTTGGCTCAGGTGTTCGTGCAGGACGCGCAGTCCCTTAGCAAAGACACTGTCATCGTTACTAAGCAATATTCTCATGGAGGCTCCGGTGATTAGTTTAGCTGAAGTAATTCTCTAATGACTGACGTCGCAAAACAACCCGAAGGCAGGGAAAAGTTGAGTCTGACTTCAGCTTCTGATTGTTGGCAGGTTAATTGTTCAGGGAAAAGTAGTAATTTTCTTCTTTCCTGTTTTAAACCCAACTGCGACAAGGTATGGCAAATTTCCGGATAGTTGCTTTGTAACCGAGTTTCCAAATCAAACATGACGTCGCCGGAAGGTAGATCACCTTGTCCCCATAAAGGTGCGGACAACTGGATATCCCGGGTATTCAGACGCTGCGCAATTTGTTCGTCGATAGTGTCAGCAAGAAAAAAACTATTGCTGCCGGTTAAGCTAAATACATCGCCTTTTTGTGGTTGTGTGCTAAAAGTCTGTAAGCGGTCACTTACCGCCTGGTTAAACAACCATGAGCGAAGCGCTGAAATAGCCATATTGCGCTTTTCTCGTTTGCGAATCGTTTGCCCCTTTAATAAAAACTCTGCCAGTGCCAGGTTACCCGCGATGCCTGCTGCGTTTATGTTGCCAAATCGCTGAGGTCCGAAGTAATTAGGGACACCGTGCTTTTCGATTTTTGCCAGACGCTCTTGCAAGTCTTCGATTACCTGAACATCGGTCAGGAGAATGCTGAACTCATTGTGGGACAAGTTGCCGGTTCTGAGCTTTTTGTGATGCCACTGACTTTGCAGCACCTCACAACCTTCGTAAGAAAAAGGGGATGGTGTTGCATTGTTTTGTTTCGGCAACCAGACACTAAACCATTGGGTGGTAACGGCGTGTTTGTCTTTGCGCCCGGCATAACCCACATCGCGCTCTTTGACCTTGTAAAAGTCAGCCAGTTGCTGAGCCAGGTATCCGGTATTAAGACCGGTTTTTCGTATTTGCAGAAACAGATGCTCACCCTCACCTGATGGTGCAAAGGGCAATACCTCATTCACCTGAAAATGTGCTGGTTCGGCTTTTAAGGTGGCGCTGCCTGCTGGTTTACCATGTAGATAGTGCCAATGATGGATGTTGGGGAAGTGATTCATTAATACCGCTACAGTTATTTGTTTTGGATTAAAAGGACAACAGCGTGACAGGCGATACCTTCTTTGCGTCCCGTGTAACCCAATTTTTCAGTGGTGGTGGCTTTGACGTTAATCTGACTGATGTCAGAGGATAAGTCGGCAGAAAGATTGTGTCGGATAGCGTCAATGTGGGGAGCCATTTTGGGTACCTGAGCAATGATAGTGCAGTCCAGGTTGTTAATCTGGTATCCCAAATTCTGCGCCTGTTGAAACACCGATTTTAACAGTTGCCTGCTGTCTGCACCTTTGTAAGCGTCATCGGTATCCGGAAAATGATGTCCTATATCGCCCAGTGCTAAAGCCCCTAAAATTGCGTCGCACACTGCATGTAATAACACGTCACCGTCGGAGTGGGCCAGTAACCCTTGCTCATAGGGAATTTTTTCTCCACCGATAATGATGGGACCTTCGCCACCAAATTTGTGGACATCAAAACCATGGCCTATTCTGAGCATTGTTCATCCTTTGTTTGTTGTTGCAGATAAAATTGTGCCAGCGCCAGATCGCCGGGATGGGTAATTTTAATATTGTCCTGTGCACCGTCGATAAGGTGAACCTCGGCACCGGTTGTTTCTATTGCTGAGGCTTCATCGGTTACCGCAATGTTATGTTGCTGGCACCATCTGAGGGCTTCGATTAATTGCTGACGGGGAAAGAACTGCGGTGTCAGGGCTTGCCAGATCAACGCTCTTGGCAAACTTTCTTTGACCCGGACTGAGCCCTGATCACTGTTGTCTGCAGCGAGTTTGATAGTATCCGTCGCTCTTTTCGCCAGAATTCCCCCTGACGAGCCATCCGCCAGCGTCAGCAAACGGCTGATATCCTCATGTCGCACACAAGGTCTGGCGGCATCGTGCACTAAAACCCAGTCATCTGTGCAGGCATTTAAGCCATTTAAAACCGAGTCGGAACGCTCTTTGCCTCCGCTGACTTGTTGTATCCAGGGCATTTTACTGACAGCCAAGTTGTGGAAATGTTGATCTTCTGGCCCCAATACCAACACAATTTTATTTATGTTAGGGTGGCTGATCAGACGATTCAGAGTGTGTTCCAGCACCGTGCTCTCGCCCAATGGCAAGTATTGTTTGGGAATCGACGCGCCCATGCGACTACCGACCCCTGCAGCGGGAACGACGGCAGTAAATTGCCGGGATGCGTTTAACGCAGAACTAGATATAGAAGACATGTTGTTTCGTTTTATTTTGTGAGTGTCGCAGCCGAGGATTAATCTGAAGGGAGTATCCGGTAAAAGGTTTCGCCGGGTTTGATTAGGCCCAGTTCGTTTCTGGCCCGTTCTTCAATAGACTCCAGACCCATTTTCAGATCCTGTATATCGGCTATCAACAAGCTGTTTCGTTGGCGCAAATTCTGGTTGTGCAACAATTGTTCTGCCAGTTCCTGTTCCATATTTAAATAATCGGGAATACTGTGTTTGCCAAACCACAAACGGTATTGCAATGCCAATAGCAATACAAACAACAGCGTTGTAATGATTTTTCCCATTTTAACGGACTCGCAGAAACCTGCCCAAATGATAGCTAACCTGGATCTTCAGCGCAAAGAGTTTATTTTACCACTTCTTGTACGCCAATCCAGGTGCCTAGTCCCAATAGTAAGGAACCGGAGAAGCGGTCCTGATAACGTATAAATTTCGGGTGCTGTTTCATAAAGCGTCCCAGTTTGCCCGACAATGCCGCCACAAAAAGGTCGCATAACAGCGCTATGATGGCGTAGGTGCTGCCCAGTAAAATAAACTGCAGGGTGACATTACCGTTTTCTGGTGACACAAACTGAGGTAAAAACGCTAAGAAAAACAGCGCGGTCTTAGGATTGGTTAATTCTACTATGATACTTTGATTGAAAATGCTCCACAGCGAGCGCTTGTCCACCTGAGCCGCTTCTGTTGGCACAACGGGTTGCGCCTTCAGATAGCTGATACCCAGATAAATCAAATAAATAGCGCCTGCAATTTTCAACAGGGTGTAGGCCAGAGGCGCATAGGTAAACACGGCTGCCAGACCCAACGCTGATAACAGCACATAAATAAATGAACCCATTGCCATGCCGCTAGCAGCGGCTGCGCCACCAATAAATCCCTGATGAATGCTGCGAGCCATAATATAAAGATTAGAAGGGCCGGGGGAAATACTGAGTAAAAACGCCGCCAGACTAAAGGCCAGAAATGTTTCGAGAGAAACCATGCACAGCTCCGCAAATGAGTTATGCCTGCAGTGTATCCCGATTGCCAATGGGATGAAAGGTCAACCGTCTCTACACATTTACTTTTTAAATCTTAGGGTTAAGCTTAATGCAATGTTTAAATCAAATGCGCACCCAACATGAATAAATTTACAAAAAGTTTAATAGCGACACTGGTTCCTCTGACAGTGGCCGGTTCTTTATCTGTTTCAGCCAATACCCAAAGCGCGGTAATGCAATATCTGGAGGCGGTGACCTTACCTGAAAACGGTATCGGAGCCAGAGAAGCTGGTACGGATGCTGAACAAAAAACAGCAGATTTTGTTTTTAATACCTTTACTGAGATGGGCTATAAGCCCGTTGTTCACAAGTTTAGCCATCCGGTATTGAGTACAAAGGGCGCCTTTCTGAAATCCAGCAATATCATTGCGGATATCAAAGGCAATTCAGATAAAATGCTGGTATTAGGCGCACATTTTGATTCCACTGGCTCTGATAAAGGTTCTCAGGGCGCGATGGATAATGGTGCTGGATTGTCGGTAATGTTGGCGGTAGCCAAACATATTAGCCAGCAAGAAAAGCTACCCTTCAGTATTCGCTTCATCGCTTTTGGGGCTGAAGAAATTGGTAAAGTGGGTTCCAGGGCGTACCTGGAAAGCTTGCAGGAAACTCCACAGGAAATCGCAAATATAATCGGAATGGTTAACTTGGATACCGTAGCAGGTGGCGATTACCTCTATGTTCACAGTGCTCATACGACACCTTACAAGTGCGGTGGTGATAATAGTAAATACAATGCTGACACCACAATGAGAGAAGCGGTATTACAAGCTTCGATTGAACAACTGGGAGACGCAGCCCATAAAATTCATCCTGAGTTTCCCGGTTATCCGGAAGGCGTCACCGGTGACTGGTCTGATCATGAGTCCTTTTCCTGTAACGGCATTCCCATTGCCTACATAGAAACCACCAATTTTCAGATCAATGGCAAGGATGGTTATGATGGCTATTCGCAATCCACGAATCCCGGCTTATGGGATTGCTTTGATGCTGAAAAAGTCACTGCTTGTGATCGAGATGCTGAATCTCAGTGGGGGAGAATATGGCACTCTGGTAATGATCAGTTAAAACACCTGGAGTCAGTATTTCCCGGACGGGTACAAAAACAGCTGGAGGCCAATGTGAAAGTATTGAATGCCTTTTTCAGTGACGCGGATAAGTATTTCAAGTAAGCACAACTCTCAATGGGGCCGGAGTCTTAGCCTGGACTCCGGTGATGCTTTTTCAGAGCACGATACAATCCATATAAGCTAATCATTATCCAGGCTCCTTCTAATGCCATGGCGGCAAAATTGTCTGAACCCAATAAAGAAATCATCACCAGTGTGGCACCAATCAGGTTTAATAGCGCATAGTTAACCCCCTGACCGTCCAGCCATCCTGATTGCAGGGCGAAATAGGCCCCTAACACCATGAATACGCCAATCATGCCTAAGATCTCAGTCCACATTATGCTTTGCCACATTATTGGTGCTCACTACTTAGCATTTGCAAAGCTTTGACTGCTCGTTCTGCATCAGCTTTAGGCACAAAAATATGATCGTGATGGAATGCAGCGACCACATTGGCACTGATATGGTGCTCGGTGAGACGCTGACTAACGGCTGCGGTTAAACCGACGGCTTCCAGGCTGGAGTAAACCCGCAATTCAATGCGACAAAACGGCTCGGCTTCTTTACAACCTAAGTCTGCTGCGGCGTCCGCCGGGGCGATCAGAGTAATACCTTCCTGTTCTTTAATTATGGCGAAACATTGTTGCGTAACTTCCGCGGTCAATAGTGACTGTGCAACGCAGCAAAACACCCAGTCTTCAGGGTGTAAAACGGGTGTCATATCTTTCAGCAAGTCGGATAGCTTTGTAATGGCTTTCATCAGGAATAACATTGATTTGCAATGACGCTATTGTGCCTCGCAGATTCAGTTTTTAATACAGAAAACATTTTAAAATAGCTTTCCTGTTAGGAAAGTGTCTGGGTAATTGGCAGAGCCAGATTTTGCAGGGGTAAAAATCGGCCAGTCGGACAACTATGGTTGCATTTGGCGACGGTGTCTGAATAAATTCAGACCTACATAGATAGCTCAAGTCAATCCTACAGCCAATATTCAGGTTTAATCTGCCCTTTCACCTTATCTCGCGAATGGGCCTGGTTTGATCGGACTTCGAACACGACAACGACTGGTTATTCAACAAAGTGTGAATGGGTGTCATGTTTAAATTTGATGCAGAGCTAAATCGTAGCCCGGAACTTACTCCCCTTAACGCGCAATAAACTGCGACATCAGTTAAAACAACGATGAGAGGTATCAGGGATGATACCAAATACCAATAAGTGACATTAAGCATGCTACTCAGTGGAAATTGAAACGGTTTTAGACAAGGCAGATGTTTACAGGTTTAATGGGTTAAATCAAAAACATCTAACGACG
>JYMV01013649.1_pt1 | contig 12572 bp, 10 predicted proteins | sample 338911 | NCBI WGS metagenome assembly JYMV01 (sample SAMN03354496, study PRJNA234377) | hydrothermal vent metagenome | biome: Deep sea; feature: Hydrothermal plumes at the Eastern Lau Spreading Center, Western Pacific Ocean; material: Seawater | place: Tonga | collected 2009 | depth 2000 m m | reverse complement strand
TAGATACTACTAAGGCTAAAACTGCTAAAATAGTACATGAAGGCTTAAACATTGATACAACGCTAGAGACGCTTCCATATGTTCTTTTTGGTTTACAAGAAGCGTAGTCTGTTTACGTATAACATCGTTCTGCGTAATTAAGGACGATGCTAAAGCGCTGGAAGTTCCCGCCTTTTCAAATTTAGACTTATTATAGTTTAACTCCGCTATCTCGCTTTTTAAATTCTGTGCTATAGCCTGAGACGCTCTCATCTTAGCGTTATACTCCTCTAAAGCTACTCCCATTTTTTTCAGATTAGTGTCTAGTTCTTCTTTAGTGCTTACGTTAGCTAGGTCACTAAGGTTCTTTCCTGTCCAATGCTGTATAGCATTCTTAGTAGAGTTCTGCAAGGTATCAAGCTGGCTTCTTATTATATTAGAGTACCCGTAGCTCTTAAGTGCCTTGTCTGTAACAGACTCCTTCATTGTTTCCTTGTACAGCTTTGTCAGTTCTTTACTGCTGTACCCCTTACTAGTACTAGTAGCCTCTAGCTTAGCTAGACCGGCGACCATCTTCTTGCTAACTGTATCCTGTATCTTTGCTAGTTCGCCCTCTGGCATTTCGGAAAATTGAGATTTTAAAGCGGCTTCAGCATGAGCTAGTATTCTAGCTTTCTGCTCCTCTCTAGAGGCGGCAGCCCAGTTGGACGTGGACTCCTTGGTTACGTGTCCTCTTTTTCCAGAGCGCTCCGTCTTATTTAGCCCTTCAAGCCGCTCATCAGTGAACCGTCTCTCATAGCCATTCACATCTCCCTTTTCATCAAACGTTTTTTTCATAGCAGCTATGTTAAAGTTAGAGCCTTTGAAAATCTTAACTTTAAAGGTGTCTTCCATCTTATCTATATCTGATATAGCATCTTGGGCTGCTATAGCTAGCTTACCTATTTCATCTCTTAGTCCTGACTTAGCTTCCGTAGTTAAGAAGGAGCTTTTAAATGCTTTTACTACCGTGTTAGTGCCTTTAACTATAGTATCAAAAACAGTGCTGGGTATAATGCCCTTATTGAAGGCATCTGTAGCAGAACCTAAGTCCTTGTATGCTGTGCCCAGTCCTTTTATGTTACCAGATAAGTTACGAGCAGCCTCCTCGGCTAGCTTTGCATGTCTAATAAAATTAGTCATTTCCGCAGAAGGCTTTCCGTTATCCTGTAGCATAGTTATATTTTCTGTAGATATACCTGCAGCAGAGGCTACTTGCCTTAGATGAACTGATTGCTGTATAACTTGCTTAAACTTCTTTGCCTGAGTTTCTAACTGCTCATCCATGGAGTCATTCCAGAACGTCCATTCAGAGTAAAACTCTCCTAATTTGTCTCCCCATGTTAAGTTCTCAAAGGCTATAGAGGCATCAGTAGTCATTTTCTGGAATCCAGAAGAGAAAGAGGAAAGAGACTCCGCGGAATGCTTAGCCGCATCCCCTAGTCCCACAAACCCAGAGGTAAAGGAAGCTATTTGGGATTTATACCCTTTCCACTTCTCCTGCTGGGAATCCAGTTCATCCCCAAAAGACTTCATAGAGGATATAGACTTGGACACGTATTTAGTGGTAAGCCCGAAAGCGCTAAATAGCCCTTTTACTGCTGATTCTACCATGGTAACTACTGCTACCACTTGTATTGCTTTCATAGCAAAAGAAGACATGCTTTTTACAGCCCCTACTAATGGAACTGTTTTGAGTTTGGTTCCTACTACTGCCTTTTGAATACGTAACCAAGTTCTAAGTAGCGCCTGACTAGAAGCATGGTACTTGTCTAGTGCCTTATTGCCTAGTCGATCTCCCAACTTGCCCGCAGCTCTAGTTTTAATAAGTAACCCTGCTGATCTATCTAGATTATTATTAGGTAGAGCGTCTGTTTTAGCAATACTTTTGCTTTTACGGTATTTTTCTTTGGACGCCTTACGGGCCTCTTCAGAAGCCTGCTTAGACATAGCTATAATCTTAGTTAATTCCGCTCTTACTTCTATAGCTCTAGACTTGGCGTGACCCAGTCCAGCTAATAGTCCTTCGTGCTCGAAAGTATTCTGTACCTGCGTCTGCGCTTCCGCAACTATCTTGTTGGCCTGAGAGGACTTGGAAGCCCAGTCTAGGTGGGCAACCTTAACAGCATTTAAGCTATTGCTCCAGGACTTTTGCCACTTGTTAGCGTTGGCTCCTGCTGCTTGGGACCTAGTACTAAGAGTCTGCAGGTGCTTATCCATTGCCTTCGTCGTACGCTTTATCGCCTCAGGATCTCCCAAAGCTTCTGCTTGTGCTTTCTCAACTGCTAAGTAAGAACTTTGTAGGTCTTGTAGCTGTCTTCTATCTAGCGTTGTATCAATGTTTAAGCCTTCATGTACTATTTTAGCAGTTTTAGCCTTAGTAGTATCTACCTGTTTAAGGGCCTCTGTAACTTGTCCCCCAAGCTCCCTTTGCATATAGCTTGCTGCTTGCTGGCTTTGCGTTAGCTTCGTAGCACCTTTAACCGGCTCATCATATCGGTCTTTTTCTATAAATTTACTAGCGGCCAGTGTTTCAGGCTCGTCGTACGCGGCGTCAACACCTGCAACAACCCCCGAGTACGCGAGTCCTATAGATCCTTGCTTAGTGCCCTTTCTAAATTGACTAGATATTGCCTGCTCGTACTCCCCTGCACTAGCAGAACCTAGGGACTCGGCTCCTCTTTCTCGCATTGAGGATACGTCACTACGGGCATCCTTAAAAGACCTTGTAAGTCTTTTGTTAGTTGCAACTAAGCCTTCCGCTTTCTTAGCGTAGCTATCATTAAACTTGGAAAATTGTGGCATTATACCACGTAATAGGAAGGATGCTAACCCGGCCATAGCAGCAAAGTTCTTTCTTAGCAGTTGAGAAAGCACAAGCAGAAGAACATATTCCAGTCCATAGCATCGTTACCTAGCTTCAATGCTCCGTCGGTAAGTGAGGCTGCCAGGGCTGAGAATGAGTTGGCTTTGCCCTCCATCTGAGAACCTAGAAGGCCAAACTTTTTATCTGCCTGGTCTAAAACTTCATTAAGTACTGCTTGCTGTTTTTCAAATATGGTCAGTTCTTTTACGGATTTATCTAGAGTTTTTGCGTACTTCGCAGAAGCGGTTTCTAGTCTTAGTATGATTCCTAATTCGTCTAGTAGCTCGGGCTCTGCTTTAGTAACACCTTTTATAACTCTCTCTAAGGAATCGCCTAGATCCCTTCCCAAAGCCATACCAGCATTTCTTGCTGCTACTGCCATTTTCTCAATCTGAGAAGAATCAAAACCTGAGGCTATAGACATAGTAACACTTTGTGAAGCCTGCTTAAGACCTACGGTGTGCTGGGTTATTTCCTTTACCTTTCTAGCAACGGTCAATAAGCTGGCACCAGAGGCTGCTTCATAAGCTTTCATACCATCTATAAGTACTCCAAAGTCTGCCGCTTCTTTAAGGGCCCTAAACGCGGCTCCTAATGCGAAAGTCTTAGCAGCGATTTCGGCGTACACACCAACGAAGCCGCCCATACCAGATGCCATGTGTGAGAAGTCTCCCCCTCCGCCTTTAGTACCTATGATTCCGCGGTTTCTCGTGTAGGAGTCTACTGGGCGTTTACCACCCGTAACTGCTACAGGTGCACCACCCCTAGAAGGTGCTTGCTGTCCCTTTTTAGATGATTTGTCTACTTGTATGTTTTTATTAAGTGCTGCGGTATCGGCATTTACCGCCTTAGTATGAGCCTTTTCGGCAGCTGTACCCAGTTTCTGCTGTGCAGCCAATTTCGCAGCTGACTTCGCAACCTTATCGTTCTCAATCTTTGATGCGTCGCCACTTTTATTTTTTGATGATTCAGTCGTTGATTTGAGACTATCTAGTATAGCTAGCTTATTAGCAGACCCCAGTGCATGCTGCATGTCCACAGTCGAAGCAACGTTGTATTTTTCCTTTTCGTGCGTAAAGGTAGGAGAGCCCACTTCTTGAGCCTGGGATATATTTTTATTTAGGTTGTATAGTGAACGCTCCCTACTTTTAGCCGGATCTGCACCCGGATCGAATCCTGTCGCCATTCCAAGCCCAGTGGATATACTACGCCTGGTATGGGCTCTCGACGCCATTTGATCTAAGTCACCTTGTGCGCTTTTTGTAGGTTGTCCAAGCCCCTTCTTAGTAGCTATTTCTAAGTGCAATAGGCCTCTTATTAGTCTTTCTAAATTCTTGTTAGTTAGAGCCGCCTGCCTAGCTACCTGCATGTTTATCTTATTGCCTGCAGCGTATGACTTAGCCGAAGCCTTAATAACAATATGCAACGCCTCAGAGACGCGCCTACTGTGTTTGAGCTCAGCATTCAGTCCCTTAATCATAGCATCCATCTTTGTAGCGCTCTTCGTGAAGGCTTTAGTGGTATCAGATAGATGATCAATTGCCCGGCTTAGCCCACTCAAATCATCGCCTAATTTTTGAGTGATTCTGTTACCATCATTCTGCGCATTGGTGCCTGCGCGAGTAGCTTCTGCTTGCTCTCTTTGGTACGCCACACCGCCGATCATGTTAGAGGCAGCAATTTTACTTGTAGATTTATCGTCCCCGTTCCTACTACCGGTAACCGAAGTGGCAGCATTTAACCGAATACCTCTAGCCTCTATCTTTCGAATAGCTTCATTAAGGGATTTGGTTAAATGTTTTTGGTTTACGCTAAGTTTTATCTTCTTAGACGCAATGGAATTGAAAGCTTTCTGCACGGATTGCTGAAAGCCTTGCTGGTTAACACTGAGGTTAACCTTGATACTGTTAGATTTGCCTGGGCCAGTAAGTTTACGAATAGATACAAGGTCGCGTTTTACTTCCTTGAGTCCCTTACTAGTTACAATTATTTGTATATTTTTGTTCTTGCTGGCCATTGGCTATCTACCTATTGTTTTTAGATTTAGACTTAGCTTCCATCTTTTTGTTATAGATTTCTACTCTGACGTTATCTATGTACCGTACTAAAAACAATATGAGTTTTGGGTCCTCATAGGCATAAACGTCCAGCATGTCTTTAACATAGCTGTAGTCCTTTCCTAGATAAGTTCCCATACCTTCTACACGATCTTGAAGAAGCCCATATATAGTAAAGGCTTCTTGAACTTCCTGAGCAAAGTCATCCATATCTGGAGGTAACTCTTCTTCAGTAGGTTCTGTACCCATTTGCCTATGCAATTCGAGTACACGATCTTTAGTCATACCTATGTCTTCATGACGTAGGTATAAACTTAATTGATCAGTTAGAGCGTCTAACTGTTCGTAGTAAAATTTTGAAGGTCACCCACAGTATCGGCAATAAAACCATCGAAATCTGGAGAATGCTTCATTAAAATGTAAGCATCATCAGAAGTATAGTCTAATGTTTCTTGTGCGTCTACACCAGTTTCATCAATTGGTGTTAACTGGGCTAAGTATTTGTATTTAAAGCCTGACCATCCGTTAATAACGGCGTCAGAATACAATTGCATGAATACGTCGTCATCCACTTCATCATGTGGTTGGCGAGTCTTACGATCGAATTTCGTTGTTGTAGCTTTTTTTCTTAATTTCAAAAGCTCATCACGGCCTAAATACGTTAACTGTATTTTAAACCCGGGAAAGCCTGGATAATCTACTTCTACTGTCTTAGAAGGCGTCAATAGGCTAGAAAGGCTTAACTTTCTTTTTTGTGTTTTCTCTGTTACTTCACTCATCTTTTTTCTCCTATCCCTACCTGTGCAGGAGGGAACTCTGTATATTAATATAACTTAAACACACTAATGTGGGTTCTTTTTTTGGTATTGCACAAGAATATTATAACAGGGGGAGACCAAAATGTCAAGAAAAATTTTTAATAGGTGATAAAAAACCCCCTACTCCCATTAAGGGAGCAGAGGGTTAATTTACTTGTCGGGTAAGTAAGTTCTACGCTTGGTAAGCTAACTCTATCTCATTGTTTGCAGTGATATCGTATGTAGTACCAGCGCCAGTACCAGTAGAGGACTGTGCTACGAAACTAATTGTTGTACCAATTACGTCTGCTACGTCTACAGAAGGAATCTGTAGTTGAACGGCAGGCATAGTTACTTCAACACGGTTACCAGTTGTTCCACCAACGTTAACTATAATCTTGTAGTAGTTTTCCGTTGATGTATTAGCAGTAAGTGACTTCATTAAAGCACCAGTATCGTTTGTTCCAGTACCAGAACGTAAGTAAGCACTTAGAGATCCAGTAACAGATCTTGCACCTGCATAGTATGAACTAAGAGGCTTGTTTACTGTTCCTAGCTCTTCTGGAGTTAGGTAAGTGATGTTGTTTTCAAGGGATATAGAACCGCCCGTGATTGGAACATCAAAAGATTGAGTACCAGTTACGCCTACTTCTTGTAGTACAATAGTAGATAGCTTATTAGTAATAAAACTGTCGCTAGCTGCTACAGGTACTCCAGTAGATCCAAAAGTTCCAGATGCACTAACTTCTTCTAGCTCTTGCCCAAAACCTGTCCAAGCTACTGTAGCAATAGCATCAATAGAGAAGTCTAGTTCAGCAGAAGTAATCGCAGCATTTTTAACTACATAGAATACTTGGTCTACTTCAAATACTAAATGGAAGTTTTCCATTTGGTGAGCGTTAGAGTTCTCCATAGTAAGTGTACCACCGATGATACTGTCATCCCATGCGGAGCCTGCTGCATTAACTGCTGCTACACCACCGAAAGCGTTCCATAGGTACTTTTCAACTGCAGATATAGTGTTAACACCTTCACCATCCGTAGCTGAAACGTACGGGCGAATGTATGTGCTCATAGACCAGTCTACTGGGTTGATTGCAGTGTTGAAAGATCTAGATGCACGGTTAGGTGTTGCACCTGCCTCATCTAGTTGAATTTCCTGTGTAGCAGTACTCTGTGAAAAAGAGTAACCATCTAATACAGGAACTTCCCAAGTATTACTCGCGTTGAAGTCACCGTAAGTAGTGGTGACTCCAGTTAGAGGAGCAGTTGAGAAGTATACTTTAGTATTTCTACTTAAATTTACAGCCATTATATTATCCTTTTGTTATACTTGCTCTTATAAGAGTTAAACAGTGATCTAACCAGTGTTGATGTGTTATACTTATAGAACATGATATTGAATTATGATACTCATTTCTCCAACTCCATAGGGAGCCAGTAAACCCTCATCAGAGGATATCTGGGATATGAGTATCTCTGTTGTGTCCATTCCAGTAGTGTACGTTAGTTGTCTATTGGAGTCTAGGACAGATTCTACGTCTACCAATAGCTTCTCAAGCTCACTTACTGGGTCCTCGTCGTACACATACATACGTATAGTTACGTTTAGAAACCCCCACTTAAAGTTACCTGGTAGATACTCTCTTCTCTCACTCCCTGCAACGACTGACACAAAAGGAAAGTCGTTTAGCTCGTCCCAAAATACTAGTTTTGATTCTACGTTGTTAGACACATCAATATTATAAAATCCAGAACCATCAATGCCCTTTAGTTTTTCAACTAGAGCCTCAACTATTGCCCCTCTTGATTTTCCTATCATTGTCTAACCGTCCTTATATCGTATCTTGCGTGTATAAACCTAGTAGCTATCTCTCGGATAGACTGGTCTATTAATCTTCTAGGGTTCTTAAACTCACCCCATTTGTCCTTTCTTTCAAAAGTTTCGTAAGGTCGTTTCATATAGGTATAGTAAGCTGTGACCTGTTCTTGACGGTGCCTTCTAGCTACACTAGAGGGAGTAACATTTATGCCGTTTACACCTACAGACTCCGAGAATCTACCCGTTCTGTAAGTCAGGGCAGGGGCTCCCATGTTATCCGCAACTGTGGCACTTATCAGTCCGTCCATAAGCTTAGTTAGGGATGTTGGAGACCTCCAGTGTCCACGTGGGTCTTGGATATAGTTCCTAATGTCCCCTTTCTTGGCTACCGCTTTCTTAGGTTGCTTCTTTATATGTTTAGTCTTACGTTTTACTTTAGAGGAGGCTTTTAGTCTCTTAGACTTAGACTTAGCCCCAGTTTTATATCGGCTAGACCCAGAGAAGTTTTTGAATAGACTTTCCTCTATCATATTATCTATCATCTGGTCCATAGCTGGACTGGCTTTTTGCTCTTCCCAAGGTACTCTAGAAGCATACTCGGATAGGCCATCTATAAGTGCTGGTAGGTACTTAGACCTAAAGTGCTTCATGGCTCTGTCTAAATTTTCCTTTTCTTCCTTTCCTCTATTATCGGAGGCCGCCTCGTAGGTTACCTTCATAAATTTCTGTACTGTAGACATAATCTCATTGCCGTCAATACCTATAGTAGCCTTTAACTGGGCTTCCCCTGTATCGTCTATAGTTTTGAGCATATCTATCATTATTTTAATAGGTATGTTACCCTTGCCTATATTATAGTTTATGTCCTCAGCTATAATATCTAGTACTCCCACTCTATCCTGCTGGGTAGACTCAAATTCTCGTATAACCTGCGCTAAACTAGATTGGAATATATCTTCCATTTGGGTAAGTATTAGGTCTGTTATATGCCCAATATCTGCACCGGGGGAGGTGGTAGGGCTTCTAGTTACACCTGCGTACCCAAAGACCTTTCCCTGCATAGCTCTTCTAAGCCGTATGAGAAAAGAGTGGGTAGATTGACCTGTGAAAGGGCTGTTTTTAATATTACGGATAGTTAGTACTGTGTTATCCCCATTCCAGCTCCAAGAGAACTGCCCCTCTCCCGCTCTTCCTCTATTACCCTTTAGTCCTGGGGCATGCATGTCTAGAGCCTTAGTAAATTCTTTTACAGCTTTTCTATAGTGTGCCTCAAAGTCCTTTAAGGGTACGGCACCTGTAACAGAACCGCTTCTTTCAAATATCTCTATATTGGTATTATAGTTAGCCTGAATACTGGTTTTATCAAATACAACTTGGTAATCTGAGTTATTGTTTACTAGTCTTCTAAGCTTTGTTAGATTGGAAGACATAAAGTTCCTGGAGAATGCGTTAGCTAGCTTCTCTAGATCCCTTGCTGCCATTACAGTAGAATTCTATAGTAGTTCAGTACTCGGGCAATATGAGGAGGGAAGTTAGATACCTGCTTATTATTATGAGCTCTAGATATGTTGCTAGGCTGCTTAGACATCATCATTACTTCTTGAGTAGCTTCTTTCTTCATATAAAAGGTTAGTAAGTCCATAGCAGCTATCTTTAAGTCACTAGGTACTGTGGCAAACCCTGCTCTATATGTCAGCTCTACAGACCTGGGACCAGAGGGCAATAACTTGTTACTACCTGTGCTAGAGTCGATTCGAGTTATTACACCCTCCTCTACAATATAGTCTGAGTCCTCCGTAAGGGACACGTAAGGCTCAATAGGGTTACTACGTATTTTTAATGAGGTTACAGATATAATAGGTACTTCTTCTACTAATAAGGAGTCGCCTCCAGAGTTGAAGTACTCTATTTTATCCGTAGTTACATGGTCTATGAAAGACCTATTACAATGTGTTTTAATAATTGCACTTACAACGTCAACTAAAGTGCTTATCTGAGTGTCAAACTTGTTGCTAGTAATACCTGCGTATTGCTTATAGTCTGAAACTAATATTAGGCTGGCCACTTGTTGAACTCCTTTAAATGCAATTATTAAAACAGGCGGCCGAGGCCACCCGTTATTTACGACTCTATATTACGAGAAATCGTATGTAGCGATAGCTACAGCAGATCCAGCGATAATGTCGCTAAATCCGAAGCGTTGAGTAGCAACGATTACTTGTTGCTGCTTCTCTACGTAGTAGTCAGACTGTACACGTAGTCCACGGATACGTGGCATTACGAAGTTAGACGTTGCACAGATAACTGCTAGTGCTGCGCCGTCTGCTTTAGCAGGCATTTCCGGAGAAACAACTACTGGCATACCGTACATAGAACCAACTTGACCGTTGATCTTAGTAGAAAGACCGTTAACTTCATTCAAATGAGCAAAGTTATCGTCTTCTAGTAAGTCCCAGTAAGTCTCTTGGTTTACAACACAAGTTAGAGAAGAAAGGTCAAGACCCCACTTACCTAGCATACGACGTGTCTGTAGTAAGTCTTTAGCAATTACTTTACCAGTACCTGCTGTACCAACTTTAATACCGTTAGAGTAGCTAGCACCCATAGTAATTAGACCATCAAATGGACCAGTAGAAGCAGCTACAGAAGCGTTAAGTAGTGCGTTCTCAGTTGCACGAGCATGACCACGTACTAAACCGTCACGGATTAGAGGTAGTAATGGGATGATTGCATCTTCGTCAGTCTCGTCAGTTAAGTAAGACTTAGAAGCCATCTTATGAGTCTGTAGTAAGATTTCTGTTAGTGTAGTAGTCTTCTCAGCACCTGTAGTAGTATCATTACCGTAAGTAGAAGCAGAAACCCAGTCAGCCATTGCTGCATCTGGAGCGATTGGCAATACCATTGTAGCTTGGTTCATATCGATTGTACGGAACATCGGAGCAACAATTAGTTTCTCTTGGATATCACGTTCAAGGTTAGTAGATACTTCTTGCTCGTACTTATCAGAAGATACTTGCGCAGAAGAAGATGTGTTTAATTTCTGTACTAAACCTTGGCCGTACTTAGTATCAAACATTCCTTTCTTAGTAACAGTAGCTAGTAAAAATGCTTTTTCAGCATCTTCGATAGCGATGTGTCCTTCTTTAACGTCAGCAAATGTCATCTTAGAGCGTTGCATAGCTTGAATCTCTGCAGATTTAGCTTTAAGCTCTTCGCCCATTTCATTTACGATGTCTTTAAGAGATGAAGTTTCAGATTCCATCTTCTTAGTGATCTCTGCCATTAAGCGCTCTGCGCCTGTAGCACCCGCTTCGATAGCGATTGTTTTATTAGCTTCTGCTGCAGCAGCTGCTTTAGCCTCTACGTCTGCGATTGCTTTTTCTTCAGCTTTTTTAGCTTCCATTCTAGCTGTTACAGCTGTAGCTGCGTCTGCTGCAGTCTTAGCCAATAAAGCTTCTAGTTCTTTTTTGTCCATTTCTAGTTCTTCCTTTTGATCAGCAACAGGTGCTGCTTCTTTATTAATAGTGTCTTCAGCCTGTGCCTCTGACGTCCCGTACTTCTTTTTTAATTCATCCAAATCATCTGTGTCTAATGTTTTAGCTACAGAGAATGTAGAGTCTTGATTTGCAGGTACCGATACAACTGAAACTTCGAATAGTTCAAGATCTTTAATCGTGAATATATCCTTAGCGTTGTCATAGTCTGCGTCTTTAATAGAAAATCCAATAGAGAAAGTTTTTAAGACCTCGTCTTTAATGAGGTCTGCGACATTCCCTGCGGCTTTACTAATTTCGGCTACTATTTCCAGCCCTTGGTCTGTAATAGAATGTTCTACCACTTTACCTATAGGCTGTGAATGGTCATGGTAAGCCAAGACAATAGGATTTTTTAGAAAATTTTCCAAAGCTCCTGATTTTGTCCATGCGTCCATAGGGATTACATCCCCCATTCGATCTTTAGTAGTCGTGTTTGCGTAACCCTTTATACGTAGAACACCTTCTTCATCAGAAACTGCTTTTGTAAAATGGGTATGTAATTCAAATTTATTGTTCATAAATTAACTCCTAAGATTGTGTCTTATTCTTTTCCCGTCTCTTCTTGTTCTTGTTCTTTTACTACTTCTACTTTAGCCTTAGCTTTTGCCTTAGTTTTTGCTTTAGGTGCAGCTTTAGGTGCAGCTTTAGGTGCAGCTTTAGGGGCAGCTTTAGGAGCAGCTTTAGGAGCAGCTTTAGGCGTAGCTTCAATAGCTTCGATTGCGCGTCTTCTAGCTCTTAAGTAAGCGTTTCCAGCTCCCCACATTCTTTTAAGTAGCTTAACTGAAATTGGCTTGTCTGGGTGGGCAACATAGTGTGCCTCACTTAACTCGTGGTCGTTCTTTTTAAAGAATTCAATTAATACTTCTAATTGGTCTTGCTGTGTCATCTTTACTCCTCTGAGGTATCCTGTGCAGGTTTTCCATCTGATTGACCGGCTACACCTGTTGCAGCTCCTGCTACATTAGCCGGTATCCTAATATCATTTAAGTTATCATCGTCTAGAGGCTCTAATCTCAGCAGTTCTCTAGCTTCTGCACCTGTCATAATACCATTATTTACTAAAGTCGAGTAGTACTGCGACTCATCTTTTAATTCTGGTCGTAAGGCCATTACTTTCTGTGTAACTAAATCTATATCATAGGTAAAGTATCTTTCGAAGGCGGATACGAATTTCTTTACTAAGGGTATCACAGTTTGATGATACATCAACTTAGTGTTGGGCGCTATATTTGCGTTATTTCCTCCATCTAATAATACCGGAGGAACTCCCATAGCTTGCAAAATTCTAGATTCCAGGGTTTTTAGGCTGTCATCAAAGTCAAGTTGCTGAAAATTAGTGTTAGATAAAGGGGATACTTCAAGACCGCCGTCTAATATGAGAGGAGTTCTTCCTCCAGTCTTAGGGTTGTACTTCTGTCTCCAAGAACGACCACGAGTTAAGTGAGGCACACTATGTTGCCCACCCAGACAAGCCAT
>JYMV01007655.1_pt1 | contig 12576 bp, 9 predicted proteins | sample 338911 | NCBI WGS metagenome assembly JYMV01 (sample SAMN03354496, study PRJNA234377) | hydrothermal vent metagenome | biome: Deep sea; feature: Hydrothermal plumes at the Eastern Lau Spreading Center, Western Pacific Ocean; material: Seawater | place: Tonga | collected 2009 | depth 2000 m m | reverse complement strand
TAGTCCCGCACGAGCTGGTCTCTACTTCGCCGTTTATACCCAGCCCAACGCAACGTAGATAATTTGCGTTTTTCAGCGGACCGTTGAGCTGCATCACCAGTCGAGCCTTTTCGTCAGTCCAGACGCCGGAAAACCCGCTTCCGGAGAATATCAGTGAAGACTCGGTCAAGAGATATTCACGCAGATCTTGGTAATCAGACCTCGGCACCCTAAAAACCAGGGGGACATTGGCAAGGGAAACCTTCCCCAGTCCGGCGGCCGAGGGGGAAAGGCTCCGCGGGTTGCCGGCGGATGGTACCAAAAACAATGTGAGCTTGCCCGAGGCCGGCGGCGCACCGGTTACAGGTTCTTGCACCGGCCCGACTACGTCTTCCCCAAAAAAGCCGGCAGCGAATGCGCCCCCTACCGCAGCCAAGACCACCAGGGCGGCCACGATGGCTAATGGCCTCCAGAGAAAGCGTCTCTTGACTCCACCGCTGGGGAGACTAAGGACCTGGCGCCCGGCGATAGCGCCTTCTTTCTCGATGACGAACCGCTCTTGTCCCGGCGTGCCGCGAAAGTCACCCTCGGGCCGGAATGACAGAGTGACAAAAAAGTAGTCTTCCCCCTCATCGTGCTCGACGGCTTGAAAATTCATCCGAACTTTGGCGAAACCCCGCCCGTAGTCCGCGCGGTTGTCCCGGGCCGTTTGCATCGCCAGCAGCTTGGCCCGTTCCAGGGAGACGTGAGGCCGGGCTTCGCCCGCCCCGTCGAAGTCGAGCATTCCCTGTTTGCTGGCTTCATCTTCTGCCATCTACGGCCCCGCAACCTCTGATGCTTCATCCGTTAGTGAGTTTACGCCTGCTGCCTGGGCATTCGCCCGCCAGGTTAGGTGAACCCCATCAGCTGGACAGAATTGTGGACATGTTAAGTGAGAGTCCTGTCGCTCCTTATATAGGATGCTAGTGTTCTGCATAGTGAGCACCTCCTTTCTGTTGGCAGCTCATCTGATGGAGTCCATCCATCAATCAGATGTCTGAAATCTGGGCCCTCCTCATTAACCGAATCACCTTGGATCTTCAACCCTCCCTTCCGGCGGGATTCAGGCTCAGAGAGATAGGGGATCGGGAGGTCACCGGGGTCTACGGCCTCTCCGGTTTTGTCTACCTCGAGCGATGCTCGGCCACTTTACTGCTTCGGGTATCCTAGCCAGTATACCTGTGGTCAACCACCCAAAAAGTTCCGGAGCTTTTTTCTCTCCTACAAAGATTAACGGCAAAGCTAGGAGTCCCAATCCTATCAGAATCATCCGAAGGCGCCGGGGTAGGTATTCCAGGCGCACCTTGTGGCTGCCAGGAGGCAACCGGACCCCAACAAAACTAGGCATGAGCATCACGGTGTCCGTCTTTACCCCGTCGATAGTTGCCCGCCAATTGGGGTGATAGGTGGCTTTCAGCACTAACATGCTGTCTCGTTCCACTCTGACATCGGCGGCAAAGTAATTGTTACCTACTTCCTCCGACAGCACTGTGCCCCTGCTCGGACCGGCTGGGGGGTCTTGTGTCGCGATGATGCCTCGAGCTGAGAAAAGGGACTCTGGTTGAGGGTTCCCTTTGTAGGTACCGCCCAGCCACACTACTGGGTGCTTTTTGGCCACTGGCATCCGGCTGCCCAGCCAAGTCGATGCCGCCAGATAAAGGTCCGAAGATTCCCCTTCGAAGGCCAGGTCCGAACCCACCAGGTCGAAGTAGCCCGTTGTATCCACCCGATACAAACGATGGCGTCCAAATCGCTGTAGGAGCTGCACGAACTGCGGAAATTCTCGGTCTTCCGGGGCTACGACGTAGCGAGCGTTGTAGAGATTGTAGTGGTCATAACGCTGTTCATCGAAGTTAATCAGAATATCGCTGTTCAGTGAGTAGCTGTGGTAAACCTTGCCCACCATATCCAGGCCCTCTGCATGGAGAAGGTGATCGACCTTTAAGTTGCCGATGCGGTAATTGTCGCTCCAATGGTCCAGAACAAAGCCTCGTTGATGCCCGGCATACACCCGCCCTGGCGGGAGTTGCTTCAATTTTTCGTATAAGGCCGCTAGATCTTCATCCTCGGCGTTCAGAGCTTGCCGCCCTTCATCTATCGAGACGGCGTTCTGGGCCAAGTAGGATCTCCTCTCGATATAGGCAGGGGACAGCACCAACAAGATCAACCCCAAAGCTGCTATGACGTACCAGCCTGATTTAGGAAGAGCCCAAAGCAAAGGGGCGGCCAAAGCAGCGGCTATCAGGAAGATTCCCCCAAGATGGACTCCTCCGACGAACCGGTTCATGTGGATCTCGCGGCTTAGAGGTAGCAGGTCCATGAGCCCACCCCAAGTTGCCCTACCGAAATAGAGCAAAAGCCATAGTACGAATATGGACACTGGAATTAGGTATCGGTCATGGTTCCTGCGAAATACGCAGATCGCGAACCCAACCGCCGCCAGGTAGGTCAACGAAGGTATTCTACCGAAGTCAAACAGATGCCCCACGGCAAGACCCCGTAGCACTGCGGAATGTCCGTACGAGTCGTGCCTTGTTACGTGATGAAAAATGCTGTTGTTCAAATAAGGCTGGTCGAGGAAAACGGGAACTAGAAAATATGAGGTAACGAGCACGACGAGGAGCAAGAGAATCAACAACCTGCTCCACCCCAACAGGATGGCCCGCAATAGAGACTTGGGGTCCGACAAATCCCCAGGCTGGATGAGGGCAAGCACCCCAAGGGTAAGGAAGGCCATATATCCGTATATCAAATGGGAGATCAACGTCACCGCCAAGAGCAGCGTGGCCCAGGCGTATCCTTTCCCCTCCCGTAAGACTCGATAACTCACAGCTAATGCGGGTGGTAAGAGCGTCATCGCCCATACCTGGGTGTAAACTCCCCACCCTTTAAAGACATAGCTGGCAAAGCTCAGGCCACCGATGCCGGCGGTTCCAATGAGCGATGCCACTAAGCCGCCAGTGGCAGCGGTCAAACGATCGAAACCGAAGCGCCGCAACGACCAGTACACGGATATAGGAAAAAGGCTAAGGATTAAATAGTTCGTCCAGTTCAGCAGTTCGGCTGTAGGGAAAACCCCGAAGGTAAGGACATGGAAAAGGGCGATGACTACGTGAGGGAGGTGTTGGTAGTAATGGAATAGGGGGAACCCCATCCCCATCGAGCCCTGCCATGGGTCAGTGAAATTCTGTCCTTGGTAGATCGCGTCTACAACAGCCTCGATGGCCAACAAGTGGAAGACAGTATCGTTCCAGGCAAGGAAGTCGCCCGAGACCTCTGGGAAAAGATGGTACAAGTTGAAGGCGACCGCAAAAAGGACCAGCATGAAGGAGACGAGAGATTCGCGCTGGTGAAACCAATGAAAGGTCACAGCGCGACTATCGTCCTTATCCACGGAGTTGGAAGAGGTCATATGATTGGGTGCATCATCGTTCGTCAGATTTGGAGAATAATTTCAACATGTACCTCCGTGATTCCTGTATGTCCGCATCGTACCAAAGGTAACCAAGGTCGAACCCATCAGTACCTTTGTATCTCCCCCTTCTGCGGTGTGTTCGGATGATTGTACCAAGTCTCCGTTGAACACCTCGACCGGTGTTCTGTAGCCAAGGGCCTGATGTGGCCGTTGGGTGTCGTAGAAGCGAAAGTAGGCGGCAAGATCGGCCTTGGCCTGCCTGCCGTCGGTGTAGGCCTTCAGGTAGACGGTCTCGTACTTCACCGTCCGCCACAGCCTCTCCACGAAGATGTTGTCGCTGTAGCGCCCTTTCCCGTCCATGCTGATTCTGACTCCCTGCCGGTCCAGGCACCCAGTGAAGGCCTCGCTGGTGAACTGACTCCCTTGGTCGGTGTTGAACACGTCCGGCCTTCCCTTCTCCAGTGCCTCCTCCAAGGCTTCGACACAAAATTGGGCATCCAGGGTGTTGGACAAATTCCAGGCCACCACGTACCGGCTGTACCAGTCCATGATGGCCGCCAAATACAGAAGGCCGCTGGCCATAGGGATGTAAGTGATATCGGCCGCCCAAACCTGGTTGGGTCGAGTGATGTCCATACCCCCTAACTGATAGGGATACAACTCGTGCCCTGCGCCGGATTGCTGGTCCTGGACCGCCGATAGATGGCCGCAAGTCCCATGGTCCGCATCAAACGCTGGACGCTTTTTCTGCTGGCCCGGCGGCCTTGTTTCTGCAGCCAGACCCTCATCCGCCGCGACCCGTAGAAGGGCGTGGCCAGGTATTGCTGGTCGATCGCCTCCATAACGGCCAGGTCCTCCGGGGAAGTTCCCTTGCGTCGGTAGTACAGGCTGGACCGGCTAATGCCCACTAAGGCACACTGCCTCACCGTAGACAAGGCCGGGTGCTGGCGGTCCACCATCTCCCGCCGCCGCTCCCGGCTCATGGGCCGGACCTCTCCCACAAGAAGTCCCTTTCAACCTTGAGCTGGCCGATCTGCTGGTAGAGCCTGGCGACAAGGGCATCATCGGCCTTCTGCCGTTTGTCGTGGTTTCCATTGAAGACCCCGGCCGCGCCTTCCAAGAGGACCTTCTTCCATGTCTGGATTTGGCCGGGATGCACCTCGTACCGGGCGGCAAGTTGGGCCACCGTCTTCTCCCCCTTCACCGCCTCCAATGCCACTTTGGCTTTGAATGTTGGGCTGTGCTTCCTACGTTCTTTCGACATGTCCCACTCCTCTTTCACAGCAACAGCTGCAATTATTTTAAGAGCGGAAACCTCACTTACCTACCTGTCCGAAAAACCGGGTCCACCTAAAGGTGCCCGTTCTGTACAGCACTAAGATGTAGCGAGGCGTGAGCCCCGCGCAGTCCCAGGATTGCTGGCAGCACAACTTGGCGCCTTCAGCGGATGCCGATCGGTTAACGGGAGAAACCTTTTTGACCCCGTATTCTGGCGATTTAACGGCAAGCGTGCCAGGGGCAGCGGCGTCTTTTACCGCAGCTCTTGCACGGTCACTTCGTAGTCCCGGGCTGTTCTTAGGCGAAGAAAAAAGTCTCCCGGCCCATCTATGCCCAGAGTGCCCCGCAACGGGCCATCAAATTTAAGTCCCAAGTGGTCAGCAGTATCGTACAGGTCTAGATAATAGGTGCCGTCGCTGTTATAAACATCAACGGCGAAACTCCCATCCCCCACTCCGTCATGGGGCGTAAGCCACATCACACGCCAGGTCCCCGCCGAGATATGGAAACGCGGGCTTTCGTCGTTGCCCGAGGACTGCCAGGCGGTAACATCAACCCAATCTAAGGTGGATGGGTCGGGGGTCGGTTGGGGTAGCCGCGAGGAAGGCTCTGTTGACCCCGCGTCCTTAGTGTCTCCGGTCCCGTACCATACCAACATTCCCGCTAAGGCCATCGCCGCCAGGAATACTGCTGAGACAACGATTAAAACATTGCTTTTCATGGTTTATGCCTCCTCGGGTATGCTCCATGACTAGCCCTCCCCCTCAAAAGGGGGAGAAGACCGATCGCCTCAACCATAACAAGAGGGCAGGTCAGTATGGGGATGGGGAATCCTAGGCTTCTTTGTTCAAGTTGGCCAAGAACTCCTCATTGGAGCTGGTCTTGGCCAGGCGCTCCAGCACCCTTTCTGTGGCGTTGGTTGACCCCTCGTTGGAAATAAGTCCCACCATGCGGCGCAAGAGCCAGACCTGCTTAAGAGTTTCCTCGCTGAATAGCAACTCCTCCCGCCGGGTGCCGCTACGTATTATGTCCACCGCCGGGAAATAGCGGCGCTCGGCCAAGCGCCGGTCAAGGTGCAATTCCATGTTACCGGTCCCTTTGAACTCTTCGTAGATCACTTCGTCCATCCTGGAACCGGTATCGATGAGGCAGTTGGCGATGATTGTCAGGCTGCCGCCTTCCTCGATGTTGCGGGCCGCTCCAATGAATTTTTTGGGCGGATACAGGGCCACGGGGTCGATACCTCCGGAGAGGGTTCGGCCGCTGGAAGGAACCGCCAAATTATACGCGCGGGTCAGGCGGGTGATGCTGTCCAGCAGGATCACCACATCGTTGCCGAATTCCACCAGCCGCTTGGCCCTTTCCAGGGCCAGCTCTCCCACCCGGCACTGGTCTTCCACATTGTCATCGAAGGTGGAAGCAAATACGTCACCTTGGACCGAGCGGCGCATGTCGGTGACTTCCTCGGGACGTTCGCCGATGAGGACCACCATAAGGATGGCGCTAGGGCAATTGTTGGTGACGCCGTGGGCGATCTGCTTGAGCATGGTGGTCTTTCCGGCTTTAGGCGGTGAAACGATCAATCCCCTCTGGCCCAAGCCGACGGGAGCAAACAAATCCACCATTCGGGTAGCCAGATCGGCGCCGCTTGTCTCCAATTTGATCTGGGTCTCCGGGAAGATCGGGGTTAGGTGTTCAAACTGCGTCCGAGGGCGAGAGTTAACCTGATCACTCGCCATACCATTGATTTTTTCCACACGGACCAGTCCGAAATAGCGCTCTCCCTCTTTGGGGGGGCGAACCTGGCCGGATACCGTATCGCCGGTCTTCAGACCGAACCGGCGGATCTGAGACTGGGAGATGTACACGTCCCCGGTTCCTCCATGAGAGGTAATCTGGCGAAGAAATCCATACCCTTCGTCCATAACCTCCAGAATGCCCGAGGACACCAGGGATTGTTGGGCGGACGCGGCATGGTACACCCTGCTCAGCAAGTCTTCCCGGCGCAGACCGTCCAGGTTAGGGCCGTCGGGGAGACCTACCTCATGGGCCAAGACCAAGAGTTCATCTTTGCTCTTGGTTCCTAATTCCGCCACTTCCATCGATCGTTGTGTTGTCGCCATGATCACCTCTTTGTGTTCTGGGGAATAGTTCACCGGATGTTTTCGCCGGGGTTATTGAACGGAGGAAAACTTGAGCCGGTGAGGTGGACCAAAACCCGGTCCGTCAAGAAATTTCGCTGTTGTTGTGAAAGGGGATTATAGGCTAAAAAATATCGGTTCCTTACGTCTGATAATTTTTCTTATTAATATTTTAGGAAGAATAGGCCGCTAAAAAATCCGCATTATCTCTAATGGAGGTTCAAGAATTCCCGGCTTTCTCCCAGTCGGCCAGGAACCGGGTCACTCCCGAATCGGTTAATGGATGTTGAACCATCTGCAACAGGATCCTATAAGGAAGGGTGGCGATATGAGCGCCGGCCTGGGCCGCCATAGTACAGTGAAGGGTGTGGCGAATACTGGCGGCAAGTACTTCGGTTTCGATATTTTGGATTTTGAATACCGCCACTATATCTTTAACCAGATCCATTCCTTGCTGACCGATGTCGTCCAAGCGGCCCACGAACGGACTGACTACCGTGGAACCGGCTTGGGCGCCAAGCAATGCCTGATTCAATGAGAAACACAGAGTCTGATTGATTTTGATGCCATCACGAGAGAGTGTGGAGATGGCCTCAAATCCGGCAGCGGTGCTGGGAATCTTTACCCACGGGTTGGGAATCCATTCGGCGATTTCCCTGCCCTCCGCCACCATTCCTTCCGCGTCCAGGCTTACCACCTCGACGGAGATTGGCCCATCGAGGATATCAGAGATCTCCTGCACGGCGGCTTTATAGTTCTCGCGGCTACCGATACCTTCGGAGGCCGCCAATGACGGATTAGTAGTAACTCCGCTAATGACCCCTAAGCGGACCCCATCACGGATTTCTTGAATGTTGGCGGTATCCAAGAAGAGTTTCATTAGATCACCATTAAATTAAAAGATTGCGCAAGCGGGATGGGTATATTCGGCGGAGGTGTAAACAGGCCTTCCCATCTTGTTCGTTCCATTAATTAATGCCCAGCTTTCGTGGTGAATTTCCCGTCCAAGGTTGCGATTGAAATTAGGTACTTCGCCTAAATTCTTGTCTAAATTCTTAATGAAGACCTACAGAGGCAAGGGCGGCTGCTCGCCCTCTCGTAGCGTCAATTTGGCTGCGGCGATAAACCCACCGAACAAGGGGTGGGGCTTGTTGGGTCGAGATTGGAACTCTGGGTGGAATTGCACCCCCAACATGTACGGGTGGTCCTTGATCTCTCCCGTCTCAACCAGCGATCCGTCCGGCGATAATCCGCTCATGATGAGCCCAGAGTTCTCTAGGGCTTCGCGGTAAGAGTTGTTCAATTCAAACCGGTGTCGATGGCGCTCGCTTACATCTCGTTCATTGTAGGCAGCCATTGCCAACGTATTCTCCACCGGACGGCAGGGATAGCTGCCAAGGCGCATCGTGCCCCCCATGGACGTCACCGAACGCTGGTCCGGCATGATGTGTATGACGGGGTGGGGAGTGTCCGGGTCAATCTCCGAAGAGTTGGCGTCTTTAAGTCCTAGCATATTTCGCGCCCACTCTACTACCATTACTTGCAGGCCCAAGCACAACCCCAAATAAGGAACTCGGTGCTCTCTGGCGTATCGGGCCGTCTCAACCATTCCTTCCACACCCCGGGGGCCGAATCCGCCGGGAACCACTATTCCGTTGGCGGTACCCAACATAGCATCGGGGCCGTATTTCTCAACATCCTCGGAGTGGATCCACTGAATCTCTACTGACCGGTCGTGAAGCAGACCGGCGTGGCGAAGCGCTTCCCTAACCGAAAGATAGGAATCGGGATATTCAACGTATTTGCCGACAAGGGCGATAGTCACGGTATCCCGCAGCTCTTTCATCCTGGTCACCATGATTGCCCAGTCGGACATGTCTCGAGGATGTCCGGTCAGATGCAAGGCATCCATGATAATGTCGCCAAGGCCCGCATCCTCCAGGATCAGCGGCACTTCGTAAACATTTTCAACAGTTGTCAAAGGAATCACGGCGTCGGTAGGTACGTCGCAGAATGAGGAAATCTTTTCTCTGATCGAGTCTGGTACATCAAAATCACTACGGCAGAGAATCGCGTCCGGCTGGATGCCTATGGCCCGCAGTTCCTTCACACTGTGTTGGGTAGGTTTGGTTTTCAGCTCCTTGGCGGCGGCTAGATATGGAAGCAGTGTCAGATGGATATAAAAGACGTTGTCTCGGCCCACGTCGTTCCTGACTTGCCGGATGGCTTCAAGAAAAGGCAATCCCTCAATGTCGCCAACGGTACCCCCAACTTCCACCACCACTACGTCAACGTTGGTTTCGTCCCCTAGTTTAACGATTCTCTGTTTGATTACGTTGGTCACGTGCGGGACGGCCTGGATGGTACCACCGAGAAAATCCCCGCGCCGCTCTTTGGCAATCAGGTCCAGGTAGACTTCTCCGGCGGTAAGATTTGAGGAGCGGGTCAGGTCAACGTCAATGAACCTTTCGTAGTGGCCCAGGTCCAAGTCTGTTTCGCCACCGTCAACGGTGACGAAAACTTCTCCGTGCTGGTAGGGGGACATGGTACCGGGATCAACATTGAGGTAGGGGTCCAACTTAATTACTGAGACGGATAGGCCGCGGCTCTTAAGGATGCGCCCTATGGATGCGACGCTTATCCCTTTGCCGATAGAACTGACAACTCCACCGGTAACGAAGATGTACTTAGAGGCCATGGACCAACGCTAACCGTCCGGCAGCAAAATCTGGAGTTCTAATTAAGATAACGAATACTAATCTAGTGGGTCAAAAAGGGTGAAACACAACAAATAGCTGGGGCAAATAAGGGGTCTGCGCACATTATATGCCGACGCACGAAAAAGTGTCAATAGCGGAACGGGGCAAAACCAGCAGAGTTATTCATAGCGATTCAAGGTAGGCTAATATTCCCCGCTACAATCGGTCGTATCCCGAGATCCAACCCAGCTCCACTTGCCGTTCCAGGGCGACGGTTGACGGTTTTTGCGCGTCCGCCAATGTATCTCCGACCGTTCCGGCATCTCTTAATCGTTGGATCTCTAAGTCAGTGAGGCCCAGGATCTGGCTCAGCACGTAGCCGTTGGCTTCGCCCAGCGCGGGCGCCGGTTTGATGGAGTCGATGGGGGCTTCAGACAGGCTCCACCCCCGGCCTACGTACTCCTGCCGGCCTAACCCCGTCTCGTCCGGATGGTCCACCGGCTGAAAGAATCCCCTGGCGCGATATTGCGAGTCGGCCAGAAGTGACTTGGCGTTCAGCACCGGTCCTGCGGGTATTCCCGCGGATTGAAGAGCTTCCATAACTTGATATTGGGTTTGTGTTGATGTCCAACGGGAGATTATCTCGTCTAACTCGTCCTGGTGACCGTGACGAACGGTGGGATGGGCGAATCGGGAGTCGCCGGCCAGAGAGGGTTGTCCCAACGCCTGGCAGAAGGCTTCCCAATCCCGGTCATCCCGCACCGCGATGGTGACCCACTCGTCCTGACCCAAACACGGGTAACAACCATGGGGCGACATCGCCTGGTCGCGGTTGCCCATCCGGCGAGATCTGCGGCCGTTGAAGGCAAAGTCCAAGATTCCCTCCCCGATAAAAGACGCGCCAACCTGATACATAGCCAGATCGATCCACATGCCTTTTCCGGTGCGGGAACGGTGGATCAAAGAGGCAATCACCGCCAGTTGGGCCGTCCAGCTGGCCAAAAAGTCGGTGTAGGAGTTGCCCATCTTGTTGGGTATTCCGCCGTCGTGAAGGCGTCCGTCCGGGCCGGGGTCCAGGTATCCCATAAACGCCCCGGTGCCATGGGTCGGTTCCAGCGCGGTTGCCATGGCTCCAAAATTACTCCATGGCCCGGAGTGGCCGTAGCCAGTGTTGGAGACCATGATCAAGTCCGGCTTGACGGCCCTGAGGTTAGCGTAGTCTAGACCGAACCGCCGCATCACCCGTGGCGTAAAGTTTTCGAGGACGATATCGCTGACCCCAACCAACCGTTTCAAGACGCCGATGGCGTCCTCGGAGCGCAGGTCTAAAGTAACGCTGCGTTTGCCCCGGTTCAGGGTCTGGAATGTGCCGCCCCTCTCCCAAAATAATTCGCCGGGGTCGTTGTCCGGGTAAGGACCATTCAGGGTGCGGGTGGTGTCGACGAACTGGGCTTGGCAGCAATCAACCTTGATCACCTCGGCCCCCAGGTCCGCCAGATAGGCCCCGGCATAGGGCATGGCAAACACGCGGCTCAGATCCACCACGCGGATTCCGCTTAGGGGAAGGTCGGTCATCTTGTGTAGTGCTCCTTCATTAGTAATGTTGGGCCGGCATCAACGTTTATGGCCGGATGAATCGGCTAACTGGGAGCAGTCTGGCCCCACCGCTCGTGGAAAGTAACCTCGGCCGAGGGGCGGCGCCGGCCGCCGCCGAAGCTTTCTCCCTGGGCGGGATACCCCAGGGGGATCAGGGCCGCGGTGGACACGGATTCCGGAATGCCCAGCAAAGCTTTGACTTCCTGCTCATGCTTGGTGTGCAAGGTGGTCAACACGGTGCCCAGCCCAAGCGCCCTGGCGGCAAGCATGATGTTCTGCACGGCGGGATAGATGGACGACCCGGTGGTTATGGGGTTCGGTCCATAGCCCGGAGTCGGCCGGTCCAGGCAGGCTAGGATCAAGACGGGGATATCCTCCATATTTTGAGTTAACATGCTTGGACGGTAGGGTTGAGCCGAGGTCCGTTGCAGGTTCATGTCCGCCACCAGATCGGTCCATGCGTCACGGTACCATTCGCCGAAGCGTCTCTTGGTCTCCCGGTCCCGGATGACCAGAAAGCTCCAACGTTGGGTGTTACCTCCGTTGGGCGCCCGCACCGCCGCATCCAGAATAGTGGCGACGGTGTCGTCAGATACCGGATACGGCGTAAAATTACGGATCGCCCGCTGGGTATACAAGGCTTCATGTAGGGACATTTTCTGCATCTTTCACCAGCGATAAGGAAGACTTTCAAGAAACCAAGGCAGCGGCCACCCCGTTCGGCCCCGAATCGATCAAATCACACCCGACGCCATTAGAACCACTAAGTCTTGCGAGGAATAGCCCAGCTCGTCCCGATACACTTCAGTGTTGTGCTGACCCAATAAGGGCGCCGGCCGGCGAATCTCATAGACCCCTCTGGATAGCCTAGGTCCCATGCCGGGGTACTCGGCGCGGCCCGCTACCGGATGGTCGACCTCAACGAAGAGGTCCCGCTCCCGGAGTTGAGGACAATTGAAAAGGTCCCCGGCGTCTTGAGCCATACCGAAGACCAACCGGCTCTCGCCTGACGCTTCAAATAACGGTTTACGGTCCCATTCCGCCAGGCCTTGGATCAGGAGTTGCTTCAACTCTTCACCGTGTTCGATGCGGCCGGATCCGGAAGCAAACCGCTGGTCGTGGAGCTCTTCCAATCCAATGAGACCGGCTATGGTCGACCAAGGTTGGGACCCTTGGACCGACGGGATCACGTAACCATCCCGGGCGGGCATCAACTCTTCGAAGCCCGAGCCTCGCACGGGACGGCGGCCTTTTATAGCTCCCATATACGTGTAGTAAGGTACCGGTTGCACCAGATGGGCCGCCAAACATTCCACAGCCGACACGTCCACGTGCTGGCCCAGTCCGGTGGCCATCCGGTGAAGCAGGGCCGCCGAGGTGGCCACGGCGGCGTTGGCTCCGGCAACGTACAGGGATTGGTTGAGGGAGT
>JYMV01048528.1_pt1 | contig 12579 bp, 14 predicted proteins | sample 338911 | NCBI WGS metagenome assembly JYMV01 (sample SAMN03354496, study PRJNA234377) | hydrothermal vent metagenome | biome: Deep sea; feature: Hydrothermal plumes at the Eastern Lau Spreading Center, Western Pacific Ocean; material: Seawater | place: Tonga | collected 2009 | depth 2000 m m | reverse complement strand
TATAAAAAATGAAATTAAATTAACAAAAAAACAAAACGTATAATGGAATTAAAAATATGTTTTTTAGTAAAATAAGATCAAAGTTTTCATTTTCTCAAGATATGGCAGTAGATCTGGGAACTACTAATACATTGGTTTATGTAAAAGGCAGAGGAATTCTTTTAAATGAACCATCTGTTGTTGCTATTACGGAAACTGAGGATGGAACAAAAAAAGAGATTTTAGCTGTAGGTTTTGAAGCTAAAACAATGGTAGGAAAAACACCAGGAACAATCCGAGCAATTCGTCCACTTAGAGATGGGGTCATAGCAGATTTTGAGATTGCTGAAGAAATGATTAAACATTTTATAAGAAAAGTTCACAATAGAAGAAGTTTTATTAGTCCAACAATAGTTATTTGTGTTCCTTCTGGAGCAACTCCAGTTGAAAGAAGAGCAATTCAAGAATCTGCAGAAGCAGCAGGCGCAAGAAGAGCATATTTAATTGAAGAACCGGTTGCAGCAGCTATCGGTGCAGGTTTACCAATTAGTGAAGCGAAAGCATCCATGATAGTAGATATAGGAGGTGGTACTACAGAAGTTGCTATTTTGTCATTAGGTGGAATAGTTTATGCTAATTCAGTCAGAGTTGGAGGGGATAAAATTGATAGATCGATTGTAGAATTTATGAAGGATAAATATAATCTTCTTTTAGGAGAAGCATCGGCTGAAATGTTAAAAAAAGAACATGGTTCAGCAATACCTACGCGCTCTATGAATGGACAACATTTTCATGTTAAAGGACGTAGCTTAACAGATGGAATTCCTAAACAAATTAAGATTGATAAAATCCAGTTATGCGAGGGTATGTCCGAACCTATTAATACTATAATTGAATGTATAAAAGTAGCACTAGAAAATACTGACCCTGAACTAGCTGCTGATATAATTGATACGGGAATTGTCATTACAGGCGGAGGGGCGATGTTAAAGAATCTTGACACTTATATTAAAAAAGTTACAGGATTACCAGTTTCAATTGCTGAAGAACCATTAAATACCGTAGTTTTAGGCTGTGGTAAATGTTTAGACGACATTAATAAGCTAAAAAGTCTTTTACACTCTGCTTATTAAGTATTTATTTATTTTATTTTTTTATATATCATCCTATTAATATGAGATTTGATAGGTTAATTTTTCCATTATTATATAAAAGAAATAAAAACATTTATTCTTCTTCTATTTTAACAATTATCTTTTTGATGATTATTTCAGTAATTATTATTTTTTTTGATACTCAAAACTTAATTAAATCATCAGTTGTTAGAAATAAAGTTTTAAATATTATGTTTTTAAGCAAAGACTTTTTTTCAAGTTCTTTACCAAATTTTTTAAAGTTAAAAAAGCACTTTATTTCTAAAAAACAATTAATTTTAGAAAATGAGATTTTGCAAAAGGAATCAAAAGAATATGGGTTATGGGAATTAAAAGCAAAAAGATTGGAAATTGAAAATAAGATATTGAAAAAAGAATTATCTATAACACCGCCAAAAATAAACAAATATGTTACAGCTAAAATTTTTGTAGATACAAAAAGTTTATTTTCAAAAAGTATTCTAATTAATGTAGGTAAAAATATGAATGTTCAAATAGGGCAAAGCGCTGCAACATCAAAAGGATTAGTGGGCAGCATAGTAGAAGTTTATGATAATTATTCGCGTGTTTTATTGATTACAGATATAAACTCAAAAATTCCTGTTAGAGTTGGGAAAAAAAATATAAAAGCAATTTTATCAGGAAAAAATAAAAAAGAATTAGAGTTTGCATACTTTCAAGACAATCAAATTATAAATGAAAATGAAATAGTATTCACTTCTGGTGATGGAGGATATTTTAATTCCGGTATACCTATTGGAACCACAAGGATTGAAAATGGTAAAACATATGTTATTCCAACAAATAACTTAGAAGAATTACAATATTTACAAATTTTTTTAAATAATTTTAAAAGTTTTTAAGATGTTAAATTTTTTTATTAAATTTAAACAAATAATAATTTATTCCTTGCCAAGTTTATTTGTAATTTTATTTACTTTATTTAATATTGCTGTTTCAAAAAGTTTTTTAGATTTTGGTCTTTTCATTGCATTACATGGAATTTTTTTTTGGTTCATACATACACCAAATTTGCTTCCTCCATTAATCATTTTAATTCTCGGGCTTTTGCAGGATATTATTTATCTTTTGCCATTAGGATCAACTTCATTAATCTTTTTATTATCAATTATGCTAATTCAAATATATAAAGAGTTTTTTTTAGAACCTTCTTTTCTCGAAACTTGGATTAGTTTTTCAATTATATTTTCGGTATGTATTTTTTCTTCTTGGGCTTTATTTTCATTAATTAATTATAACATTACACCAATAACTCCAATTTTCTTTGAAACTTTTATAAATATATTATTTTTTCCTTTCACCTATGTTTTTTCTTATTTTTTTCTTACTAAGTTTCAATTAGAAAAAATTAATAAAAAGAAAAATGTATAAATATCCCAATCTAGATAAGCTCTTATTACGCAGAACCTTTTTATTGGGTACAGGTAAGTGTCTTTTATTTGCTGGAGTTTTAGGTAGATTAATTTATTTACAAATTTTTGAGTCCAATCAATATCAATTGTTAGCTAATAAGAATAGAATTAGTTTAAGATTAGTAAATCCTATTAGAGGAATAATATCTGATAGAAATGGAAAATTACTTGCATTAAATAAAAATACTTTTCGCATTTTATGCATTGTAGATAATAAGGTTGAATTAAGAAAAGTATTATTCAAATTAAGTAAATTTATTTATCTTGATAATTTTGAAACTAAAAAAGTTATTGAAGATTTCTCAAAAAAAAAGAGAAATCAACCATATTTAATTAGAGAAAACTTAAAATGGAACGAGGTATCAAGTATAAGTACAAATTCATTCTTATTACCAGAAATTATGATCGAGTCAGGACTTCTTAGAAAATATCCTTTCAAGCAAATCGCAGCTCATACTATTGGTTATTTAGCGCCCCCTTTAAGTTCTGAAATTAAAAAAGAACCAATATTAGGATTAATGAATATCAATGTGGGAAGATTTGGTATTGAAGAATACCTTGAGAAAAAACTAAGAGGCATCCCAGGGGCTAGGCATTTAGAAGTGAACGCTTATGGAAGAATAGTTAGAGAATTAAGAAAGGAAAACAGTAAATCTGGGGAAAATATTAAATTATCGATTGATATAGAATTGCAAAAATATTTGTATTCTATGTTAAAAAATAAAAGCGGCTCTATAGTTGCAATTAATGTCCAAAATGGTGAGATTATTGGTATGACTTCTGCACCTAGCTTTGATCCCAATTTTTTTCATCAAGGATTGAGTGAAAGTGAATGGGAATCGCTATCAAAAGATCCTTTATCTCCTTTAGTAAATAAAGCAATTTCAGGAGAATATTCACCAGGTTCTACTTTCAAAATGATCGTATTATTGTCCGCATTTAAAAATAAAATTTTAAAAAAGAATTCATCAATTTTATCTACAAGTAAATTTAAATTAGGAGATAGAACCTTTTATTGCTGGTGCCATAAGAAAAAAACTGGATGTTATGCAGCTAGAAATCGTCAAAGAAGGGTTAAACCTAAATTAGCACTAGCACAATCTTGCGATTGTTTTTTTTACGAATTAGCCAGAAGAATAGGTATCAGAAAAATCGCCGATACAGCTTTAAATTTTGGTATAGGAAAAAAAACAGGAATCAATCTTCAAGGCGAGAGCACTGGATTAGTTCCTACAAAATCATGGAAAAAAAAACATATTGGAAAGTCTTGGCAACTTGGAGAGACAATTATTACTGGAGTAGGCCAAGGATATATAACTTCAACTCCATTACAACTAGCATTGGCAACTGCTATAATTGCAAATAATGGTAAAAAAATATCTCCTAAAATTAATTTAAAAGAATCTAACTTTGAAACAAATGAAATAAATAATGATATTGATCAAAATAGCAATGAGTATCAAGAATATTTTTCTATTATTCGAGAGGGAATGTATGATGCTGTTAATAAACACATTGGAACTGCATATAGTTCTAGATTATCAAAACCAGTATTTGCAGGGAAAACTGGCACTGTTCAAGTAAGAACCATAACAGAAGAAGAAAGAGAAACAGAAATTATTCCAAATAGCCAATTACCATTTGAACAAAGAGACCACTCTTTATTTGTAGGTTTTGCTCCTTATGTGAATCCTAAAATAGCTATTTCAGTTGTTATTGAGCATGGTGGTAGTGGATCTAGTACAGCAGCACCTATTGCAGCAAAAGTTTTTAAAAAAATAATTTAATTTTTTTTTTATGATAAAAATAAACTCAAAGAATTTCAGTTAATTAATATGTTCTCATTAGTTTATAAAATTAATTGGCTATTTGTTTTTATATTAATTTTAATCTCATCTTTAGGTGTTGCATTGCTATATTCAATAGCAGGAGGGCAGTGGCAACCCTGGGCATTAAATCAGATTGTAAGAATAAGTATTGGCTTAATATTGTTCTTTGTCGCAGCTTCAATAAATATAAAAGTTTGGTATAGAAGTTCCTACTATATTTATTTTTTTTGTACTTTTTTAATTATAATTACTCTTTTATTTAGTAGAGAAATTAGTGGAGCTAGTCGTTGGTTAAATTTATATTTTTTTTCAATACAGCCAGCAGAAATTCTTAAAATCTTTGTTATTTTATCTTTAGCCAAATATTTTCATTCGATAAAATTACAAAGTTTTGATATTAAGCAAAGAATTTTATTTCCATTCATTATTTTATCTTTCCCTGTTTTATTAGTTTTTAAACAACCCGATTTAGGTACCGCGTTAATCATTTTTTTTTCTGGTATTATTCTGTTTTTTTTAGCAGGAGTGAAAATAAAAACATTTTTGGTATCAGGCATTTTAGGAACGATGAGTTTTCCTGTGATTTGGTCTTTTTTAAAAGATTATCAAAAATCTAGAATAATTAATTTTCTTGATCAACAAACCGATATTCTTGGTGCAAATTATCATATAACCCAATCTAAGATTGCTCTTGGTTCTGGTGGTTTTTTTGGAAAAGGTTTTCTAGAAGGAACACAAAGCCATTTAAATTTTATACCTGAAATGCAAACAGATTTCATTTTTTCAGTATTGGGGGAAGAATTTGGGTTCTTTGGAATTTTTATATTATTTACTATTTATGCAATATTAATATTATGGGCAATAAAAATAAGTCTAAATTCAAGAAATTACTTCTCAAAAGTATTTGGCATTAGTTTTGCATCAAGTTTTTTCTTAAGTATTTTTATAAATGTAGCAATGGTTACAGGTTTAATTCCTGTAGTTGGAGTTCCATTACCTCTTTGTTCATACGGAGGATCTGCCATGATATCGTATTTTATTGGTTTTGGTATTTTGTTAAGCGGTTATAATTTTCGAGATTATAAGCTAGAAAGCATGTGAATAATGGGCGATTAGCTCAGTTGGTAGAGCAGCTGACTCTTAATCAGCTTGTCGTGGGTTCGATTCCCACATCGCCCTCTAATTTTTTATTTTTCAAAATACTTTTTTTAATGTATATCTAAAGTTATGGGTAAAGACAAAAATATTCCTCCAACAATTGAAGAGTCACTACGTATGATTGAAGAAAAACTTTCTAAAGGGGAAAAAAATAAGAAAAAAACTTCTAACTCAGCAACTTTTAACCAAAACAAAAAACCTTCATTGAAGCCCTCTTTGCTTTCTGGTTTATTAGACAAAAAAAAAATAAGCAAAAAGAATGTGAAAAAAAAAGAGAAAGATGATGATGTTCTTTTATTAACAAAAAAGGTTAATAAAAATGGTGAAATTATAGATTTAAAGACAACAAAAAAGGTCTTGCCAAAATCAGAAAAAGAAATAACAAATAAAATTGAAGACGATCAGTATAAAAAATTAGATAACAATAGTAGTAATAAAAATTTAAGTAAAACAGGTGATTTAGCTGTTATCATAAATAAATTAAAAGAAATTAGAGACAAAAAAATTAATAAAAAAAAACATTCAAAAAGTATTAATAAAGAAATCACAAAATTAAATGAAACCATTCTTTTAGCTGAGGAGCTTTTTAAAAAAGAACTTCTCAATTTGTAATCAGTTTATGTAGAATCTACATTCTTGTTTTTTTTGTATATTATTTATATTTATTTTCTTTTTTCTTTCCGCCATTCTTTTGGAGAAATAAATTCTCCTTGCCATGCCCCTGCCTTTACTTTTTTTGCTTCATCTTGAGCATCTTTATATTTTTTAGACATAAAAGCTATTGCATATCCAAGAAGCACCATGTTTTCCCCTATATCTAATTTTCCGACATAACAAGTCGCCAACCATCTTTTATAATAATCTTTTTTTTCTTTTATACATTTTACAGGTTGATTTGAAATAATCTCTATTAATGTAGATTTAGCAATTTGCCCACATTTATATTTAGTTCTGTTCCTACTTTTACATTTCTGCTTTATTTCAAATGCATCTATTCCTAATAATCTTATTTTTTCATTATTTATCTTAATAGTATCACCGTCTATTACTTTGGCTTTCCCAGAAATTTCTATTGCTAGTAGATACTTTTGCAAAAAAATAAAAGAAATAAAAAAAAAGAGAAATTGAAGAAATTTATTCATCAAAAGCAATTAAAGAATCTGTTTTAACTGTTATTTTGTTCCTCCCTTTTAAATTTGTAAGTTCTATTAAGCATGCAAATGCTAAAATATTAACTTCTATTTTTTCTAAAAGTTTAATTGCTGCACCAGCCGTTCCTCCAGTTGCTAATAAATCGTCAATAAGTACAGTTTTCTTATTTTTCAATGTATCTCTTTTTTGGATTTCTAAACAATCCTTTCCGTATTCTAACTCATATGTATGAGAAATTGTTTTTCCTGGTAATTTTCCTTTTTTTCTTATCATTACAACATTACAACCTAATTTGTATCCAATAGTAGATGCAAAAATAAAACCTCTAGATTCTATTCCTGCTAAGACTTCTGGATTATATTTTTTAACTAACGTTGAGAATTGATTTATTGTTTCCTGCCAAATTTCCGCATTAACCATTAAAGAAGATATATCGTAAAATAAAATACCTGGCTTTGGAAAATCTAAATGAGTTTCAATATGCTTTTTGAGATCTATCAAAAAATTTAATACATTAAAATAAAAAAAAAAATTTTTATTTCGTTTTTAAATACTCGATAACATTGGCTCTATCTTCTGCTTTTTTCAAACCAGGATATAGCATTTTTGTTTTTGGATACATTGCTTTTGGATTGGTTAGCCATTTATCTAAATTAGCCTCATCCCAAGTTATGCCTGATTCTTTAAGCGCGTCAGAATATTTTCCATAATCAGTTGATGCTGCTTTTCTTCCGACAATTCCAACCAAATGCGGACCTACTTTGTGTTTTGTTGCATCAGCATTATGGCAGGCTTTGCATTTTGTGAATAATGTTTTTCCTTTATCTGCGTCTGCAGCAAAAGAATTATTAATTAAAAATATAGAAGTAATTAAAGAAAATATTAAATATTTATAAAGTTTCATTTTATCTCCAAAAAAAAAATAAAAAAAAAAAAATTATATATATTTATTATAGTTATAATAATTTATTTCTAAAACAATAAATGAAACTCTTTTTTAAGATTTTATTTTTTTTATTTTTTATTAAAACTGTCATGGCGCAAGATTTGGCAAATGTAGTTTATTTAGAGTTGGAGTATGGTAAAGTAGTAATAGAAATGAAACCAGAACATGCACCACAACATGTAAAGAGGATAAAACAATTAATAAAAGAAAAATTTTATGATGGATTAAAATTTCACCGAGTCATAGAAGATTTTATGGCTCAAACGGGTGATCCTTTGGGAAATGGAACAGGAGGATCAGGTGTTAATATACCAGCAGAATTTAATTCCTTACCCCATATAAAAGGGACTGTTTCTATGGCAAGGGCTCAAGATCCGGACAGTGCAGATAGCCAATTTTTTATTTGTTTTAAAGAATCTTCATTTTTAAACGGTCAGTATACTGTTTGGGGTCAAGTTATAGAAGGCATGGAGTTTGTTGATAAAATAAAAAGGGGAACTGGATCTAATGGTATGGTAGATAATCCTGATAAAATAGTTTCCATGAGATTGGCTCAAAACTCTAAATAATAAATCTAAGTTTTATGAAAGTTCAAGCAATTATTCTACCTTACTATGGTATAGGAGATTTTTTAACTCACTTGCCATTTGTTAATGCTTTAATAAAAAAATTTCCTAAAGATAGATTTATAATTTTTACAAAACCAAGAACAAAAGCAAAGAGTCTGTTAAAAAATGAGAAAAATGTAAAAATTTACTATATCAAAGATAGATATAATTTTTTTTCTAGTATAGTTGATTTTTTTTCTTTAAGAAGTTTGTTTTTAAAAGAAAATATTAAAAAAATATGGATATTTCATAGGAGCCCGCGTTTTGCAATTATTAGTTTTGTTTCAAAAGTCAGTGAAATATTAGGTTTCGGCTACGGAATTCAGAAACATTTTTTAAATTCTGGAAAATATCTAAACAAAAATTTAAAAAAAACTTTTCCTGTAGTTAAAAGTTATGAATTTTTAAAAGTAAATAATATTAATTTAAATCATTTAAATCCTTTTTTAAAAGTTTTACAGAAAGAGATTGATAATATTAAAAAAAAGTTTAAAACCTTACCAAAACCTTGGGTATTAATTGGTTTTAGTTCTACAGATCAAAGTAGAACATGGAGGAGTGATTACTTTATTCAGTTAATTCAAGGACTTGATAAATTTAAAAAATATTCTTTTTTTTTAGTTGGAGCACCTTCAGAATACGAAGATGCAAATAAAATTATTAAATCAGTAAAATTAAAAAAAAGTAAAATAAAAATTTTTTGCAAGCCAATAGAAAAAACAATGGCATTAATGAACCAAGGCCAGTTTTATATTGGGAACGATGCCGGCAATGCTCATCTAGCACTTGCTTGTAGACTTAAATCCTATGTTATTCATGGAGGTTCTCCTCCTTATTCTCATACAGTTTATAAAGATCATTACCCAAAAAATTTTTTGAGTAACTTAAAACCAGTTCTTCCATCTGATGGAGTAATAAGAAATCCTAATTTACGAACTATTGATACAGTTCCTCAAGAAAAAGGAATGGATTTAATTACACCTAAAAATGTTTTGAAAAAAATTTTAAAAAACAATTAAAAATTTCTATCTACAATAAAATCGATAATGTTTAATAAAATTTTCTTCTCTTTTGAATGTTGAAATATTCCAAGGGCATCTTTTGCTATCGCACTATAATGTTTTGCGCGTTTCTGTATGTCATAAAGAATTTCTCTTTTTTTTAATATTGAACATGCTTTTTCAAAGTCTCCTGGATTGATTTGTCCATCTTGAACTGTTTTCTTCCAAAATTTTTTTTCAATGTAATCACTTCTTCTAAGAGCTAAAATAATTGGTAATGTAATTTTTCCTTCTTTAAAATCATCACCAACCTTTTTTCCAAGATCTTTCTCAATAGCTTTATAATCCAAAAGATCATCAATTAATTGAAATGCCATACCTAAATTCATTCCGAAACTATTCAGAGCGTTTTTGTATTGACTTGGTACTTTTGTTAAATATGAACATATTTTTGATGCAGTTGCAAAAAGTTGAGCAGTTTTTGATTTAATAATATCTAAATAATCATCTTCAGTTGTTGTAATATTTCTATTTGAAAGCATTTGAGACATTTCCCCTTCGATAATAATAGATGATGTTTCAGATAAAATTTGAAGCACTTCTATATTTTTAACTTCAGTCATAAGTTCAAATGATTTACTTAGTAAGAAATCTCCTACTAAAACACTGCTTTTATTTCCCCAAATATTATTTGCTGTTCTTAAGCCCCTTCTTTTTTTACTTTCATCAATTACATCATCATGCAACAAAGTGGCTGTATGAATAAACTCGATAGACGCAGCTAAATTTAAATGTTTTACCCCTTTATAATCGCATAATTGAGCACAAGCCAAACAAAGCATAGGGCGTATTCTTTTGCCACCAGCTTTTACTAAATGACCAGCAACTTTTGGGATATGATTTATTTTATTTTTGATTTTATCTTTAATTATAATATTGACATTTTTTAGGTCGCTATTGACCAATTGTTGCAAATCATCTAATTTTTTTTGATTGTTTAAATTGTTTTGTAAATCGTATTTGTATAATAAAACCACAATCTAATAACAATAATTTTTTTTTTCATTTTCTCAATATAAAAAAGTTTATATTATGTATTAATGTTGAATTTTCTTAATAAGAAAAAAATAGTACCTGTCGTTTTTCTATCTGGCATTATTGGAAATATAGGCGGCTTAAGAAAAGGAATAACCATATCATCAGTTGAGGGTTTACTTGAAAAGGCATTTAAAATAAAAAACTCAGCATCTATAGCTATAATAATAAACTCACCTGGGGGTTCACCAGTCCAATCTTCTCTTATTTATAAGCGTATTAAAAAACTTGCAAGGGCAAAAAAATCTAAGGTTATTTTTTTTGTTGAAGATGTTGCAGCATCAGGGGGTTATTATATAGCTTGCGCAGGAAATGAAATATATGCAGATGAAAATTCTATTGTAGGCTCCATAGGGGTTATATATGCAAGTTTTGGTTTTGATAAATTAATAAAAAAATACGGAATTGAACGAAGGATATTTACTACTGGTAAATATAAATCCATTTTAGATTCTTTTCAAAAACAAAAATTATCAGACATTAAAAAATTAAAAGATATCCAAATGGAAATTTTTAAAAATTTTAAGGAAATTGTATTAAAAAGTAGAGGTAAAAAAATTAATAAGCAAAATAAAAATATCTTTTCGGGAAGTTTCTGGGCTGGAAAAGAAGCTCTTAGACTTGGTTTAATAGATGGTATAGGTGATTTAAAAACAGTAATGGAAAAGAAATTTGGAGAAAAAATAAGATATATTATAATTAAACCTAAGGAATCTTTTCTTAAAGGCATTTTATCAAAGTCCTTTTATTCAAGAGACTTGTTAGATACAAAAAAAATAATTAATGATACGATAGCTTATATAGAAAGTAGAAACATTTGGGGCAGATATGGTTTCTAAAAAAAATGTTTTGTCTTTTCAGGATATAATTTTTAATCTTCAAAGTTTTTGGAGTAAAAATAATTGTACAATAGTTCAACCAATAGATCTTCAAGTTGGAGCAGGAACCTTTCACCCCTTAACAGCATTAGGGGTATTGGGGAAAAAATCTAGAAATATAGCTTATGTACAGCCAACAAGAAGACCTGCTGATGGCAGATACGGGAAAAATCCTAATAGGTTGCAGCATTATTATCAATTTCAGGTTCTACTTAAACCAACACCTAAGAATATACAAAGTATTTTTTTGAGAAGTTTAAAAGCTATAGAAATAGACCACAAAAAAAATAATATAGAATTCAAAGAAGATGATTGGGAAAGCCCAACTTTAGGTGCGTCTGGATTAGGTTGGGAGATTCGATGTAATGGCATGGAGATTAGCCAATATACATACCTTCAGCAAATTGGTGGAATTGATTGTGACCCAGTGTCAGTTGAAATAACGTATGGATTAGAGCGGTTGGCAATGTTTATCCAAAAAGTTAATAATGTTTTTGATATAATTTGGAATATTAATAAAAAAGAAAATAAAGTAATTAAATATAGGGATATATATTTAGAGTCTGAAAAGCAATTTTCAAAATATAACTTTGAGTATGCAAATACAGATTATTTATTCAAAAGTTTTGAATTTATGGAATCTGAGTGTAAAGATTTATTGAAGAACAATCTTCCTTTACCTGCTTTTGAAAATTGTATAAAGGCAAGTCATTATTTTAATATTTTGGATTCTAGAGGAGTTATTGGTGTTGCGCAAAGACAATCATATATTTTAAAAATAAGAACACTGGTTAAAAGTTGTTGTGAATCATGGATTAAACAAGAGTCTTAACTAAGTATGTCAGAATTATTTATTGAAGTATTGTCTGAAGAAATTCCTTATTGGCTACAAAAAAATATTGTAGAGCAATTTAAAACAAAATTACATGATGTAATTATTGAAAATCAATTATCTGGTTCAGAAACTTTTAATATAAATTTCCATTTTACTCCATTAAGATTAATTTTTTTTTGCGATAATCTTATAAATGAGCAAAAAAGTTCAACTGAAATAATAAAAGGACCCGCTGTAGATGCACCTGACACTGCAATTGAAGGATTTATAAAAAATATTGGTATTAGTAAGAAAGAACTAAAAAAAAAAGATTTTAAGAAAAAAACTTATTATTTTGCCAAGCATGAAAAAATTGGAAGAAAATCAGAGGATATAATTAAAGAGAATTTAGAAAAAATTATTAGATCTTTAAATTGGCAAAAATCAATGAGATGGTCACATAGTAGTTTTAGATGGGGTAGACCACTAAAAAATATTTTTTTTTATTTTGATAGTAAAAATATACCTTTAA
>JYMV01007817.1_pt1 | contig 12581 bp, 11 predicted proteins | sample 338911 | NCBI WGS metagenome assembly JYMV01 (sample SAMN03354496, study PRJNA234377) | hydrothermal vent metagenome | biome: Deep sea; feature: Hydrothermal plumes at the Eastern Lau Spreading Center, Western Pacific Ocean; material: Seawater | place: Tonga | collected 2009 | depth 2000 m m | reverse complement strand
CAAAGCTGGTTCAGACGAAAACCTGGATTTGTGGTTACTTGATCTCCAGAGCGGGGAGACGAACCGTCTTACGGAACATGTTGCAGTGGACTTCCAACCGGTCTGGGCTCCTGATGGAGCATCCATCACCTTTTCCTCTCACCGAAGCGGCACACCAAATATTCACACTATCAGTTTGGGTGATTTGAATTTGATGCAGAATACCGATGTGGGTGAGGCCATTATAGCGTTCCAGCGTCTACCGAACGATTCTACGGTATATGCCATGACATTGGGAGATGTTGACAGTGTCAGGATTGTGAAGGTGTGGCCAAAAAGAACCATAACAACTTCTCCTTTGTCAATAATGGACAGTTATACTGATTGGCGAAAAGCACGCCCGGAACATCAGCTTGAACCAGTTGATTTTGGTAGTGATATTGAGATCACTGAACCTAAGGATTACAGGTTCACCAAACATTTGAAACATGTGACCACCATGGTGATACCGGATTTTAACACCATTGGAATTACCCAATGGATTGATGGCCTCGGCCGTCATTTATTCACTGTCGGTGGACTTACAGACTTCAAAACTGAAGAAGGGTCCGGTCTATTTCTATCTTATCAGAACGCTCAGCATGGTCCTCTTTGGTCTGTCTCCTATTTCTTTAACACCCTGCCTGTATATCGCCCTTACGACGGTAGTCGCTACGGTCTTCTTGAAACGAAAAATGGTCTTCAGTTAAGGCTGTTTCATCCATTTAATAGAGGTGAAAGCCTTTCATCCAATCATATTATTTCATCGTCGGTTTCTCTAATGGATCGTCAGCCGATGGTGTCGGACAGCATCAATTGGTTCACCGGAGAGTGGTTTCCTCGGGAAGAAAAAATTTATGGAGAAATGCCAATCCCCGAAGCTGGAAGGGAGGCATTGTTTTCCTTGGAATACCGTTGGGTGGATCGCCGTCCCCACGCATTGAATAACCTTTTGCCGCGGAAAGGGAAAGGGTTAATGCTGAGGGCTGAAAAGGCGACTTCTTCTGTCTTTGGTACATTCGACTATACAAGACTTACGGCGGACGGATTTGTTAATATTCCGGTTGGTCCCACCGCCTTTTTCCTACGCGTTAAGGGAGTCGCTCTTTCCGGCGCCCCACCGGCCCACGATTATCTAGGACTCACCAACGATGCGCCTGTCTATCTATCAGTCCCGTTGGGCGATCTCGCCCCATCCCTCTCTGAGTTTCTTCCAGAGAATCACAATCCTCGGGGATGGAGCGGCACGCGGCTGGGAAACCGCTTAGTTTTTGGCACGGCGGAGTATAGGGTGCCGGTCATTCCTAAAGTAGTTTCCTTAGCGCTGATTTCAGATTTTGGTAATGTGTGGAATAACGGGGAAGAGGCGGATAAATTGGTGATGACAGCAGGATTGGAAGGGAAACTTGCCTTTGGCCCTATAGTATTTGCATTGGGCCAGGCTCAATCTTTAGATGGATGGGGAGATGGGGGAAAGCCCGATCAATATTTCAGGCTGGCTCTGATCAATCCGTTCTAGTAAATCAGGAATTTTTACTATATCTGTGACTTATAAATGGTGGATTTATTATTCATTTAAAGGGAGGATTTCTATTTTCCGGAATTCAACAGAATGACTTTCGGCCTGGAAGGCTATGTAACCCCCCTGAATTAGCTTATCGTCCTTGATAAGTTTTTGAGCGTCAGGGTCATCTTCGTCAAGCTGAGGCTCAGCATACTCTAATACGACCTCTCCGTTAACCTTGTGTTTGATCTTGATGCTGCTCCTGACTTCCACTTCTATCTTTACCCATTGGTCACCGTGATAAGTTTTTGAGGCGGAATCGATACAGTGACGGCTAATAAGCTTGCCGTTCATCACAATATGCGTTCCCGGCGTACAGACATTACCGGTGGATCGTTCATCCATTCCATTACCGCCAAGAAGCTGTAACTCGATTGAAACAGGGAAATCCTGACTCAGTGACATACTTTCAGGAGATTGGCAATGTAACATTATCCCACTATTGCGAAATGCCCATTCGGGTCCGCCAGGAGTCTGTACTCCCACGAATCGATATTCGAAACGAAGGATGTAGTGGTCAAACGGGGCCTTGTAAAAGATATGACCAAACTTTCCGTCAAATTGCTCATACTGATCGTAACCTACTTTGAGGATTCCATCTTCAACTCTGAATGTATTTGCATAGTTGTCATTCAGTTCGTGGCCAGTTATCTTTATTTTCCATCCTTCAAGGTTTTTTCCGTTGAAAAGATTAATCCATCCCTGATGGTTTTTGCCTTGTTCTTCTGAATCGTAGGCCATCAAGGCGAAAGGAATTGCCAGCAGCATTGTCACATTCTTAATCATTTTCGATTTACTTAAGAAGATGTCCAATTACAGATTTCCTTTCTTCATTTCTCCCACAGCATAATTACAGGCACGTGCCGTGAACGCCATATATGTCAGAGATGGATTCTGGCATGCGGAAGATGTCATGAATGAGCCATCGGTAACAAACAGGTTCGAAACATCATGACATTGATTATACTTGTTCAATACAGACGTTTTAGGGTTATTACCCATTCGGGCGGTACCCATCTCGTGAATGCAAAGACCGGGAGGCGTATCATTTATATAGGGTACTACGTCTTTTGCACCGCAGTTTTCTAACATTTCTGCTGCTGTGATTGATGCATCTTTTTCGATCTGTCTTTCATTTTCGCTCCAGGTAGCATTTATTTTGAGTAGAGGAATTCCCCAGGCATCAACTTTTTGAGAATCCAGTTTGACGTGATTCTCTTTGCGTGGCAGGCATTCACCAAATCCGTCCAAACCCATCCGCCATGGGCCGGGTTCTCTCAGGGCGTGTTTGAATTCCGCCCCGAAGCCTGGAATGTCCACGCCACGTCTCCATCCCGGCCGCTGGGCAGACCCCTGAAAACCGTAGCCGCGTAAGTAATTGGAATTCTTATGGGTAATATTCTGGAAACGGGGGATATATATGCCGTTGGGTCGTCGACCGGAGTAATACTTGTCTTCAAAACCGGGAAACGTACCTGAGGCACCTGATTCATAAGTATGATCCATCAAGTAATGTCCCAGCACGCCTGATGAATTGGCCAAGCCGTTAGAATATCGAGGTGTAGAGGAATTCAGAAGAATCTGGGTAGTCCCCAAGGTAGAAGCGCAGAGAAAAACAATTTTTGCAGAGAATTCTTGGACATCATGTGTATTCGCATCGATCACTCTAACTCCAGAAGCCCGGTCTTTGCTCTCATTGTAGATGACACTGTGAACTATACTGTCCGGTCTGATCGTCAAGTTTTTGGTTGCCAGGGCAACTGGAAGTGTAGCGCTTAGGCTACTAAAATATGAACCGGTGGAACAGCCACGTTCGCAAGGCCCACAATAATGGCATGCTGCACGGCCCGCTTTTGGTTGGGTTAACACTGCCGCTCGTCCAATGGTCATCATTCTATCAGAATATTTTTTCTCTATTCGCTCTTTTAGTACCAGTTCGACGCAATTCATCTCCATGGGAGGTTGAAATATTCCGTCGGGCAGTTGGGGGAGACCTTCCGCCTGTCCACTGACACCGATAAATTCTTCAACATAGTCATACCAGGGAGCAATCTCCTCATACCGAACCGGCCAGTCTATTGCGACACCGTCAAGCGCATTCGCTTCGAAATCCAGATTGCTTAATCGATAACTTTGTCTAGCCCACATTAATGAACGTCCACCTAACTGATAACCACGAATCCAAGAATACGGTTTATCTGGGTCATGTGTATATGGATTCTGTTTGTCATTAACAAAAAAGTTTTTGGTCGCCTCCCCAAAGGCATAACATTGGCTCTGGATCTGGTACTCATCTCTATACTGTTTTCTATCTCCTTGGTCCCTGTAGGCAAACTCCCAAGGCGGTTTGTGTTCAGTCTTATAATCTACTCCATGCCTTAAATTAGGTCCTCGCTCAAGCAAGAGAACCTTCAGGCCTTTTTCAGTGAGTTCTTTCGCAGCCCAGCCACCGGTAATACCGGAACCAACAACAATGGCATCATAGTCATTCTTAATAGCCATTTTTCACTCTTCAGATCTCTCTTTATCTAAGTTTTTTTGGGGAAAGCTCAACTACTCTGACCATGTTCGACCGATTTCAGAAAATGGGACACAGCCATCGTAATTGTTAGTGGCCACGAAGTATTTCAGTTCCTGAGTAGCACCTATCTCTGAAGTGAAATAACCAGTGAGTGTGAGTTCTTTCATCTGGCTGAAAAATGGTTTCAGAGCACCATTCTGGTTGTTTTCAGAGGCGTTATAATTTTTTTGAGAGAGAATTTCTTTTTCCAGTTTTTTCAGGATGGTTATCTGTTTTTCTGATGAACACTCAACAAATCTTGTTGAGTGTTCGTTCTGTGCCCGAGCATCAAGATCTACTAAGCCTCTGAGAAAATGATTTCTTTCAGCAAGCGTAAACCAGTCTGCCAGCATTAGATCGATAAACTCATTAACCCTGGTAGCTTTGGCACCTGGTGTGTCCGTCTCCGGAATAATCAATTCGGCAATAACAGTAATTAGATCATTTTGTCTGGGAGTGACAATTTTAGGCGCCCATTTTTTCCCACCGCCACCCAAATTGATCCCTGACAGCACAGCAGAAATAATTGATGGTGATAGTGCTCCTCCCGTGAGAGCGGCTACTCCTTTTAGCGCCTCTCTTCTATTCATGCTATTTCCTTTTTCCTTCTAGAGTATTCTATAGATTATGTTCACAAGTTCCAAGCATAAGAATCGACTATATAATACATTAGATTAATTACGAGCTTTGGCTACTACTTCAATTCTCCAATTGCCCATAGTATCCCTCTTTTCAAAATTGTCAATGCTTCAGGTATATCAAATACATCCACCGTGTGCCCAAGAGATGTATAAAAAACATTACCTTTTCCATATTTTTTCTTCCATACAACCGGCATGGTAAAACCGTCGATCCAATAAGCATGTTCGCCATTAAAGGTTGTTTCGGCTAAAACTTCATTAGCTGGATCAACATGCATATAATACTGTTCAGAGTGAACTTTAAAATCACTTAGCCCATGAGTGATCGGATCTTTGTGATCGATTATATTGACCTCGTAATCAATTATGCCACCGGGATGAGCTACCCATTGCCCTCCAACCATAAATTGATATTCAGTATTTTTTCTGAATGCGTCCGCTAGTCCCCCGTGCCAACCAGCAATCGCCACGCCCCTGTTCTTAACAGCATTCAAAAGCATTTTCTCTTGTTCATCTGTAATTGAAGACATGGTATAAATCTGAATAACAAGATCAATCGAATTCATTAAATCCTCGTCAAGATATGAATCAAGGGAAGGAGACACTGTTACTTTGAATCCTTCCTTCCTAAGCCAAGGGACAAATAAATCACGACATTTTTCAGGCTCGTGGCCCTCCCATCCCCCATAAACGAACAGCACTGATTTTTCTTTATTTAAGGTCCCATTTTGTGCGTTTGCAATAACAATAAAAGAAAATGTTATTAATGGTATAAGCCAGTTATACCAGTACTTTTTAATACAATTGTGGCTTTTGATCATTTTTTCTCCAAGCTGAATTGCCTTAATTTATGTTAATAAGGGACCGTAGGCTGTGAAAAGCCCTCTTGACATGTAGATTATCTAGAGAACTGAATCCAGGATCAATCTTTTTTGGAGGTCTAATCCGCCGGCCAGCGGGTGGTGACTTTTCTTAGGTTGGTCCAGAAGGAGAGGCCACTGGTTCCCGTAATGTCACCATGGCCGTATTTCGACTGATTCCACCCGCCGAAACTGAACGGATCGCGAGGGACCGGCACACCTACATTAACACCCACCATGCCAGAACTGGCGTTTTCTGAAACAAACCGTGATACCGCACCTGATGTCGTAAAAACTGAAGCGGCGTTTCCGTAAGGTGAACCGTTTTCGATCTCAATAGCCTCTTCCAGGGAGCCCGCCCGGACAATAGTGAGGACCGGCCCAAAAATTTCTTCCTGTGCACATGCCATGTCCGATTTTGCATGATCAATAATGGTCGGTCCCAGCCAGTAACCACCGTCGTACCCATCTGGGGCATCTGCATTTCTCCCATCCAGAACTATCTTTGCGCCGTCCTTTTCTGCCTCATCGACCATGGCGGTGATTCTCACTTTTGCTGCGGAACTGATAACAGCACCCATATCTTCACCCAGCTTGAGGTTGCGTGAATTGTCCACAATACCATCGATGATGCCGTCGATGTTTTCCACGCCCACCATAACGCTGGCAGCCATACAGCGCTGACCGGCACTTCCCATGGATGAACTGATGACACCGTTAACGGTCGTCTCTTCATGGGCATCTGGAACGACAATGAGATGATTTTTTGCACCGCCAAGACTGAGTGCCCGTTTGCCGTTTGCAGTACTTCTAGTGTAAACAATTTCAGCCACTTTTGAGGATCCAACAAAAGCTACAGCTTTGATGTCGGGATGATCGGTGATGGCCTCCACAGCATCCTTGGCACCGTTCAATACACTGAAAACACCGGCGGGGAGACCCGCTTCACCCATCAGTTCAGCCATCTTCATGGTTGAGAGAGGTGTCTGTTCAGAGGGTTTAAGAATAAAGCAGTTACCTGCTGTAATGGCAATAGGGATCATCCAGAGCGGGACCATGACAGGGAAATTGAAAGGGGTAATACCTGCCACAACACCTATCGGTTCATAGAGAGCCTCACAACTGACGCCCTTTGCAACAGTCAAAACTTCACCTCTCAGGACGTTTGTGAACGACGTGGAGAATTCGATGACGTCTATACCGCGGTCGATACTTCCTTTTGCTTCGGGAATGGTTTTGCCGTTTTCCAAGGCAACGAGTTCTGCTAATTCTTCATAATCTCGCTCCATGAGTGATTTAAGCCGGAACATAACCTGGGTCCGTGTGCCAACAGGTGTATCCCGCCAGGCTGGCCACGCTTTGCTGGCTGCTTCGACGGCGATGTTGAGATCATCACCACCTGAAAGTGGAATTGTTGCAATCTTTTTGCCCCAATAGGGTGTGGTTACTTCCAGCTTCTTAGTCGAAGTTGACGCTGCGGAACCTCCCCCTATCCAGTTACCTTTTTCTCCAAAGTCTCTAAATGTTATCTCATTCATTTGAATAGATGACCTTTTAAACATTTGGTTTGAATTAACATTTTGAACCCGGAAGCTGTTTCGAAATCTAAGAGGTCAATTCCTCGCGGATGATGACGAGTATGGCCGCCTGAGGAACAATGAGATATTTATTCTCTTCCACATTGATCTCAACGGAAGCTTTTTTCAGGAAAAGAGCGTAATCTCCCGTCTCGGCCTGAGGGGGGATGTAACGAACATTCTCTGTCTCAGTCTTCCAAGGCTCTTCTTCCACACTGTTTGGATCAGAAACCGGGAGGCCGGGACCCACTTCAACAACAACACCGCCCCAGACGTCCTCTTTCTCCCGTACGGTAGGCGGAAGGTAGAGCCCTGCTGGGGACTTTTCCGCCGATTCATCAGGGCGGATCAGAACGCGGTCACCAATTACGATTATTCTTCTTTTTCCTACTCGCATCGCATCGCTTAAAAATAATGATTTCTTCCTTATCAAGTAATAGATTTGTCGTATATGACAGATGAGAGGGAACTTCCTCTAGACAGGCCGGTTCTGTGATGTGTGGCCCCAAGAATCGAATCAGCAACCAGGCTTAGCCTGCAACCCTGATTAATCCCAACATCTTCCTTTATGTTTAAACGCGTCCTCACACTCGCCAAACCCCACTGGCTTCTTCTACTTGTCTCCATCCTGGCATCGCTGGTTTTTGTTTTTTTCAATTCACTCTCCATCTGGCTTACCGCCTCTTTCATCAGCAACATTCTCACCGATTTTGAAACACTCCTGAACAATCAGGTTGAACTTCTCTCTTCATCTGAGAGAACAGTTAATGAGACACTGAAGGTGTGGACAAACAGACTGATTTTGGGCACCACTGCTCTAGGGACTCTCAAGAGACTATGTCTCTCAATTTTCTCTATTTTTGTTCTAAAAAATATCTTCCTTTACTTGAAGAATTATTTTGCGGGACTTATGCAAATCAGGGTTATCACTGATCTGAGGAACGCTCTTTTTAATCATTTGACATCACTTTCTTTGTCTTTCTTCAATCGTTCCCGAGCTGGTGATCTCACATCCATCGTTCTGAACGATGTGGCCATCATGCGAAGGACCTTCTCCGTCAGCTTCCAGAAACTCCTTGTTGAGCCCATCAACATACTCACATTTTTTACACTCTTGTTCCTCATAAACTGGAAGCTCACTCTGGCCGCCATGTTGATTCTTCCAGCTGCTGTAACAATGATGGTGTGGGTTGGTGGGAGCATTCGCCGGAAGGCGAAACGGTCATCAAAGCAGATTGCCGGTATTGTATCCATTCTTCAGGAAGTTCTGGGTGCCATCAGGGTTGTGAAAGCGTTTGTTATGGAAAAGACTGAGAAACTGAAATTTCGAAAGGAAACAACGAAGTACTACCAACTCCAAAAGCGCCAGATGGGCCTGCGGCTTGCCTCATCACCTGTGACAGAGATGATCGGCGTTACCATGGGTGTCATTCTCCTTTGGCTGGGCGGTCAGGACGTTCTCATCGAAAGTTCTATGAAGCCGGAAGATTTCATACGTTTTATTTTGCTACTATTCTCCATCTTGAACCCGATCAAGAGCCTGAACACCGTCAATACGGATATGCAGACAGCCCTCGCCTCTGCCGAACGTGTCTATTCCATTTTGGATACAGAATCAACTGTCAGCAATGCACCGGATGCCGAAGAAGTGACCAAATTTGAGAGCGCCATCTCTTTCGAAAATGTTCATTTTGCCTACAATGAGGGTGAAGGAGATGTGGTACAGGGTATTTCCTTTGAGATCGAGCGAGGACAGATTGTGGCAGTTGTGGGTGAGAGTGGTGCCGGGAAATCGACCATTGCAGATCTCATCCCCCGTTTCTTCGATGTGACTCAAGGCTCGGTTAAGCTTGATGGGAAAGACGTACGATCCTTACAGAAACTATTACTCCGCGATCTTATGGGTATTGTTGCGCAGGAAACCATCCTGTTCAATGATACGATCGCCAATAATATTGCGTACGGTCAGGAGGGCATATCTGAAGAAAAGCTCCGGGCTGTAGCAGAGGCTGCCAATGCCCTCGATTTTATCGAAACTCAGCCTCAGGGATTTGATACAGTCATCGGTGATCGGGGCGTGAAACTTTCGGGAGGACAAAAACAGCGGCTGGCCATTGCAAGAGCGCTTCTCAAGAATCCGCCCATTCTTATCATGGATGAAGCCACTTCATCTCTTGATAGCGAGTCTGAAAAAAAGGTTCAGCAAGCTATCGAAAGGTTGATGCAGGATCGCACTGTTTTTGTTATTGCTCATCGTTTATCAACAGTGGTGAATGCGGATAAAATAGTTGTTCTCAGTAAAGGTAAGATTGTGGAAACGGGTACACACAAAGAACTGATTGAGAAAAGGGGGCACTACAAACAGCTCTATGAGGTGCAGTTTGGTGAAATTACCAGGGTGAGCGTTGACTGACTCAATAGAGGAAATGAAGGTACTCGTCTGTTTTGGTACACGCCCGGAGGTGATCAAACTTTCACCGGTAATTGAGTCACTGACATCAGAGGATATCCCTTTAAAAACACTTTTTACAGGCCAGCATGATGAACTGTTTAAGGATGTAGCACATTTGGTACCCATGCCGGATATTCAGCTCAATATCATGCGCAAGGGACAATCCTCGGCGGAGGTGATGCACCGTGTTATGGTTGAAACAGAGCCCCTTCTACAGAGTGAAGCTCCCCGGCTGGTAGTGGTTCAAGGGGACACCACAACAGCGGCGGCAGTGGCTCTCACCGCTTTCTACCAGCGTATTCCAGTGGGGCATGTAGAAGCGGGCCTCAGGACGCACGATTTAAATGCACCTTTTCCTGAAGAGCTGAACCGCCAAATCATTTCAAGGGTGGCACAGCTCAACTGGGCACCCACCGCCACTGCAAAAGAAAATCTCGAAGCAGAAGGATGTAAGGGTACTCTTGTTACCGGAAACACAGTAGTGGACGCTTGTCTGATGTACAACTTTCCAGTGAAATACGGAGATAAGGTTTTAATAACGCTTCACAGACGGGAGAACTTTGGGGAAACCATGGCGGAGATGTTTAGGCAGATCGAACGCCTTGCATCTTCTCACAGCAACTTGGAATTCATCTTTCCCATGCATCCAAATCCGGAGGTGATGAAGCACCGGGATCTTCTCAATTCAGTCAAAGTCATTGAACCGTTATCTTATGAGGAGTTGCTCAGACTATTAAGTGAAGTTCGCTTTGTGATATCAGATTCAGGCGGCATTCAGGAGGAGTGTGCGGCATTTCGGAAAAAGGTATTGGTGTGTCGTGATAAGACGGAGCGGCCGGAAGGGGTGAAAGCTGGTTTCGCCAAGACTGTGGGCGCTGACATCGAAAGTAATTTCTCATGGGCAAATGATTCACCTGAATGGAATGGCGATAATCCTTACGGCGATGGAAAAGCTGGGGAAAGGATTGTTGCTTCTATCACAGATTTTTTGAACAATTAGCTTTGGGGTCAGCACACAGACTGGAAGGTGAAAATGCAGAGTCAGCTCTCCAATTATTAGAGACTGTAACGAGGATCTTTGAGCTGTGCGATATCAAGTATTGTCTTACAGCTGGAACGCTTTTAGGCATTGTGAGAGAAGAAAGGCTCTTGCCGTGGGACACAGACCTCGACTTGCGCATCTTTCGTCCCGATGTGAAAAAACTCCCTCGGGCAATGTGGAAAATTCGGTTCACAGGCTATCTTGCCCGAACTCGCCGTCAGGAATTCGTTGATCCACCTTTGAAAAAAGGTGAGAAGAGAATCGTGAAAGTTTTCCAGAAAGATGGTTTCCTGAAAAAAGGGAAGGTGACCATGGACTGTTTTATCGCAACGCTTCAGGACAATGATTACGTCTGGTCTTGCGGTGGGCCCAAACTGTATACAAAGAAAGCAGTTCCGGCCCATTTCTATGATGAAACAAAAATAATCACCTTTCGAAATAAGGATTATACCGTCCCGAGAGATGTTGAAAATTATCTCACGTTTCGCTATGGTGATTGGCGGACACCTGTTAAAGAGTGGGATTATACCAAAGACGACGGAGCCATCATCTCGTCTGAACTGAAAAATTGAGAGGTTCTAAACAAGCAGTGGTCCTTCTTGCCGGTTCCGGCAGTCGCCTCGGTGTTTATACAGAGAGGATGCCGAAATGCATGGTGAAAGTGGCGGGAAAACCGCTTTTGATGCGATTACTCAATCAGCTGGACAACTTGACCACAGAAGAAGCTATTCTAGTGGTAGGTTTCAAAGCGGATATAATCAGAGATGCAGTAGGGGACTTGCATGGAAATCTTGCCATCACATATGTGAAGAACGAAGAGTGGGAGACGACCAACAATGTTGTCTCTCTGGCGCTTGCAACAGATTCTCTCAATAAAGACTTTCTGCTCTTAGAGGGCGACCTGTTTTTTGCTGAAGGCATACTGGATCGACTTTTGGGCGATAACCAGATGGCTGTAGACAGCTTCAGGGAAGGGATGGATGGTACGGTAGTTACCACGGCTTCGGATAATTTGGTTGAAAAATTCTATCTGAAGACCACACCCAACCGTCCGAAGAACACCAGAGAACTTTACAAAACAGTAAATGCATACAGCTTTTCATTTGATTCATTCTTTGACAAAGTTCAGCCACGGCTCAATCGTCTGCTTCAGAAGGGCGAGCGTAATGTCTATTACGAGCAGGCAATCGCAGATGCTGTTGATGACGGAAGTTTTGCCATGAAGTATGTGAAGTTCGATGAGGGCGAATGGTGCGAGATCGATACGGTGGAAGATCTCCGGCAGGCGCGGGTGAAATTCGGCAATTAAATTATCCCGCCCTATAATCCGTTTCCCATCTATAAAAGAAAGAAAAAATCGAATTGATCATTTCGAGCCGTTTATGCTGGGCTTTGAAGGTACGTGCCTCTTTTTCAAAACGGTTTCGCAAGTGAAAATCCGGATCTTGAGCCTTTGAGAGAGTGTAGCCTAATTGAACCATCTCATCACCAGTAGCCCATTCCACAACAGACATTTCTGCTGTGGAAAGATCTTTTTTCCACCTTCCCACAGAACTTGTATTTAGCGGTTCTCGTGTTGCTGAGTGCCAATCCATCTTGTAGTCGGGGATCACTTGCTTGGCAATCCCCTGAAATTGGAGCATGCCTGGATCATAGGGTTCGCCCAGAAATTGACAAACACGCTGAAGCTCTCGTTCGGGCTCGGCCAGCAGATCCTCATACCGAAGTTCCAAATATTCATCCAGTTTAGTTTTCGTACGTGCATTTATGCCGCACTGTATAGCTGATTTCCAGTTGAGGATGGAGTAGTTTACACTATTATTCCACCAAGGCATTTCCTTGAGCGAGGCTACAACATCGCGGCAGT
>JYMV01053526.1_pt1 | contig 12583 bp, 21 predicted proteins | sample 338911 | NCBI WGS metagenome assembly JYMV01 (sample SAMN03354496, study PRJNA234377) | hydrothermal vent metagenome | biome: Deep sea; feature: Hydrothermal plumes at the Eastern Lau Spreading Center, Western Pacific Ocean; material: Seawater | place: Tonga | collected 2009 | depth 2000 m m | reverse complement strand
ATTATTAAAGGGGATATGTTAGAGGCCCAACAGGCTAAAGAGGAGATTGATCTATCTGATAAGACTGCTATATATGCTGCGGATAAGAAGATTGCTATTGCTAAGAATAATCAGATGGCTATTAAGATCCTATTAAACTCTCTGTATGGTGCAATGGGTAACAAATGGTTTAGATACTTTGATATGAGAATCGCTGAAGGTATCACCCTTACTGGTCAGGCCACAATTAAGTGGGCGGAGAAACACCTCAATGAATATTTAAATAAACTAATGGAGACTAATGATGATTACGTGGTTGCTATTGATACTGATTCTGTATATATCACTTTGGGGGAGCTTGTTAATCGTGTCAACCCTCCTAATCCTGTCGACTTCCTTGATAAAGTATGTGGTGGTAAACTGGAACAAGTTCTTATTGATTGCTATGCTGATCTATATTCTAAGTTAGGCGGAAGGGCTAACAAGATGGTGATGGGCCGAGAGGTTATTGCTAATAGAGGCATTTGGACCGCGAAGAAGAGATATATCCTAAACGTCCATGATAATGAAGGGGTAAGATATGCTAAACCTAAATTGAAGGTTATGGGTATTGAAGCTATCAAATCATCCACCCCTGCTATCTGTCGACAAGCCCTTAAGGATATCTTCGTTACTATCATTGACCGTGAGGAATCTGATGTACAAGATGAGATTGCGGCCTTCAAGAAAATATTTAAGGCGGCCTCCCCTGAAGAGGTTTCATTCCCACGTGGTATTAATGAGATAGCTAAGTGGCAGGACAAGAAGACCCTATATAAAAAGGGATGTCCTATCCATGTGCGTGGGGCGATTATGCATAACAACTTCATTAAGGAAAAGGCCTTGGGTAAGAAGATCAATGATATCAATGGGGGAGACAAGGTGAAGTTCACTTACCTACGCCAGCCTAATCCTATGAAATCTAATGTGATATCCTTCATTGACTACCTCCCTAAGCAATTCCAATTGGAGCAATATGTCGATTATAACCTACAATTTGAGAAGACATTCATGTCGGTAATTGAGCCTATCCTAGACTCGATTGGATATGAATCAGAGAAAGTAATTACCTTAGAAGATTTTTTTAGCTAGGCCGGTATCTTTTTACGTTAGATTAGTATATAATGGTACCATGTTTAATAATGATAGGAGATAGAAAATGAGTATGAATTTTAGTTTAGACATGCATAAAATGCATGACAAGTATGGTATTGGCGAGGTAATAGGAAAGATGAGTCACGATGATTTATCAGCCTTTGTTAGATTCCGCCGTGATTGTATTCAAGAGGAAGTAGATGAATTCTCTGAGGCTATTAAAGACGCTGATGCAGATGAGATGGTTGATGCCTTAATTGACATTTGTGTATTTGCCATTGGCACCTTAGATCTTATGGATGTGGATATTGGTGAAGCTTGGAGTGAAGTACTTGATGCTAATATGAATAAGTCTGTTGGTATTAAAGAAGGAAGACCTAATCCCATGGGTTTACCTGACTTAGTTAAGCCAGAGGGTTGGCAAGCCCCTGATCATATGGGTAATCATGGCAAATTTATCTATACCTTGTAATGCCTTCGTTAACCCTATACAAATCTGTATTCGATAACAAGACCCATAAACGAATGGACTTTGAGGCCTTTAAAGGCTTTGAGGAACTTCTTTATAAGTTAAGTACGATACCTTTAGAGAATAAGAAGGCGGCAATGTTAATTACCCCTGCTACCTACCTCCCAAATACAACAAGGGCTAATGCTAATGTTGTAGCTTGGGCAGGGTGGGCCGCTGCGGATGTTGATGAGAATGCTGAAGAGATTTTAAAGGGGTTACCAAAGGATATTTACTATGTTTGCTACAGTACCGCCTCGTCAACCGAGGACAAACCTAAGTTTAGATTAGTATTTCCATTAACAACGGACGTACCTCAAGATAAGATCAAACACTTCTGGTTTGCCCTCAATAAGGAATTAGGTGATATTGGTGATCCTCAAACTAAAGATTTAAGTCGTATGTACTATATCCCAGCTAAATATAAAGATGCAAATAACTTTATATTTACCAATAAGGGGGAGATCATGGATCCCTTTAAAATCATGGACACCCATGAATATATTGAGAAGACAGGTTCATCCTTCCTTGATACCCTCCCCGCTGGGATTAGAGATCAGATCGTAGCCCATCGTAAATCATCGATGACTAATACTGAGATCAATTGGAATAACTACAAAGATTGTCCCTTCGTTAATAAACGAATGGTTAATGAATATAAGATGATAACAGAAACCGGATGGTATTCGCAGTTATATAGCATCATGGTTAATATAGCAGGTAACGCCCTTAAGCGTAAATATCCAATAACTGCCCAACAAATAACAACCCTATGTAAGGAGATTGATAATGAGAACGGAAACTGGTACGGAAAAAGACGCTTCGACACTGAAGCAGATAGAGCCATCGAATATGCTTATGGAAAGCTTTAAAGGAATTGTCCCCCCACAGTTTGTAACTGATAGGGATACTAAGGTATTAATGGATGGTAATACCACATCTAAAGTACCAGCATGGTATCGATGGGATTGTGAGTTCCCTGAATTCCATCAGGCTATGACCACTGAACATAGACTATATAAGGGGTATGAATATGACACTACCCACCCAACCTATGGTAACGTTGACTTTAAGTATTACTCTAATGCTGGTGCCCATATTTCCATGTATATTCAAAAGCAAATGAGGGAAGGTGTGGTTGATACTATTGCCTTATGGAAATGGATGCGCCACCCTAAGGTGAAGCTTCAAGAGGGACAAGAAGTAGGTTACTATATCATGGGTTACTTTGATGCTAAATTAGTTTTGAATAATTTGCATGCTGACCGGTTTACAATTGACCGCTTATAGTATATAATGGTACCATGTTAAAAATATAGGAGTATAATATGAAATTTGATGAAGGAAGACCCCCAATGCACCTGGTACCACCAGAGGCAATTAAAGAAATAGCTGAAGTATTTGCGTTTGGCGCAGAGAAATACTCCCCTAATAACTGGCGATTTGATGGCCACACCACTGATCACTCTAGAACTTATGCATCGATCCAACGCCACCTCAATTCTTATTGGAGTGGAGAAGACTTAGATCCAGAGAGTGGTAAGATGCATTTATCCCATGCCTTAACCCAGACTATTATTTTGTTAATGCATGTGATGGATAATCCTGAGATGGATGATCGTTACTCAACTTTAAAGGAGAAGCATGATAGGAACAGTTAAGAATATAAGAGATGCCTTTAAAGGTATGTTAATGGCGGAAGACTTTACCATTGATAAAACTGGAGCTAAGACCATTGAGTTAATTGGTACTTCATTTCTTGCTAATGAACCAGCAATATTTGGAGAACCCTCTAAAGAATATATTGCTAAAGAGATTAAATGGTATGAATCACAATCGACTAATATCAATGACATCTATGGCAAAGAGCGTGATGCTCCGGCCGCATGGAAATATGCTGCAGACGAATATGGTAATATTAACTCTAACTATGGTAAGTTAATATTCTCTGATGAATATCATAATCAGTTTACCAACGTATGTAAAGAATTACTTAATAACCCTGATGGCCGTCGGGCGGAGATGGTTTATAATAGACCTTCTATCTGGGCTGAATACAATAAGGGCCACGACAAATGGGGGGATGGTGGTATGTCTGACTTCATTTGTACTAATGCTGTTACCTATTATATTAGAAATAGTATGGTCCATTGTGTAGTACAAATGAGATCTAATGATGTAGTGTTTGGTTATAAGAATGACTATGCTTGGCAGCAGTGGGTATTAGAAGCAGTAGTAAATAATGTCAATGCTGATAGTGAGCCAGAAGATAATGAAGTATTCGTTGGTAATATCTACTGGCAAGTACAGAACCTGCATGTGTATGAAAAACACTTTGCCTTGGTCAAATGATAGTAGGATTAATAGAAAACGTGCCTAAGAACCGTGGGTACGCTCAAATATGGGCAGATCTTCTTAAGGATAATATTCAATATGCTATGCCTACAACAGGTAATGGTGAGAAGCTATATCTTTATATGGGCATTAATTACAGTGGGACATTGAATCTATTTGGTGGAGCATCTAAAGACCTCTATGACCGTCTAGCGGCTTTCCTGAACTATGCTGGTCCTATTTTTGTATTAGATCATGATATGCCAGATCTAGGTAAGTTATTACTTGGAAGAATTGGTAATAAGACTACCTATGAAGGATTCACCGAAGACTTTATGACACAGTTAACCACTAAGTGTAAGGCTATTACAAAGGTTACTATGTATGATAAGGTAAGGGATGAGTTGGTAATTGGTGACTCTCATTCCTTATCAATGACTCCCTCTGAAACTCCGGTGATTAGATGTGATGCTAAGACTTTAATTATATTATCTAAGATACCTGAAGGCCTAAAGAAACTAACCTTACAGTTTGGATCAATTGATGTTCGCCACCACCTAATGAGATTTGGTGGTAAAGAAGCTGCGGATAGATTACTAGTTAAGTATTATGAATTGGTTAAACGGATTCAAACAATGGGTATTGAAGTAACTATATGTCAACCGGTTCCTATTGAAACTGAAGATCGTAAGATGGCAGCTACTACTATGTACAAGAAGAAACCATTTAGTGGTACACGAAGGGAACGATTATCTTTGACTGGTTATGTAATTCGTCATATGAGGGATAATGCCCCATGCCAAGTTATAGGTTATCCAGATGCATGGTATTCAATGACCCCTGAGATGTTTGAAGCTAATATTATGGAACGACCAAGAGGTATTCATATTGGACCACCGAATTACATATCAACTCAACAGCAAGAAACTACATTAGAGGAATTCTTTTGAGAATAGAACCAACTAAGTACTATGATGAATATCTAAGATATTTTGAATTAGCTACATTACAGCAAGAACATTGCAATTTAGGAATAGTGGATCATAAAGAATTCTTGATTGGTGATACACTAATGGAACAAGTATCATTATACGATGTGGTGGAACGTAAGTACGCTGGTTTCTCCCATATGATTAACGACATATTCTACGGTTGGACCAATGAACATCCATATTGGAAGAAGATGGAAGCAGGATTAGCTTCTTCCCAAAGAATTAATGTAGCGAAGTCATGGACTGGAAAGAAACATGATTTGCCTACAATGTTATATCTTATGATATTACATAGAGTTACAGGCTCTGGAATTAATTACGGCCTTAAAGTAAGTGGTTACCATAACTCAATTATCCCTGACTTAGCTGAATGGGATACGGTTGATGAATTTATTAAGTTAGTTAATTTAAAGACCGAACCATTTTACACTTCGGTGGGGTATCAATTCCCTGCTTTCCCTAAACCGCCACCGCATTCTCGTTATAGAAAGGGTGGTGATTATTATCTAAGTAAATATGCTCCAAGACTTGCACAAGATTTAGCTGAGTTTTTATCGGTGGGTGGTAAGAAAGATTTAAGAGAGATCGGAGGATTTATGTTAAATTGGAATGTTGAAAATGGATTAAGACAATATCATTTTCAATATGCAGCAGTTGTTGCTGATGTGGCTGACTGGTATCCTCAATTTGTTAATAGAGAATCAATGTTTTATTATGGAACTAATGCCAAAGAATGTATATCATACTTGGCTAAACCAACAGTAAAAATGAAGAAAGATGACTTCTTAGATGAAGTCATGGAAATGATCTATGAAGATACTAAGAGCTATCCGTATAACGCTGAAGATATATGCTGTGACTATATTAGGTGGGTAGAGAATTATATTAAGCCTGGCGCAGACTATCATCATATAAATATGGATGCAACATGGAATTCATGCAAGATTAAGGATCATCCGTACGGTAGACAAAAAGCTATGTTAGAACATGGTTTAGTTGAAACCTTTAATGGTCGATCACATCATCCAAGCGATGATACTATACTTAAAGAAGCTGGAATTAATGTAGAAAAATATAAAGATATGGTATGTACAAACGACTAAAACTGTGATATAATATACTATATAAAATTAAGAAAGGAGATGTAAATGGGTATAATGGATAAATTAAAGAAGAATAGTAGAATCAAGGAGACATCGATTCTCTCAAAGTCTAAACTATTCTCTAACAAAGATTTGGTAACCACCCCGGTACCAATGATTAACGTTGCATTGTCTGGCGATCCAGACGGTGGACTAAGTTCTGGTTTAACAGTATTAGCAGGACCATCGAAGCATTTTAAGACTTCGTTTGGCCTGCTAATGGCCGCCGCATACCTTGACAAGTATGAAGATGCCGTCTTGCTGTTTTACGATTCAGAATTCGGCTCCCCGCAACAATATTTTGAGAGCTTTGGAATTAATGCATCTAGAGTATTACATACACCCATCACAAATGTAGAAGAGTTGAAGTTTGATATTGTAAATCAACTCGAGAACATTGAACGTGAAGATAAGGTAATCATTATGATTGACTCTATTGGTAATCTTGCATCAAAGAAAGAATTGGAAGATGCTAAGAATGAGAAGAGTGTAGCAGATATGAGTAGAGCAAAAGCTCTTAAAGGTTTGTTCAGAATGTGTACACCATATCTCACGTTAAGAGACATTCCTCTTCTTGCCGTTAATCATACATACCAAGAAATTGGGTTATTCCCTAAAGCTGTTGTATCTGGCGGTACTGGTATCTACTATTCAGCCGATAACATTTGGATCATTGGTAGACAGCAAGAGAAGAAAGGTATGGAAATCCTAGGATATAACTTTATTATCAATGTAGAGAAGTCTAGATTTGTTCGTGAGAAGTCTAAGATTCCAATTTCAGTAACATGGGAAGGTGGTATTGAGACTTATTCAGGTTTATTAGGTGCTGCCATGGAAGGTGGATATGTTATTAAACCTTCAAATGGTTGGTATTCACGTGTAGATAAATCTACTGGTGAAGTCGAAGAAAAGAAATGCCGTGAAAAAGATACCCTTAAAAAAGAATTTTGGGATGTAGTATTTGAAACAACAGACTTTAAAGCATTCTTGAAAAAGAAATACGAAGTCGGTCATGTTGAGATGATTAAAAGTGAATCTTGAGACTCTTATATTAAAAAATTTAGTACAAGACGAAGAATTTACAAGACAAGTTATACCACACCTTAAACAGAAGTACTTTGATCCTGTTCATAAGATTTTATTTGATCAAATTATTGGGTTTGTTAATACTTACGGTAAGCTTCCTAATGGCGAAGCTCTAAACATTGAACTGCAAAAGCATGAAGGTATACCTAGAGATTTAGTAGGTGAAGTATTTTCATTAGTAGATGAGTTAGATGTAGTAGCTAAAGATACTAATCAAAAATGGTTACTGAATCAAACTGAGAAATGGTGCCAAGACAGATCTATATACTTAGCTATCATGGAAAGTATTGATATCATTGATGGTAAACATGAATCACTTAGTAAGAATGCCCTTCCGGAATTATTATCTGATGCATTATCAGTTAACTTTGATACTAATGTAGGCCATGATTATATTGATAATTCAGGTGATCGATTTGAATTCTATCACAGAAAAGAAGAGCATTTACCATTTGACTTAGAGATGTTTAATAAGATTACTAAAGGTGGTTTAGTTAACAAGTCTCTTAATGTAGCCCTTGCTGGAACTGGTGTTGGTAAGTCATTATTCATGTGTCATGTTGCAGCTGGAGCTCTTACTCAAATGAAGAATGTATTGTATATTACAATGGAAATGAGTGAAGAGAGGATTGCTGAACGTATCGATGCTAACTTAATGAATGTGCCTATTGATCAATTAGCAAATTTAGATGCTGATATGTTCTTTAAGAAAATACATAAGATCACTGATAAAGGTGTAGGCAAATTGATTGTTAAAGAATATCCAACAGGTGCAGCTAATTCATCACACTTTAGAGCTTTATTAAATGAACTAAAACTTAAGAAAGATTTTAAACCAGATTTAATTTGCATTGATTATTTAAATATCTGTGCCTCTTCAAGAATGAAAGCAATGGGTGGATCTATTAATAGTTACACATACGTGAAAGCAATCGCTGAAGAGCTAAGAGGATTGGCCGTAGAAAATAATGTACCGGTGTTAACTGCAACACAAACAACACGTGGAGGCTTTGGTAATAGTGATGTCGGTCTAGAAGATACGTCTGAATCATTTGGTTTACCAGCCACAGCCGATTTAATGTTTGCATTGATATCTACTGAAGAATTAGATAACATGAATCAAATTATGGTTAAACAATTGAAGAATAGATACAATGATCCTACTGGTAAAACGAAGAAATTTGTGCTTGGTATTGATCGGGCTAAGATGAGACTATATGATGTTGAAGACTCAGCCCAAACTTTAAACACAGGTTATTCACCTACACCACACGATACTAATACATTTGAAGGATTTAATGTATAAAAAGATGTACTTTTAACTTAAACTATGATATAATATAATTATGATATGCAGCAAAAAGTGGGCTGATCGCTATTTAGCGTTAGCAAAGGAAGTTTCAACTTGGAGTAAAGATCCATCGACAAAAGTAGGTTGTGTTGTCGTAGGGGATAAAGGTCAAGTTTTAACACAAGGTTATAATGGGTTTCCTCGAGGAATTATTGATCGATCCTCGAGGTTCAAAACGAAAGAAGCAAAATATAAGTATACAGTTCATGCTGAAATGAATGCAATATATAATGCTACTTTTAATGGTGTATCATTAGATAAATCAACGTTATATTGTTATGGATTACCTGTTTGTGCTGAGTGCGCAAAGGGTGTAATACAGGTCGGTATTAGGAAAGTTGTTGTTTTAAAACCTAGTAACTCTAATATAAAATGGGAAGAATCATGCAAGGAGGCCATGAAAATGTTTGAAGAAGTTGGTATACCATGTATGATTTATGAGGAAAAAGATGTTTAAACAAATAAAAGATTGGTTTAATTCATTATTTTGTAATGAAAAAAACCTAAGGGTTCAATTGAAAAATGAGAAAGTACGTGCAGAACGTTATAAAGCTTCTTATTTTACATTGAAAAACCAAATGAGGGCGGTGTTAAGAGAAGCCACCAGCGCTGAAAAAGAAATCAATTTAGGAGAATTAAAGTTATGAGTAAAAGTAGTGTACCATATGTAAAACTAAAGAAAGATCAAAACGGTAGAAAGATTAATAAGAAAAGATACAGCCATGGATCGTACCGTTGTAAACGTAAACCAAATAGTCCTCGTTGCAAGAAGTGAGATTATTAACCCGCGATTATATAACAGATATATTATCGATATTTGCTCTTGTTACTCTAATAGCAATGACGGGAATTATAGGTTTTGGTTTTTTATTAATACTCATGCCGTTTGTTATAGCTGGAGCAATTATAGATAGTATGATTAAAAAGGAATATGAATGAAAAAATTATTGTTAACAACAATTGCAATGTTATTTTTATCTGGATGTGCAACTAATAATGTTGCAGAAGAGGTTTTACGAGTTTTTATAGAACCTGATGGAAGTATGGTGGCGGAGTGGTATTAATGGAAGCATTATTCGATAAATGGAGTTTTGTTGAAAAAGACTTAGATCAGGATTCATGGTATATTAGACTCACCGGCGGTAAATTTCATGGCGTTGTATACAAATACGAACGTATTAAATTAGATCCAGATACTGAATCGATTAATTTTGATTATGAAATAGAAGATTACCAAAATATTGAAGATCCCCATGGGACAGATGATTTTAATATTGCTGCTGGTAAAATTTTACGTAGTGTATTAGATGATGCATTCGAAAGAAAGGATTTTGTTTTAGGCAAAAAACCAAGTGAATGAATCCCTTATAATCTTAGCTGAAGAATGTGCTGAGGTTTCACAAGCAGTAGCCAAACTGCAGCGGTTTGGTATGTACGATCCTGGTAATATTAGACGATTAGAAGAAGAATTGGGTGATGTTATTGCCCTAATGTTAATATTATCACACCATAATTACATTAATGACGATCAAGTCATGAAACGTATTCCAATTAAATTAGAAAAACTTAAACAGTATTCAGATATAAAAGATTTAGACTCAATTATCGAAAACATATAAATAATAGTATTACTATTTTAAAAAGGATCATATGTTACGGTTTAAGTCATTTATAGATGAAGGTAGAAATGATCCAGCAATATTCCATGCTATTTTTATGGCAGGTGGTCCAGGCTCAGGTAAATCATATATAGCATCGACTCTAGGTTTACGATCAATGGGTTTCACTGAAATTAATTCAGATAAAGCATTTGAAGTTGGCTTGAAAAAGTCTCTTTTATCTTTAAAGATGCCGGATAATGAAGAATATCCTCGTAATATCGTAAGAGGATTATCAAAGAAAACTACAATGAGTAAACATGGCCATGCTATCGAAGGCAGACTTGGTATGGTTATTGATGGTACCGGTAAAGATTCAACTAAGATTGGAAAAAAAGTTAAAAACTTAGAGCTATTAGGTTATGAATGTGCTATGGTATTTGTTAACACTGATCTTGAAACTGCATTAGAAAGAAACGAAAATAGAGAAAGAAGTCTTAAACCTGCAGCAGTAACTAAGATGTGGAAACAAGTACAGTCTAACTTAAAGACATTTAAAAAGATATTTGGACCTAGACTGTTTATTATTGATAACTCTAACTATGAGGTATCAGGAGCTCAATCATCAAAGGTGTATACTAAACTAATGATGTGGGCTAAACAACTACCTAAGAATCCTGCAGTAAAAAACTGGATGGAGAACTAATGAAATCATTAAAATTATTCCTTGAAGGTATAGGTCAAGGTGGATTAGATTACGAAGATAAGGTAAGATCTACAGTAGAAAAAGCTCTTAAGGATAAAGAATTAAATTTAAAAAAGACACACAAACTTAAGCCAGATGATGGTGGTGGTTATGATAATTCTGTTGTTGATATGTATATGACAGTTGTTGTTCCACCAAAGCAAGAAGTACCTATTGAAATCAAAATGAATAAGAACGCTCAAATGGGTGGTCCTTCAGTAAAGATTAATAAAGGTAAAGATGAATATTCATTCTCAAAGGCAGGTGCTGCATTAGAAATGGATGTTCAAGAGATGATCATTAAGGCTGTCAAATCTAAAGAAAAAGATATTAGAAAGTTTATTAAACGTATGAAACAAGAAGAGCCTAAGGAGTTACATGCTTCTAATGGTGATTATGAAGTTCCGTTTAAGACTACTAAAGAAGCATGGGGTGTATTACAGAAAGAGGGTATGTTAAAACCTATTAACACGATCGTTAACTATAATACTAAATTTATTCACGATTGGTATGCCAAGAAGAAGTGTTATTATATTCAAATTGGCGGCATTGGCTTATTCTATATGAAGAAGAATCCATTGAATTTACCTATCCCACAACTTAAAGCGGACATCGACATTTATATAAGATTAACTAGATCTGGTGGTAGTGGTACTAAAGCTTACCCGACCCAAAGAAGTTCATCAATTAGATGTATCGCAAAACTAAAGGCTAAAGGTAAATCTAAATATACATTAGACAATTTAGATGATGCCAAATTTATATTGGATGCAATGACAAAAGGAAAATAATGAAATCATTAAAAACACACATAACAGAAGCAAAAGCAATGAGTAAGGAAACTGCCATTGAAGTATTAAAAATTATACAATGGAGTAAACCGTATCAAGGTTCTATCACCATGAATATGATGATGAGAGATACTCTTAAAAGTAATTTACCGCCAGGTACCAGGTTAACTAGAGATGTTCCAGGGCCAACTAGCAATAACTCTGCTACTTTTGGTGAATTAGTTGGTATTGCTTCTGGCGGTAAAGCTACATTTTACTTTGATGATGGCGATTGGGTTAAGGATGATAAGACCTTAGTTAAAGGTGGAATGAATCGTAAGGACTTTAAAACATTAATTAAAGCTGCTGGCATTAAGCTCTAAATAGCTAATGAAATCCTTTATACAATACATAGAAGAAAGCACGGAAATGAGGTTGAAAGACCTCCTGCCTAAGAAATGGAAACATGCACTTAACCGAGTAATGCACAAAGACAAGTATAAGGGTGCTATTAAAGCAATACATAGGATGAAGAAAAGGTATCCTGATTATTCAGATGATAAGGTATTGAGGATAATTGCAGACTTTTCTCATATATCTAAAAAAGAATTACAAAAAGTACTAGATAGGAAAACAAGATACAACTAAGAGTATGGGCCAACTAATCCAATTCAAGGTAAAAGAGCGAGAATATAAATATTACGAGCTTTGGCCGGCTGATTGGGAGAGTGAATTTAACCCAACAATGCTGGAACTTAGATTGACATTCGATACAATTGAATTTTATCGACAAGACTTAATACATGAATTAGCTACTGCTGGAGTATCAGCAGAGTTTGGTATACGAGAAGGGTTAGAACAATTAGATTGTATGCATAAAGTACTATGGAACTATTACAGAACAGATTAAAATGAATTTAAGAGATTATATAGAAGAAGCAAAA
>JYMV01039078.1_pt1 | contig 12592 bp, 14 predicted proteins | sample 338911 | NCBI WGS metagenome assembly JYMV01 (sample SAMN03354496, study PRJNA234377) | hydrothermal vent metagenome | biome: Deep sea; feature: Hydrothermal plumes at the Eastern Lau Spreading Center, Western Pacific Ocean; material: Seawater | place: Tonga | collected 2009 | depth 2000 m m | reverse complement strand
TTTTAACATATAGGTTGCAATTTCATATTAGTGTTGTATAATACTCATCAAGGAAAACCACTAGAGGATATCCACTAGATAGTTTCCGAACAACAATTAAACTAAAAAAAAGAGGAAATAAAATGAAAAATCTAAATTCAAAAACTTTACTTGCGGCATCAATCGCAACTTTAATCAACGTAAATGCATTTGCAGTAGCGCCTGTAAGTAGTGTCTTAATTGTAACATTTGACCATCCACAATCGGTTGCAATTAATGACGCAACTGACACTTCAACTGCTACTGTAACAGCAGACACAGGTGGTTCAGCAGCAACAACTACATGGAAAGTTACTTCTAATAATGCAGTAAAACTTCAATTTTCTGGAACCTCATACACTACATCTGGTACTGTAATATCAACACCGATATTAGCAAAACAAGAAGTAAATGCGTCAGATCAATTAGTCACTGGTCAATATGACCAACTTACAACAGAGTTTGGTGTAATTCTTACAGACACTGGAAGTACAGAGAAAGGTGTTACATCATGGGCTGGTGGTGCTTCAACAACTGGTGAACTTACAACTGCAGGAGTAGGTACACCTTCAAACCTAGTATCAGCTACTGCTGTTGGTGGCCCAACACAAACATTTGGTGCCATTATGCCAAAAGATGACGGTACATTTACTTACTCACTTTACACAAAAGGTACAGGTGACTCATCAACAACTCAATCAGGTAACTACACAGCAACAATTACAACAACAATCACTGCTGAAGAACTAACTGGTGCAGCAGGTTCAGACCAATAGATACAACCTCAACTGAATAAGCGGGCACAAATTTGTATAGCTATTAACAGCTATACAACAACTTAATAATCAAATTTAAAGGAATAAAATGAAAAATTTAAAAATTGCAATTGCTAGCGTTTTAGCGGCAAGCACATTAATCTCTAATCCAGTACTGGCTGAAATAGGCACTGTCGATGAAAACGGCGCATCAACTAACCTTAACATTGATGAAAGTGATAACGTTACACTAAGCTTTAACCACCCACAGTCTTTAGCGGTATCTGCACCAAACAACGTTACCGAAAGAGCTTCTGGTGGTATTATCAACAGAACATGGCAGGTTGTTTCTAACAATGCTGTTACGGTAAAAATGACCGGTAAATCTAAAACTGATGCTGGTGTTGCTGACGACTCTCCTGTTTTTTACAAACAAGAAGTTGATGCAAATGGTGACGTAATTACCGATAGATTTGACACTTTAGTGACAACTTACGGTGTTACCGTGGTTGATGCTGGTTCTCAATCAGATGGTGCATCAGCTACTTGGGGTAGTGGTGCTTCAGCAGCTGATGTAGATGGTGGTGTAAATGACGGTACAAAATCTCAATCAACTGACTACGCTTCAGTACTAACTGGCACACCTGCATTATTAGTTGCAACTGGTGGAGCAAGTGACTTAAATGGTACTTTAGGCACAATCATGCCGAAAGACAACGGACAGTTTGCCCTTAGATTAAGTGCACAAGGTATTGGTGATGTTGCAACGACTCAATCTGGTGACTATCAGGTAACGATTGTTGCTACTTTTATGGCTAACGAGTTGGGTAATGGTATTGTTACTGCCTCTACAGTTGGTACAGCCCCGGCTGATAATACATTACTTTCAGCGGTTGATACTTACACAGCTGCCGAACTTGGTACTGATAGTAATGATAACACTGACTGGAACAACGGAACAACTTCTATAGCTGTTGATGGCACTACTGAGCAATCACCAGATATAATCCAAACGGATGATGGTCTTAGCGCTTCTAACGAGACTTACTACTAAGCAACTCGCTTAATCAACTAAAAAACGTTAATCAATTATGATTAGCGTTTTTTTTCGTCTAAAGAAAATGTTAATTTCATGATTGTGCTTAATAATCTATTAAAATACACTATGGGTTTAGTTAAACTACAAAAAATAATGCTAATTGGATTTGTGTATTTCTTACACAATGGTAGTTTTGCAGTGGGCCTGGATGAAGCCATGGTGCTTGCTGCAGACCACGCGCAATCAATCACTATAGAAACCCCTAGCAATTATGATTCCCTATCATCCGATGATTCCCTTATGAGGAATACAGTTTGGACGATTAAATCTAACAATGCGGTGACAATTGACTTTTCTGGCACTTCGCCAGAGGGTAGTGAAGCCACCAATATTCCACGCTTTTACAAACAAAAAGTTGACGCTAAAGATCGTCTTATTTATGAAAAGTATGACTACCTGGACACCAGATTTGGTGCTAATTTAGATAATATAGACAGTACAGAGCGAGGCTCTACCTCTTCTGGCAGAAGCACATGGGGTGGGGGCGATAGTCCTAACACCTCTTCGGAATTGTTAATTGATAAAACTAATAGCTTAAGCCCTAACGGCTACTGGGGTGCTATCATGCCTAGTGATGCAAATGATTTTTCTTTAACTTTATACTCCAAGGGGACGGGCAATGTTAGCACCCAGTCTGGAATATACACTCTATATTTAAGTTTGCATGTTACTGCTGAAGAAGTGCTCAACCCTTAGGTATATATATTATGTTTACAATTAAAAATACACCCCTGTTTTTGGTCTTTCTACTTAGCTTTAATGCTGCAGCGTATCTTTGCCAGCCTTCGGATGCAAATAACTTTGAAGGCTATTCAGACAATACTTTGTATGATCAATTTTTTATTTATCATGTAAATAGTTACAATTACGCAGCATACCAAATTGTACAAAAAGAGCCTGGTAGTTTTCAACAGGAATACTGGTGTATTTATGAATCAGATGATGAGAAAACCAACCACATTAATAGTTGCGACGATCGAATTGGTACACGCAACACCTGCCCAATTACTATCGGTGGCTATGTTGATGGTATCACTAATTTTAAGCCTTATTTAGATCCATTAACTTATGTTAATTGTGATGATCAAAATGTTTGCATTGATATCCCTCAAACGCTTTCTGTGGCTATTGGGGAGACTGGATATGATGGCACTGGGGCCAGCAAAGGCACTTTTCTAGTAACTAGTAATGGCTGGGTTGATTACACCTTCACAGGGCATTCTATGGGTGTCAGTGGTGGTCGCGATGAAGTGCCTTATTTTTACAAGCAAGAAGTTAATGCCAAAGGCGAATTAATTCCAAACCGGTTTGATGTGCTTGATACCAAATTAGGTATTGATATTACTAATGCCGATCTACTTAAAGCAATTAACAGTGGTAGTAGCAAGCCAAATTATTGGCAATATCATAGTGGTAGCCCTATGGGCACTCCAGAAGATTTTGTACTCTCGCTAGATGATGGCGCCAGCCCTGGCGCAACAATTGGTGCGTTTTCATCTGCTATTGGTGGAAATACACCTGAATTAGAATCTAAAATTAATGTATATGCCATACATGATGCCAATCCGGGCAATACAGGCTAGACTTAACACTTATCGTAATAGCACATGAACAGCTATAATCTTTAACTAACTATTAGCCATTGTTACGAGAAGTTATTGTGAATTATTTATTTAACTGTAAAAGTTATTTTTTTATTTGCACGTCCTCTTAAGTATGAAAACCGCGCTTCTGCTTGTAATTTTTTGTTGGTGTACTGCTTGAACTTATCCAATGTAGCGATGAAATATCGCTCTCCACTTGGAAAAATTAATCCACTACCTGACTCCAACATTAGGCGCTCAACGACTTTACCATTATGGCGCAATAACACATCGCCAGCCACATTGATGTGTGTAGCGCCTTGATTTTTTACTAAAAAACGCAACTTTAAAGGTTTTTCTTTTGTATAGGGGGCTTTATTAATTGCCGCTTGTGAAATCTGAACCTTGGGATAACTTGATCGTGAAATTTTGCCAATAAATAAGACAGGCATCTGACTACCAATACTCATTGCATTATGAGCATTCTTACGCTTATATTTTACATTCGGCACACTGGTATTAAACACAACTGCAAAATATCCGCCTCCAGTAGCACTCCTAGGCGTCTGTAAGGATACATTGATTTTTTTTGACTCTTTGCCTTTTAATTTGAATGTTTTTTTACTGATTTTAACAAATCTACCCCATTGGCCTTTTTGGTTGCTTATTTTTGACACCACAGGAACGCCTTCACGATCAAGCGTTAAATCCATCACTTTTACATCTACATTAAGTAAATTATCTCCCTGATTTAAGAAATTTAAATCAAATGATTTGACACTACCGGTGATGGTCTCAAATTTAACAATACCAGGTGAGACGCTATAACTCATCATTCCTGCCAGGACAGAAATTGGTAAAAATAAAATTAGGAAAAGTATTCTCATGGCAAGGTGTTATTAATAAATTTAAATTTTGCTATATACTGACCAGACTTGTGATGAGGCTGGGTTTTTACAACAAATAATAACACATGTTGTTTCAATATACCCCAATCATGCGATTCTAAAATTGACAAGTTTTGTTTGGCAGAAACAGGTTTGTTTCCATTAAGAGAGATATAAATTGAATCAATATCAATACTATCAATTTTGTTGGTTGACATTAATTTTTCAACCTGTAAAAATACTTTACGATTTTTATCGTTTGATTGTAATTCGACAAACACGCCGTACGGCAACAACAGAAAAGAGCTGTCTAGCTTCAATTGCGATTTTGCCTGCTGATAATGAGAGTCAGTTTGTGTTATTCGACGCCATTGCATTTGTAAACTAGAATGAACATCAGCTTCAACCTCAACCTCAATACTATCCAGTCCTTCAGCTTGTACGGCGTTTAACCACAATAAAACTGTAAGCAACATTACTTTTAATTTCAACAATTTCATCATGGATTGTTAAAAAATGCTATGGTTACTTTACCCCTGTAAACACCTGGTGTGTCTTTCCAAGTTGTTTGCAATTGAAAGCGTAATTTCACGGGCTCAACTTGCTTATCAGTTGTACCCGTCATAAACAATACTTTGTTTGTTAATGGCTTAAAGGGATCGTCATTAACAGAAAATGATAATCGTTTCGCAGGCAATGGCACTACACCAATATCCTTATGAATTAAATCTGAGGATTGCGCGTAAACTCCCCATGCTGATTGGTTAGAAGCAATTGTTAATGTAACAACATCTGTAGATACATAGACACCCGGTGTGCCTAAAATTTCGAATGTTAGTTCAGTGGTTGATACATCAACAGAGGTGTACGGAGGAACAGATACATTAACATTTAGTGACGCCAGTTCTGATAATTTACCAAATGCAAAGACATGACTACTAAACAGCACCAGTGAGATGACCAGCATGCTTAATCTAATTTTATTAAGTATTGTCTGCACTGGGTTAAATATTTTTTACTAGGAATTTAATACTACCTAGATAATCGCCTGCTTTTTCTAGCTTATCTACATTAATCAAAAACTCAAGTGTTGCTATCTTACTAGGAGCATTTGACCCACCAGCTGCGATCTTAATAATCTTATCAAGATTTACCCATGAAGACTTTAGATCATCTTTAATTCGAACATAAATTTTATTACTATCAAGAGTGTTACCGTTAAATTTAGTTAGATTGCTAGCAGATAAATACAATTCCCAACTTGGGCTGTTACTACCAAATATGACATCAATAGTCTGAATATTTGGCGTATCGAAGTTCGATGCTGTAATCTTCAAGCTTATTGAAGATAATGTTAAGACCGACTTTGGATTCACTACCACTTTAACTGGAATGTCTGGCGTGTCACTATCAGATGTTAGGTAGCCCGAATAATTTCCAGGCATGTCAGTCCAGCTAGGTTGAAACTTAAAAATTGAGGTAACTGGATTAGATCTTTCTTTGCCCGATATGATCAATTGAAATTGATCTAAAGTGTGTGATTTATTCAAATATAAATTATCGACCGTTAATTTTGATTTGTCAACATCCACCCCATTGACACGAAATGACGCAAGTCGATATTTAACTGGATTCAACTGAGTTTCATCTGGTTTGAATTGCAATGAGGCACTAGTTGAAGCACCAGGTATAGCTGTAAGATTTAAACCTGTAGTTGGATAGACAATTACATTAGACCACGCATGAGTTGAATGAATTACACAAGCTGTAAATACTAGATGATAGACTCTAGAAATCATCCTCTTGAGCTTCCTCCTCCGCATCATCACCACCTGTATTTTCAGATGTTGGTTTAGCCCTTAATTCCTCTAATAGTTTTTCATTTTTTTCAGCTAAAGCCAGTGCATTTTCTGCCATTTCCCTTGCTAAACGTGCAGTATCAAGTGTCTCACCCAAACCCTGAATAATCGCCTGACTCATACCATCTAGACGGCCCGAGATAATTGAAACCTGCTTTAAATACTTAGCGCTTAGCTTATTTTCTTTTTGCTTCACTACTTTTTCAATTCTATTTTGTTCTGTTACTTCACTTCCCGTACAGCCAGTTAATCCCATAACTACCAATAGGCTTAGAATAAATTTAGTGTTGATCATAAAAAAGTCTCCTGTTTTGTAATTTGTAAATGTTCTTTTAATAAAGTTGGGGTTATGAAAATAACTAAATCCCTAGTCTCTCTTGTTTGTTTTTCTGTCCCCACCACAGGGCTAAGCCCTTTCATGCCTGGAAAGTTTTTACCTTGCTCACCATGTTGAACATCAAGTAATCCACCAATTATCAATGTCTCTTCATTATTTAGTGACACATTTGTACTTATTCTTCGCTTGGTTAAGACGGGTAATCGATCACCAGTTGATTGTCTCTCACCTGTAAATGAGACAGTTGAAACTTGTATTTCTTGAATATCAAGGTTGATTTCACCATTGCTAGATATTCGTGGCACTATCTTCATACTTACGCCAGAATTGTAATTCTTGGTGGTTACCTGTAAAAAGTCTGTAGGGCCAGACACAATAGGAATAATTTGTTCAGTGATAATATCAATAACAGCCATCTTTCCATCTGTAGCTACTACACTTGGTGTTGCCCATACACGTGCTTCACCTGTATCTTCCATGGCACTAAATACACCAGTAAAATATCTTAATATCGAAGTACCAACTGGCAAACCTACCCCTAATGCGGCTGCAGCTTGCAGATTAAGTGCTTCAACATTATCTTGTCCAACAATATTAAAAGTAAAGCCGGAATCAGTCGATGATTGTAGATTAAAAGGTGTGCCACCTATAGTGGCCATGCCACTTGTCTTATCATTCCAGAAATCTCGTCCAATTTTGAGCTTTGCACTCGATGTAATATCGGCAATCAACACTTCTAGTTTCATCTGTGCAGGACGATGATCAATCAGTGAGATATCACTTACAATTCTCTTCAGCATTTCAGGCTGTGCAGTGATTACAATCGTATTGTTTGAATCACTAAATCTAACGAAATTCTTGTAATCTGGTGATAATAGATCCTCTATCTGAGTTGGTTGTGCATAAACCGGGTGTAAAACTTTAGTTTTACTTAAACGCTTAAAAATTGGGCTGCTTGTTTGCGGGAATCCAATTAATAGATATTTTTTATCCTCAATATAATCAAAACCTCCAGATACTAAGAGCATTTCTAACGCTTGATTTAAAGGTGTATTATCTAATTTTACGGTAACAGTGCCTTGAACAGAATCATCCATTAAAAATGGAATATCCACTTGTTGAGAAACTTCGTTTAAAGCATCCCGAAGATTGGTCTCAAAAAACGAGTTTGTAACACGTTTATAATCGGTGATACTTTTAACGTGTTTTGGCTTTTTAGAGTAGTTCTTATAGCCTTTATCTTTTAAATTTTCTTTAATTTGCTTATGTATAACACTAAAAGCATCTTTAGTTGCTCTTTTTGAAATTACTCCATTGACTAGAATTTCTCTTTCAGCTACATCTGAGAATCGCCCTTGCCCTTGGTATCGTTTTAAATAACGAAGTGCAGCGCCTTTGTTAGATTTACGAGAATAAAGCTCTTCCTTTGCCCCCTTTACATCAAACATCTTTTTAAAAATAAATTGATATTTTTTATCATAATCAATCTTGTCCACATCCTTAACAGTAGATACTTCGCTACTACTAAAGACCCCTTCTTTTTCAGCAAATGCTGAATGAAAGGAAAGAAGACAACTTAGAGTTAGTGTAATGGCTATTTTGGCTTTCATTTTATTCATTCACAACAACCTTAACCTTCTTAGCAATATCACGGTTAATAACTAAATTAACCTCCTTGCCAATGGATAAACCACCTTCGTCACTAGATGCTTTAAATAAAAGCTTGTAAACTCCATCTTTCAATATTGCAAAATCCATTTCTCCTGTAACTGATACAGAAGTGCCTGGTAGTAAATGTTCTGTTGATAATCGACCTTGGGTATTATGCACCATAATGCCTGTCTCTAGGTTGGTCGCTGTAACAGAAGAATTTAAATACAACGCTTCTTTGCTTGATTTACTATTATGTATTTCAGTATTAAACAACACGCGTGTGCCTCCAGCGGTTAACACCGCCTTTATGTCTGAAAACTTGGCTGTTAGTTTCTGTTTAAGGCCTTCAGGAACAAGAACTACAGGAATTGATACTGGAGGTGCACCCTTGGCTTTGCTTGTTGAAAACTCAAGAAATCCATAAATTGGTGATTTTTTATTTTTTGATTTAAAATCAATTGTAATACGCTTTGAATCGCCTGCTGATAATCTAAATTTCTTTGGCTTAATGATTGCCTTCACACGATTTTTGTTGGTTAATTTAAATTTAGTACGAACGGTCATTTTCTTATTAGTTGGATTTGTAACCTCAATAGTTACTTTTCTGACTTTACCGTTAAACACTTCTTGTTGAACCATGTTGGTTGATAAAAGCAATGGAGTTACTAAGTTGTTACCAGCACCTACAGTGCCTGTTCCAGCCATCTGATTTGCCAAATTTTTGTCAATTTTTATTTTATTTCGTTTGGTAATTTTTAACAACTTCTGGCGTGCATTCTTAATTTCTGCAGTAAAGTCACCTTGAGCACGATACCTACCCCTTGGTAAAGGTGAGTTGAAATTACACTCAATTTTGGCCACTACTTTAGGCTGAAGTAATTGACCTTGCTCTAGACTAGCTCTCATTAATTTTTTGGTGCCTTTTTTATTAAGCACCGTACACCCACCTCTCAACACAATATCAAATCTCGATCTATTTTTTACTTTTGATATTAGCGTCATTGCACTCCCCTTCTTATTGGAGGGCATTACGCTTAATTTCGAAATAGAAATATCCTTACTACGTAGTTTAGGTTTTTGTCCTGGCTTTAAGGCTCTAATAACCACTGGTACATTTACCTTAACCAAGGCTTTAATGTGTGTTTTAAACTCTGGCAGTCTTGTGGATGTCTTACCCAACTGCATCAAACCAACCTGAGACTTGATTTTCTTTTGCTTTATCTGAAGATCGTACTTTCTCGGATCTTGCATAATTGATAAATATATTCTGTAATCGCCAGTGTAACCTTTAGGCACTTTAACAGTCAACATTACCTTGCGAGATTCACCTGGCTGAACTGTAACCTTACTAGGTTTAACTTTAAGCCATTTTAGAACTTTAGATGCGGGCAGCCCATTAATACTAGCTTGTGGTGCTTCAACATTAACTAAAAAATATTCAGTTTTTTTTGGTGATTGATTTGTTACAGTAACTGGAATGTTGTATGTCTTATCCTGAATAGTTTCACTTAATCGGATAAATGCAGGGGTAATTGCGATTCCCGCAACAACCTTACCAATGGGTATTGTTAAAAGCGAAAGTAAAAATATAGCCTTTATTGTTTTGTACTTCACCATTAGCTCTGCCTTATATTGGAAAATTATAAAAATATAGCAATCACATTAATACAATTAGAAAATAATATTAACAGTTGATAATTATATTACATATTGAAATATAATTTCCTTTTCTTATAGTCCATTAAAAACCATAAGTGTGATTTATAATGTTATTAGAATTTTTGTGCAGTCAGTTGAGAACTTATTAACAATGAATTGACATAAATTTGTTCATCTAAGTTCGATTTTTAGGGGTGTATTAGTTAGATTTATACTAACGTGTGCGCGTATAGCCCTATCAATATTACCATTGTCGCCGTTGCTTGCATAGAAAACGCGATCCACATGGATGCAACAAAAGGTAAAAAACCTTTAGGATTTGGAATATGGAGATATGGCTTAACACTCAATATTAGCGCATCAATACCAATAAACATATTGCCATCTATTCGGAGACCTTTATAAAAGACCTCTCTTAAACCTGTGTCAATACTCATTGACTCCAGTTGATGTTTTAGATTGTTTTCATTCCAGTTACTATTTTCTAATTTTTTAGACGGCGAATCTAAATCATCACCTGTCACTAGAAAAGCGTATAAACGAGTTAAGTGGGTAATATAAACCTGTTCGATCGACCCTGCAGATTCAACATTTTTACTGTCAGACTTTGACCACTTTGTTAAATAAACTTTTGTAAATTCATTGTTAATATAAATAGAGCTTGTCGACAGACCTATAGTGCAAGTATCTACAAGCGAAAAATATTTTAATGCTTGAGCTAAAGAATGCCAAATTCTCGTTCCAAATTCTTTTCTCTCTGAAGGGTTGATCTCGCTTAATAATTGCATTCCTTGCGCATCATTCAACGGACCAAACATGCAGTTGATCTGGTTGTAAATCTTGACATGAGTCACTCAATTCAACAACCACGGATTTGCCTTTAATCCTAATACCATGAAGTAATAGCTCATCTGTTGATGAATTACTTACAATATTGTTGGTGAAATTTTGGTTATTTAATGTTTGGTTATTTAATGTCAGCATAGCACGTATTATACATTATTATGTCGACAGGTATATTACAATTATATAATATAGACCGACATTTTGATCAAAACCAGCAGAGATGTCACCTGCATCTTTTTCAAAATACAGTTTAGAAAGAATGCAAAAAAAACACCCCTAGTTCACATAAGATTTTGACATTCCTATAGAAATATTTTCATTCTCATTGAAAAACAAATGCCTAAACTTGTATCCAGCCCTTCTTGCCTTGGACTCTAAAATTGCTGCTATTGAAAAACCATCAGGATAAATTAAAAGTGATATATTGTATTCTTTAGAAGGATATTCTCTGCTAATTTCTTTTAACTTATTTTGACGGGCTAATTGGCCATACGTCATCCAGCCCTTCCCATCTGTCGTTGGTTTAATCGATTTATATCTGTTTTCAATAATGACTTTGAAATCCTCATTTCCAGCCTTCTGATTTTTTTTGGTAATCATTGCACATTTTCGATCTGCACAAACTATATTGATCATTTCTTTTGGATCAGTAATCTTAACACCCAAGTAAGCTTCTTTAACGACCTTAGTGTCTAAACTTTGTAGAGCGGCAAAGGCTACAATTAATACAAGGATGCCAATAACATTAAAAAGCACATCAAGGAATGCATCCATTCCGTCGTCACCTTGATACTTTGCCTTTTTAGCCATCTAAACTCTGCTTACCTAGTAATTAATTTTTGCTCTGATGGTAGGTAGACAAGTGTCCAGTCTGCCTCCCAATTTACATTTGAGTCAGGAAATTTTACTTCATCAAATACCATACCGTTTCTGCGATTAAGGATATCACTCATTAAAGAGTATTCTGTTATTCCAGTCTCACGTAACAAAAAACTAACAAAATGAGTTTTATGCTTGTTTTTGGCTAGATCATTGATAAAATCTAAAAAAGGCGTGCCTTTCCATGCGGTAGGTCTCTCATAGGCAAAGTTTTTATAAATTCCCTCTATAAAAGACCATTCCTCTTGCGCATTAAACTCCACATCCTCAAACCCAACCAATTCATAAGCCGAAGCCCTTACAAATACACTGCCATCAACAAATTCAAGAATAACATTAATACGCTTGAAGAACGCCTCTTCTTCATCGCTGTACTCAATTGGTGATTCAATGACCAGTGGAGGTTTGGTAGAAGTGACTGTTAGGGTTAGAACGATGAAAATTAGTACACCAATCAAGGCGATCAGTACACTTACAAAAGGGAAAAATGAAGGGTTTGTCTTGTTTTTTGCACGCTTAGCCATAGGTGTTAATCACAGATCTGCATTCTGACCACCTTTCAAGGCACCAACCTTGACCGGCAAGTTCTGTAGAACTTGGGTCTTGATATAATCTTCAATGCGATCTAACGACGAACCATCAGCCCTCTCCACGATTGTCATTGCGATCATAATAATAATTACCGCAACCAGTGCAACCAAGGTCGTGTCAAATGCGAAAGCCAACTCGGAAGTTACCTTACCTAGTGCTGTGGTAATTTCTGAAACATCTTCAACATCACCACCTAATACCTTGGCTAGTCCACCAACTGACTTACTCACACCCTGTACTGTACCAACAAATCCCAGTAGTGGTGTTGCCCAGACAATCACTCGAAGAATTGTATAGCCAGCATCCATTTGGTTGTATGCCAGCTCTGAATAAACGGTCAATTGGTCTTCTGCCTCACGAACTGAGCGCGTATGTTTGAATCTTGCTAAGGCACCAACAACTCGCTTAGCTACTGTTGTATCATTA
>JYMV01025026.1_pt1 | contig 12598 bp, 13 predicted proteins | sample 338911 | NCBI WGS metagenome assembly JYMV01 (sample SAMN03354496, study PRJNA234377) | hydrothermal vent metagenome | biome: Deep sea; feature: Hydrothermal plumes at the Eastern Lau Spreading Center, Western Pacific Ocean; material: Seawater | place: Tonga | collected 2009 | depth 2000 m m | reverse complement strand
TTGGCTAGATCGGAAAGAGTGGCTAAATACAACCGTTTATTAAGGATAGAAGATGAGCTTGGAAATTCAGCAAAAATAGCTAAAGTTTAAATATATGAGATTTGTACAAATAATTAATAAAAAAAAATTTACTTTAATTAGTATTCTCTTGTTTATTTATGTCGCGTTAAATCTTTTAGATGGAGAAAGAGGTCTTATTTCATATTACGAAAAACAGAAAACAATAGAAGAACTTTTTCAGGAGGAAAAATCACTTGTTCTGCAGTTAAATTTAGTTGAAAAAAAGAACAGGTTATTAACCGACATTATAGATACAGATTATTTAGAAATCTTATACAGAAAAAAATTTATGGTTGGAAAATCAAATGAGCATATCTATAAAAATAATTAAAATGAAGGCAAGACATCCTGAAAAAGTTAATAATCCAATAAATCCAATAAAAAAAAAACCAAGCTGGATAAGAACTAGAATTTTAGATTCACAAAACTATTTTAAAACTAAAGAAATTATTAACACAAAAAAACTTCATACTGTTTGTCAAGAAGCTGGTTGTCCTAATATTTCTGAATGTTGGAGTAAAAGACACGCAACATTTATGATAATGGGAGATACATGTACACGCGCATGCGCATTTTGTAATGTAAAAACAGGAAAACCAATACACTTGGATCCACTGGAACCTATGAAAATAGCACAGGCAACTAAAGAATTAGACTTAAAACACGTTGTGATTACTTCTGTTGATAGAGATGATCTTGATGATGGAGGTGCTGAACATTTTTCACAAATAATTTTAGAAACAAGAAAAATGAATAATCAAACAACAATTGAAGTTCTGACGCCAGATTTTTTCAGAAAAGGGAACGCTTATCAGAAAGTTGTTAATGCAAATCCTGATGTTTTTAATCACAATATTGAAACGGTTCCAAGTTTGTATTTAAAAGTTAGGCCAGGTTCTAGATATTTTGTTTCAGTTAATTTATTAAAATCTGTAAAAGAAATTAATAAAAAAATATTTACTAAATCAGGAATAATGCTTGGTCTTGGTGAAACAAGAGATGAAGTTTTACAAGTGATGGATGATTTACTATCAGCCAATGTAGATTTTTTAACAATTGGTCAATACCTTCAACCTTCAGTAAAGCATTATCCTTTAGATCGATATATTCATCCTGACGAATTTGCTGAGCTTAAATCAATAGCTTTATCAAAGGGTTTTTTAATTGTTGCTTCTTCACCTCTTACGCGATCTTCATATCATGCTGATGAGGATTTTTCTAAAATGAAAAAATTAAGAGAAAAGCAGGCCGCATGCCATCCACTTCAATAAAGAAAAAGATTCCTTGTTCTAAAAAAAATCTCATTGAAATGGTTCTTAATATTGAAAAATATCCAGAATTTGTTCCTTGGTGTTTGGATGGTAAAATTCATGACAAAATTGATAAAGGAGATACAATTGAAATTAAAGCCGATCTTACTATTGGAAAAAGTTTCTTCAAAGATACATATAAAAGTTTTGTTATTTATAATAAGTCAGAAGATTCGATACATGTAACTAATATAGATGGACCCTTAAAGCATTTAGAAAATGAATGGTTTTTTAGGCAAGATGGTGATTCAAGTGAAGTAGAATTTCATGTTGATTTTGAATTAAAAAATAAAATTTTAAATGTTTTAATGATTAAATCTTTTAACTTAGGTCTAAAAAAAATAGCCGATGCTTTTGAAAAAAGGGCAATTCAGTTATTTGAGAAAACTTAAAATTAATCCTAGAGATTTATTTACTGCAGCTTTTTGAATATAAGTACGTCCTTTATTTTTAAACAAATATTTTTTGACTTCAGTTCTATTGCTTTTTTTAATGCCCACATAAACTAAACCCACAGGTTTTATCTTCGTGCCACCGCTAGGACCTGCTATCCCGGTTATAGAAACAGAGATATTAGTTTTACTAATTTTACTTAGGTTTTTGACCATAGTCAGGCAAACTTGTTTACTCACAGATCCATATTTTTTTATTGTTTTTTTTGGAACTTTAAGAAGATTAATCTTAGACTGATTTGAATAAGCAACTAAACCAAGAGTAAATACTTTAGATGATCCACTAACAGAAGTAACCGTACTTGAGAGCAGTCCTCCTGTGCAAGATTCTGCAAAAGAAATTTTAAGTTTTTTATTTTTTAATTTTGTTACAATTTTTTTTACATTATTTATCATTATAAAATGTTATCAGTCTGCTAAAACAAAAAAGATAGCAGCCAAAATGGTTATCGTATAAATTCCGGCAACAACATCATCAAGAACCACACCAAGACCATTTTTGACTTTTTTGTCAATTAAATTAATAGGAAAAGGCTTAAAAATATCAAAAAATCTAAAAAGAAGAAAAGCAATCAACCAGTGTATAAATTTTATTTCTCCTGGAGAATATAAAAAAATTATTGATGGAATAGACATTCCAATAAATTCATCAATGACAATTTCTTTGGGATCTTCTTCCTTAAATTTTAAAGAAAGTTTGTCAATAAGAATTATTGAATAGATTATTAAAATTAAAAAAAATATGAAAAAAAATGTAAAATTTATTAAATATTTAAATTCTGTTAAACGCAAAGAATAATAAAACATGCAAGTAACTGCAGATGCAACAGTGCCAGGAGCATATTTAATTTTTCCTATACTAAATAATGTTATTAAAGTTAAACCAAATTTATCAATCATATTTTATTACTGAAGCTATAACTTCTGCAGCTATAGCTTTTTCTTTCCCTATTAAACCAAGTTTTTCTGTCGTCTTACCTTTAATGTTTATTTGATTAGGATTTATTTCACATATCTTACTTATTGTATCTATAATTTTTTTTGAATGTTTTTTTATTTTAGGTTTTTGAGCAATAACATTAATATCAATATTATTTATTGAAAAGTTTTTAGATTTAATTAATTCAATTATTTTTTTAAGTAATATTGTAGATCTGATATTTTTATACTTTTTGTTTTTGTTAGAAAATAGTTTTCCAATATCGCCTAATTTGCAAGCACCTAACAAACCATCAATAAGAGCGTGAAGAACTGGGTCAGCATCCGAATGACCCTGTAGTACAGTTTTCTTCCTTTAACTAATCTGTGAATATCAAAACCAATTCCAGAATAGGTTTTTCCTTTTTTCAAAGATTTAAATATATTTAGATCTTCTTTATCGGTTATTTTTAAATTTTTTTTGTTACCAGTTATTGTTACTACTTTTTCTTCATCATTCGTAAATAATGCAGAATCATCATCGAATGATGCATTGATATTTTTATAATGCTTTTCATAGATCTTTTTAAAAGTAAAGCCTTGTGGAGTTTGTGCAAATCTTAAACTATTTCGAGCGATATTTTTAAAAATTGTGTTTTCTTTAACATGTTTGGTGGCATCATTTATTTTAATTACAGGAACAACGGCATGATTTTTTTTAAGGCTATGAATTATTTTATTTACTAAATCTTTAGAAGGATTCGGTCTTGCTGAATCATGAACTAAAACTTTTCTACAATTCATTCTTTTGATTATTTTTAATGCTTTAAAAGTAGATTCCTGTCTGGTTTTACCACCTACAACTTTTAGTGTGTTGTTCAGTTTTAGTTTATCTAGATATTTTTTATGCTTTTTATTGTAAACGATTATAGTTTTTTTTATTTCAGTAAAATATCTAAATGCACTAAATGAATGTTCTAACAATGTCTTGTTGTTGACTATATGAAATGGTTTGGGTGTGTTCGATTTAAGTCTTTTACTATCTCCAGCAGCCAATAGTATAAGAAATAAGCTCATTTTTTTAAAATTGCCATATATTAATTTTAAATGTTAACTATTATTTATTGAATGATTCATATCATTAAAAATTATAAATGGGTAATAGCAACGTCGCTAATTTGTATAATATTTGGTCTATTAACATTTTTTACTTTTACTAATCAAAGCTTTATTACGCTAAGAGATTTAAATCTTCGAATATTACTAATTATTGATTCAATTTTATTGCTATTATTTTTTGGATTAATTGTTTATGAAACTTATAAAATATTAGGTAAACGAAAGAGAAAAAAATTAGGTTCAGAAGTAAACCTAAAATATATACTTTACTTTTCAAGCACTACCTTATTACCCTCAATTATAATTGCAGTATTTTCTCTCATTTTATTTAATGTTGGTCTTCAAAGGTACTTTGATGACAATATAAAAAGCATAGTTAATAACTCTTCTGAGCTAGCAAAAAACTATGTTGAGCAAACAAGAAATTCAATTGAAGCTGATATATTATTGATGGTTTTAGATGTTAATAATCAATCAGCATTATATTATGAAAATCCTAAGCGATTTTTAAATTTACTGACTTCTCAAAGATTAATTAGGAGATTAGACGAGGTGCATCTGATTGACAGTTCTGCTAATATTATTATGTCAAATATTGTTGATCCAAGCATAAATTTTGTGCCTCCAACGGAAGAAGCATTTGACATATCTTTAAATGGAAAACCTGTAAGAATTTCAGATCCAAGTACTAATAGAACTTCAGCCCTGGTAAAATTAAATAATTTTATTGATACATATCTTTATATTGTGAGATTTATGGATCCAAGAGTAATTAATTATCTAGAACAGACTGGTGAAGCTGTATCTTTTTATTTTAGCGTGCAAGAAAGTAAAACAGGCATAAAAATCACTTTTGGAATTATTTATTTGTTAGTTGTTACTTTATTTTTATTCCTTGCAATTATCATTTCTATTAATCTTGCTTCTAGACTTACCACACCAATTATAAATTTAATTGGTGCTTCAGAAAAGATAAGTGCTGGAGATTTAAATGCTAAAGTACCGATAATTGATACAAACGATGAGTTTAAAAATTTAAATGAAAACTTTAACTTAATGATCGATAAATTAAAAAAACAACAGGATAAACTTGTTATGTCAGAAAGACATATGGCTTGGGAAAGTGTAGCAAGAAAATTGGCACATGAAATTAAAAATCCTCTTACACCAATTCAATTATCTATTGATAGGATTAAAGAAAAATATTTAACTAAAATTGATGATAAAGATAATAGTTTTTCAGATTATTTAAATACTATTGCAAAACAAATTAAAGATATTGAATTTTTGTTAAACGAATTTTCTAACTTTGCAAGAATGCCTAAACCTGTGCTTAAAAAAATGAATTTAAATAAATTAATTTCTCGATCTATTAATCTACATAAATTATCGGAAACAAATATAAAATTTAATTTATCCGAAGCAAATTCTATTTTTGAAATAAATGGTGACGAAGAGCAGCTTAATAGAGTTTTTGTAAATTTAATTAAAAATTCAATCGAGTCTATCCATGAAAAAAAAATCAAAAACGCTGATTTTAAAGGAAAAATTACCATAGATATCAAAGATGATAGTGACTATATATACGCTACAATTGTTGATAATGGAGTAGGTTTCGAAAAAGTTGATAAAACAAAAATGCTCACACCATATTTTACAACGAAAAAACAAGGAGCAGGTCTAGGCTTGGCTATAGTTACTAAAATTATAAACGATCATAATAGTACAATTTTATTTACTTCTATTAAAAACGGAGCAAAGGTAGAAGTTATATTACCGAAATATTATGACTAACGAGATTTTAGTTATCGATGACAATCCTGATATAAGGCGACTGATTTCTGGTATTTTGAAAGATAAGGGCTTTGTGGTAAGAGAGGCTGCTAATTTTGATCAAGCTATGTTGGAAATTAATAAAAAATTACCCGATGTAGCAATTATAGATGTTAAATTAGACAAAGGTGATAATGATGGTATTGAGTTATTAGTTCATTTGAAGAGAATTGATGACGATGTGCCAGTTATCATGATATCTGGCCATGCCAATGTTCAAATGGCTGTAGATTCATTAAAACTTGGAGCTTTTGAATTTATACAAAAACCTTTTTCATCTGAGAGGTTGGTAAATTTTGCCAATAGAGCTGCCGAAAATATAAACCTTAAAAAAGAAAAACGTGTTTTAGAAAATAAACTATTTAATTCTTATGAAATTATAGGACAAAGTCAAACTATAGAAGAAATAAGAAATGTGATTGTTAAACTTAGTGGTACTGAAAGTAGAGTTTTTATTTCAGGACCAGCGGGATCAGGAAAGGAATTGGTTGCAAGGCAAATTCACAAACAATCGTCTCGATCAAGAAAACCATTTGTTGTAGTAAATGGTGCATTACTTGCTCCAAATAAGTATGAGCTAGAACTTTTTGGATCAGAAAGTAAAAATGAAACCATAAATTATGGTTTTTTCGAAAAAGCAAAAGATGGAACTTTGCTAATAGATGAGATCTCAGAAATTCCACTAGAGACACAAGCAAAAATTTTAAGAGTTTTAATTGATCAAAAATTTAAAAGAGTTAATGGCTCCAAAGAGATTAATGTTAGCGTAAGAATTATTAGCACTTCTAGTAAAAATATTAGAGAAGAGATTGATAAAGGAAACTTTAGGGAAGATTTATATCATAGATTAAATGTCGTTCCTATTTATATACCTGCCTTAAGAGATAGATTAGAAGATATTCCGCTTTTGTTAAACTATTTTTCTAAAAAAATTGCTGAATTAAATGGTATGAATGAAACAAAGCTCGATACTAATCTTGATCTATTTTATAAATACAAATGGCCAGGTAATGTTAGAGAATTAAGAAATTTAGTTGAAAGAATATCTATATTATCCATTAATGAAAATTCAAATAATATAAATCAATTGGTACAAGATTCATTGTCACAAAAAAACATTCATTCACACGCTCATGATGTTGATAATGTGCTTTCATATCCCTTAAAAGAAGCTAGAGAAAAATTTGAAAAGGATTATTTATCTTCACAATTAAAAAAGCACAAAGGGAATATATCTAAAACCGCAGAATTTGTTGGAATGGAAAGATCTGCTCTTCATAGAAAACTTAAAGGTTTAGGTATTAAAGGCATCAATTAGATGAATATAATTATATGCGGAGCCGGAAAAGTTGGCTTTTCAATTTCAAAACAATTATCTGCTCAAGGTCACTCAATTACAGTGGTTGATCAATCTAGTGAATTTATTCAAAAAATTGATGATACCCAAGACGTGAAAGGTATTGTTGGGAGAGCTACCTATCCTTCAGTTCTAGAAAAAGCTGGAGCTAAGGACGCAGATATGATTATTGCAGTGACCCAAAACGACGAAACAAATATGGTTATATGTCAGGTAGCTTATTCAATTTTTAAAATAAACAAGAAAATTGCTCGAATAAGAGGGCAAGAATTTTTAGGAGGAAAATGGGGAAAATTATACGGAGAATCGAATCTTCCAATTGATGTAATAATTTCACCTGAATTGGAAGTTGCTAAATCACTACAAAGAAAATTGGATGCGCCTGGTGCGCTTGATAGCGTTCCTTTTGCTGGGGGAAGAATAAAAGTTTTAGAAATTAATATTGGTAAAAATTGTCCTTTGGTAAATACAGCATTGGGTAAACTTACGGAAAGATTTCCTGATCTAAGAGCAAATATTCTTGGAGTTATTAGAGGAGAAAAGTTCGTTATACTTAAGAAAAAAGATAGGATGCTAATTGATGATAAAGCATTCGTAGTTGTGAACGCTTCACAAATCAACACCACTCTTTCAGCATTTGGTCACGAAGAAAAAATGGCAAAAAAAATTTTAATTGTTGGAGGAGGAAATATTGGTTTTAATTTGGCCAAAAATTTAGAATCAGATTCGGAAGGAGTTAGGGTAAAAATTATCGAAAAAAACAAAGATAGAGCTGAATTTATTGCTAATGAACTTAATAACACAATCGTAATTAATGGTGATGGATTAGAAGAAGATGTTTTGAAAGAAGCAAATATTGAAGAAGCTGAAACTATCTTATCTCTTACGAATGATGATGAAGATAATATTATGGTGTGTGTGCTTGCAGAAAAAAATAACCCTAATAAAAGAACCATAGCTTTAGTAAATAAGCAAAATTATAGTTTATTACAGTCATCGCTTAAAATTAATGATTTAGTAGATCCGAGACTTACAACTATATCAACCATATTAAAACATGTTCATAAAGGAACTATAGAAACTGTTTATACTCTTTTGGACGGTGAATATGAATTTATAGAAGCTGAAGTATTGGAGACATCTGAACTTATTAGTAAATCTATAAAAGATTCTAATCTTCCTAAGGAAATTAGAATTGGTGCAATTGTTAGAGGAAAAGAAGTGATTATACCCAAATCTGATTTTAGATTTGAAAAAAAAGATTTAGTTGTTTTTTTAACTAAAAGGGAACATTTAGAAAAAGTAGAAAGTTTATTTAGAATAAGTTCATTAGTTTAATGAATTACAAGAGTATACTATTTTTCTTAGGAATTTTTTCGTTATTAATTTCTCTTTTTTCTGTCCTAAATATTTTATATTCAATTTATTTTGATTTTATTATAGATCTCAATTCTTATTTAATAACTTTTTTAATTTCTCTAGCAATTGGATATTTATTTTGGTACGTGGGTCGACATCATAGTAAAAATTTTACTTTAATTGATCAAATTATTTTCATTGTATTAATTTTTTTTTTCATACCCCTATTAATTAGTATTCCTTATTTTTTTAGCATTTATAATATCGGTTTGTTAAATTCTTATTTTGAGTCTGTATCAGGATTTACTACAACTGGTTTTTCCATCATTGAAAATATTAAAGATATTGACGAACCACTTTTGCTATGGAGGGCAAGTTCGCAGTGGATAGGTGGTTTGATTTTTTTAATTATAACAATAGGAACGATTGGCTCGAAGCAAATTAAAATAAAGCCAGCATATTTAATTTCGGGGGGAGCATCAGGTATAAATTTTTATAATAATTTTAAATATAATTTTATGAAAATTATACTAATTTATTTTTTTTCAACTATTTTTGTTATCTTTTTATATAGTTTAATTGATATAAGACTTTTTGATGCTTTTAGCCTTGCTTTTACAACTATATCATCGGGTGGATTTGTACCAGCTGATAATTTATCTAATATTATAGAAAGCAATTTACAAATTTTTGTTTTATCACTTTCTTTATTGTTCCCTATATTTAATTTCTTTTTATTACATGATGTTATTACAAGACAATTTTCATTTAGAAATTACCAAGAAGATGTTCATTTAGCTATATTGATTATTTTATTAACTTTGCTTTTTTATTTTTTTATAGTTCCAAATGTAGGATTTGCTAATCTATTTTTTGCAATTACATCATCAATTTCTACATCAGGAATAACAACTTATTCCTCAAATTTAGATCTGTCTTTATTTTTTATATTATTAACAATTGTTGGAGGATCTTTAATATCCACATCTTCTGGCTTTAAATACACAAGAATTTATATTCTTCTTAAAACTTCCCATCAAGAAATCTACAGATTAGTAAAACCAATAAATGTTATTGATAAAAATTTATACAATTCAGAAGCTAAGATTGATGATCAGGATGTAAAAATAGCTTTTTTAGTTTTTATTTCTTTTATTATTTCTATATTTATTTTATCAAGCATATTAGCGTTCGATTATTTAACTTTTGAAAATTCTTTTAAATTATCCATACTAACGCTTACTAACACGGTAAGTTCAGTATTATATGGCATGGATAATTTAAGTTTTTTAGATTTAAACAGTTTCACAAAGATGTCATTAATCTTTTTTATGATATTGGGTAAGATTGAAATAATTGCAGTGATATATTTAATTAAAAAGTTTATCTTTAGAGAGTAGTTTATGGCAAGTATATTAATTCTAGGCGGAGGATCCATGGGAACAGCTTTTTCTTTTCCATGTTCAGATAACAATCATGCTGTATCTATTATAGGTACGCATTTAGAAAATTATTTTATTGATCAAATTAATTCTAAAAAGAAACATCCAGCTTTAAATTGTGATGTTCCAAAAAGTGTAAAATTTTCAAAATTTGAAAAACTAGGAGAAGAAATTAATAAAAAAGTTGATCTTGTTGTGGTTGCTGTCACCTCCAAAGGAATTGAATGGGCTTCTATAGAATTAAGCAAAGTTTTAAAAAATAATATTCCTATTTTAATACTTACTAAAGGTTTGGCGATTAATAACAATAACTATGAAATGCTTGCCCATAAAATGGAAAGATTGTTAAAAAATAATGGAATTAAAGAAACAAATATTTCTGCAGCAGGTGGACCTTGCCTGGCGAAAGGTTTAGCTAATAAAGTTCATACGTCCGTTGTTTTTGCCAATACGGATATTAAAATTGCTAGACAAATTTCTCAACTGGTTTCTACTGAATACTATCATGTTTTTACGTCTGATGATGTTATAGGTGTAGAAACGTCCGCTGCAATTAAAAATATCTTTTCAATGGCTGTGGGAGCTTCACAAGGTTTGTGCCATCCGAATTCATCAGGGGTGATAAAAGAAAAAAATTATTTGAATACAGCAGCTGCTCTCATTCAAGAATCTATATATGAGATGATCATTTTTGCAGAAAGACTAAAAGGAAAAAAAGAAACAGTTATGGGGCTTGCAGGGATTGGTGATTTATATGTGAGTGCAGATGGAGGAAGAAATAGTAAGATGGGTGAATATCTAGGAAAAGGTATGAATTTTAAAGAAGCAAAAAAAACAAAAATGCCTAACGATACTATTGAAGGAGCGGATCTTGCTCAAGAAATTGGATCAAAGGTGAAAAGTGATTTTGATAATAAAGAACTTCCTTTAATGACATGCATGATTAATACGATTTGTGATGAAATACCTCTAAAGATTGATTGGAAAAATTTTAAGTAAGTCCGTTGAAAAATAAAAAAAAATTTATTGTAGCTATAGATCAAGGAACAACATCAAGTAGAGCCGTTTTATTTGATACTGCTGGAAGATTTATATTTAAATCTCAATTAGAATTTAAACAACACTTCCCAAAAAATGGATGGGTTGAGCATAATCCTGAAGAAATATGGAATAAAACAAAAAAGGTATTGATTGATGTAATTAATAAAGGCAAAAAACTTAAAGGAGATATTTTAACTATAGGGATAACCAATCAAAGAGAAACTACTATTTTATGGGATCGAATTACAGGAAAGCCCGTCTATAACGCCATTGTTTGGCAAGATAGAAGAACAGCTGATTTTTGTAAGAAATATAGATCAAATAAAAGAGAGCAGATAATTAATAAAAAAACAGGCCTTCTCATTGATCCTTACTTTTCAGGAACAAAAATTAAATGGATAATAGAAAATGTACCTAAAGCTAAAAAACTATTAAAAAAAAAACAACTTCTCTTTGGAACAATAGACACATTTTTGTTATGGAGACTAACTAAAGGTGCTATTCATGCTACTGATGCAACAAATGCTTCTAGGACAATGTTGTATAATATTAATACTAATAATTGGGATAATCAAATACTTCAAAGTCTCAAAATTCCATCTCATATACTTCCCATAGTTAAAAATTCATCTGATAATTTTGGAGTTACTCATAAATCTATCACAGGACAATCCTATCCTATTACTGCTGTAGTAGGAGACCAGCAAGCCGCTACCATCGGTCAATGTTGTTTTAAAAAAGGGTCAGTAAAAGGCACTTATGGAACGGGAGCATTTGTATTGATGAATACAGGCTACAAAAAAATATATTCAAAAAATAGATTATTAACAACGGTTTGCTATAGATTGAAAGGTAAATCTACTTATGCTTTAGAAGGTTCAATATTTATTGCTGGAGCAGGTGTTCAATGGGCAAGAGATAAAATGAAATTAATTAAAAAGGCTAGCGATACAGAAAAATTTGCAAAATCGCTTAAAAGCAATAGTGGGGTTTATTTAGTTCCAGCTTTTGTTGGCTTAGGTGCTCCTTATTGGGATTCTAATGCAAGAGGAGTTTTGTCTGGTTTAACAAGAAATACTGGAGTAAAGGAAATTATTAGAGCTATTATCGAGTCAACTGCTTATCAAAGTTATGATTTATTCAATGCTATGAAGAAAGATGGGTTAAAACCTAAAGTCATTAAGATTGATGGAGGAATGGTAAGAAATAATTGGTTTTCTCAATTTTTATCAAGCGTATTAAATATAACAGTTTATCGATCTCAAAATGAAGAAACTACAGCATTGGGTGTAGCTTTTATGGCGGGATTACAAATAGGTGTGTTTAAATCATTAAATGATATTTCAAAAAGATGGAAATTAAACAGAAAGTTTATTCCAAAAATAAAAAGTTCAGAAAGGTTAAAAATACTAAGTGGCTGGTCTAAAACAATTAGAAAAACTTTAATATAATAATGAGGATTTTTTTCTATTACTAAACAACAATAAATGTTAAACACGTTTTATAATATTCAAAAAAGCGCCCTTAGCTCAGTTGGATAGAGCATCGGTTTTCTAATATGGAGAATATGGTTTCTCCACCACAACCCACCACGTTCAATCCCTTTTAGATCTTAGATCTTTCTCGACTTAGTAAAATTAATGGCTAAATATAATCCTATGTCACACGTGAAAACTAGTGCCGTAGATAGTACGTCACATAAAGGAG
>JYMV01043460.1_pt1 | contig 12605 bp, 13 predicted proteins | sample 338911 | NCBI WGS metagenome assembly JYMV01 (sample SAMN03354496, study PRJNA234377) | hydrothermal vent metagenome | biome: Deep sea; feature: Hydrothermal plumes at the Eastern Lau Spreading Center, Western Pacific Ocean; material: Seawater | place: Tonga | collected 2009 | depth 2000 m m | reverse complement strand
GCAATTTCAGCAACTGAAGAATATTGGCCATGGTTCCAACGGTATAAATATCCTCTGGCTGAGGGTCATCAGCGGCAGCATCATGCTGGGCCGCCAGAAAAATCTGTTTGCCTGCCTCCATGGCACTTTCGAGCGCTCTAATGGATTTTTCACGACCGACAAACAGTGGAATCACCATGTAGGGAAACACCACCACATCGCGCAGTGGCAACAACGCATAACGAGTAGGTGGCACGACGACTTCAGGCTCTTGAGTATCAGTCATATGGTTTAACGTGCAATTGTCCTAGTGAAGTTAGAGCGAAGGCCGCGAGCACCACCGCTGCCACTCGTAATGGGGACTCGCCGAGCCAAATTCAAGGCTGCGGAAGGTCTTTTTTCGTCGAGGATGGAAAACAATCCGCTACCGAGACATTCGGACGAGTTGTGGCTACACAGCCTGCATCCTCAGGAACTTTGCGCGGCATTCCGAGTATCGTCCGCATACACATAAAGGGGCTTAGCGCCTTCTTCAATAACACTTTGATCTACCGTGACTTTCTTGACATTGTCAAGCGACGGCAATTCAAACATGGTCTCCAGTAGCGCCTTTTCAAGAATTGAGCGCAATCCACGTGCGCCTGTTTTTCGATCCATCGCCTTGTGTGCCACCGCTACCAACGCGTCTTCACGAATCTCGAGTTCTACGCCTTCGAGTTCAAACAATTTGCCGTATTGCTTGTTGAGCGCATTCTTTGGCTGCGTCAGAATTGTGACAAGTGCATCCTCATCAAGTTCTTCAAGGGTGGCGACCACCGGCAAGCGCCCAACAAACTCGGGAATCAGACCGTATTTGATGAGATCCTCGGGCTCCAGGTCCTTGAGAAACAGACTCATTGAATCTTGTTCAGTCTTGCTCTTTATATCCGCGCCAAAACCAATTCCCGATTTTTCTGAGCGTTCCTGTATCACTTTTTCAAGACCCGAAAATGCACCACCACAAATAAACAGCACATTACGAGTATCGATCTGCAGAAATTCTTGCTGTGGGTGTTTGCGACCCCCTTGTGGCGGCACCGACGCAACCGTACCCTCAATCAGCCTCAGTAATGCCTGCTGAACGCCTTCTCCTGACACATCACGCGTGATCGAAGGGTTATCCGATTTGCGCGAAATTTTATCGATCTCGTCGATGTATACGATGCCGGTCTGCGCCTTTTCAACGTCATAATCACACTTCTGCAGTAGCTTCTGGATGATGTTTTCTACATCTTCACCGACATACCCCGCCTCAGTCAGTGTTGTGGCATCCGCAATGGTGAATGGTACATTCAACTCTCGGGCGAGTGTCTCGGCAAGCAGTGTTTTTCCCGAGCCAGTCGGGCCAATCATCAGTATGTTGCTCTTTGAAATGTCGACGTCGCCGACAGCCTCTTCGTTCTCGAGCCGCTTGTAGTGGTTGTAGACCGCGACTGATAACACCTTCTTGGCCTCGTCCTGGCCAATCACGTACTCATCTAGTCGCTGGCAGATTTCCTGCGGGGTTGGATACTGGGATCGAGTAGCCGCCTGGGAATCCTTGTCTTCGGCCTCTTCTCGAATGATCTCGTTGCAAAGTTCAACACATTCATCACAAACGAACACCGATGGACCGGCAATCAACTTACGGACATCATGTTGACTTTTTCCACAAAACGAGCAGTAGAGCAGCTTGTCCTGCTTTCTCTCGTTACTGTTCTCTTTGTCAGTCATGTTATTTCGATAGAGAGACTGAACTGGATTCCTTAAACAGACATCAGTTTAAACCAAAAATGTGTTGAAACCGAGTGCCAGATCATCCCGCCACATCGGCATGCTTCCTCAAGCCTCGCGCTGGCTAATTACCTTGTCAATGATACCGTATGTGACAGCATCCTCGCCGCCCATGAAATTGTCTCGTTCGGTATCACGCTGAACCTCGTCCAGGTCACGCCCAACGTGGTGCGCTAAAATCGCGTTTAGTCGTTCGCGCAGTTGGAGGATTTCCCGAGCATGAATGTCGATATCCGTCGCCTGCCCCTGAAACCCCCCCCACGGTTGGTGGATCATGATGCGGGCGTGAGGAAGGGAAAACCGCTTATCCGATGCCCCGCCCGCTAATATCAACGCACCCATGCTCGCTGCCTGACCGATGCAGACCGTACTGACGTCAGGCCGAACAAACTGCATGGTGTCATAAATAGCCAGGCCAGCGGTAACGCTCCCACCAGGACTGTTGATGTAAAGATGGATGTCCTTGTCCGGATTTTCTGATTCGAGGTAAAGAAGCTGCGCCACAACCAGATTGGCTATGTGATCATCCACCTGACCAACCAGAAATATCACCCGCTCTTTGAGCAGGCGCGAATAAATATCGAACGCTCGTTCACCCCGGCCGGTGGTTTCGATCACCATCGGGATAAGGCCAATATTCTGCGGATCACTTCCTAGTGCGCGTTGCGATTGGTCTTTCACGTTGCCCCCTGCTAACTCAGTTAACCTAGTCCCACTGTTTGTCATTCTGTCGCTGAAACCGCATCGGTATTACCCGTAGCCGCAGGGTTCATGAATTCGCTGAACCGTATTTCATTATCCACGACTTCGGCTTCCTCTAGCAGACACTGAATCGCCTTTTCCTCTACGACCAACGCTTCGATCTGACTCAACCGCGAGCGTTCAGCATAGTGCCAACTGATCACCTGCCGAGGATCATCGTAACTCGACGCAAGCTTTTCCAGATGCGCCTTTACTTCGTCATCCCCCGGTTGGAGCTCCCTCACCTTAACGAATTCGTTCATCACTAAACCCAACGCGACTCGACGCTTGGCCTCGTCACGGTAACGCGTTCGATCAATATCACCATCACCCGGCAACCCCTGCTGCTGTAGTTGCGCTCGAGTCGCCTGAATCGCCCGTTCAATCTCTTCCTCGATCAACGTTTCTGGGACGGGAAAATCATTGCCTTCGAGTAACGCATCGAAAACAGCATGCCGCAGCAAGCTGCGCACTCGCTCGTCGCGTTCACGTTCGAGATTCGATCTCACTTCAGCCCGAAACGCATCTGAAGTCCCCTCACTAATGCCAAGGGCTTTTATAAAGTCTTCATCCACTTCCGGCAATACCGGCCGACCGACATCGCGCACCGTAATCGCAAATTCAGCTGCTTGTCCAGCGAGTTCCGCATTGGGGTAATCTTCAGGGAAAGTGAGAGACACCGTCACTTGGTCATCAGCCTTGGTCCCTGCCAAAGCACTCTCGAACTCAGGCAACAAACCACCACTGCCGATGACAGCCGGATAGTTCTCTGCCTCCCCACCCTCAAACGGCTCTCCATCGACAGTGCCCTTGAAATCGACCGAGACACGGTCACCTTCATTCGCGACATCAAAGGTGGGTTCCCAAGTTGTCCGGCGCTTTCGGAGTGTTTCAACCGTCTGGTCGATGTCGCTGTCTTCAACCGCGCAGACCGGTCGTTCAACGCGCTTGCCCTTGATATCATGTCTGGGAATATCTGGAAAAACTTCAATCGTGGCCGTGTATTCAAGGATTTCACCTCGCGTGAGGTTTTTCGGCTCAATCGATGGCATACCTACCGGTACAATTGCCTGTTCCTGCAAGGCGTCACGGTAACTCGTGTCAATCAGTTCCTGAGCGGCTTCATGTAGCGCCTGAATACCAAATTGGGCTTCGGCCACTTTACGTGGCACCTTACCCGGCCGAAATCCAGGGATTTTGGCTGTCCGGGCAAATCGAACAATGCGTGCATCGACTCCCTTTTCCAACTCTGTGGCGGGTACCTTAATAGTCATGCGGCGAACAATTTCACCGGGTGATTCGATCGAAACTTCCACTGGTCATCCTCTGCTATGCCGCTCAGCAATGCGATCGTGATACTGGTGCGAAAGGGGAGACTCGAACTCCCATGGGTTACCCCACTGATACCTAAAACCAGCGCGTCTACCAGTTCCGCCACTTTCGCGATGCTGCATCTTGCCGCTTCTGATTCTATATAACGCTGTAATCGTGGTTTTCAACAGCCGCCCCACCATTTGAAGACAAATGGTGGGCAACCAATTGGCGATGCAGACAGGCTGTGTTAACAGTACGATTTTCTAACAAAACCCATTTATAGTCAAACACTTACGAATATACAGACTAACCCGCACCACCTCCATCGGCACGTGACCCGTCGACTCGAGTGCGCAAAACAAATAAGAAACTTGAGACCGGGTTGGTGAATTATTCGCCCACACAACTCTTTGACTGACGGGTTAGGTGCTCAGCGGCGACTCTACTTCGAGCCATGCAAGTCTCGTTGAGGGCGTGGGACAATACCCTTTTATGCCATCGTCGAGAGCACCACTAAGTGACTCACGCAACTGCCCTGTGGCATCGATTTATTCCCGCGACGCCGGTAGTTTTTGTTTTCCTTTGGAGTTCCGCCTTTGTCGGCATTCGCTTTGGACTGCCTTACGCCGAACCGTTTACCTTCCTCGCCTGGCGGTTCTTACTGGCAGCGAGTATTTTCCTTCTGGTCGCCTGGCAACTACGTAGCCCGTGGCCTTCGCACCTCAGCGCCTATGTGCACATCATATTCTGCGGCGTCTTGATTCATGGCATCTATCTCGGTGGCGTGTTTGAAGCGGTTTATCGCGGCGTGCCCGTCGGTGTTTGCGCACTCATACTGGGAACACAACCGCTGATCACAGCCGTATTGGTTCAACCTTTCGTCGGTGAAAAAGTTAGCCAGCGCCAGTGGCTTGGCTTTATCGGGGGAGCGCTCGGGGTCGCGTTGGTTGTCACGGAACAGTTAGACGTCTTTGGTCGAGATCTATCCGGCATGGGACTTTGCTTGATGTCTGTCGTCGCCATCAGTATTGCGACGGTTTATCAAAAGCGCTATTGCAGTGAAATGGATCTTGGGAGTGGTGCCTTCCTGCAGTTTCTCGCTGCCGGTATCCTGATGCTACTGCTCTCCTTATTACTGGAAAGCGGACACGTAGAATGGAGTGGCGAATTTCTATTTGCACTATCGTGGCTTGTATTGGTTGTTTCGTTGGGGGCCATGACTCTCTTGTGGGTCATGGTCAAACAAAATGCTGCTGTCAATGTTGCCAGTCTGTTCTTTCTGGTACCGCCTTTGGCAATGATCATGATGTGGTTGCTTTTTGACGAAAAACTGGGCCTGCAGGCCATTGCTGGCATGATTATTATTGCCACCTCGGTTTTGCTCATTACGCGCGGTCGATAGAACTCGCTAGAACGGTCAGCGACGACTGGCGCAACCCATCTCTTAACCATCCATGGCGCTCCTATGATGCACCATGCATTCGTTCGCGCCATCAACGGTTGGCCTATTCACCTTACGCCGTGTTTCATGCCAAACCCCGCCAGGGGCGCAACAGACTTTGGCGCCTCAGCGCGTTTTTGTAGGACTTCACCGAATGCATGCGAGGATTTCGTAAGCGTAAGCTATTGTCCGAAATCCTCGCACACTGAACTCCTATCAAAAAGCTAAATCGTTAATCCATGGGGCCTCGTATTTCTTTGCAAGGTCTTCCAACTTACCACTAGCAATTAACTGATTAAGCGCGGTATTAACGAAGCGCAGAATATCAGTGTCCTCTTTGTGCATTGCCCAAGCGACCATGTTTCTGCTGTAGATCCGGCCCCCAAGCACTGCCTGGATACCTGACTGCTTGACAAGCGCATGATGGGCCGCGACAGAGTCGCCAATGGCAACGTCAACTTTTCCGGTGATAATCTGAAGCATATTTAACTCTTCAGTTTTGACCACGCTCAGCTTCGCCTTAGGTGCCACCTTCTGCGCCCAGTCATGCTCACCTGTCCCTTGGGTAACTCCAATGGTGATATCAGCATTGTTTAAATCTTCAGGACTGTTGAATCGATTGTCACCTTTTTTTGCAACCGCTCTATAGCCGAGAAAATAAATAGGTTGACTAAAATTGACGACGAGGGCTCTTTTCATCTTCGAGTAGGTTGACGCAACAGAAAGATCAATCTGTCTTGATTGTATTCCTGCAATAAAAGTCGCCCATGCGAATTCCTTGAAAACACATTCGACCTCGATGGTCTCGCAAATCGATCGAGCAGCATCCACAAAAATACCCTTGTACTCGCCAGTCTTAGGGTCTCTGATGACATCGGGTGGGAACGGTACAACTCCAATATTGAACTTCTTTGACTTCGTTATGTCCGCCATATCTCTTGCCTCGGCAGGGGTCACTAGTAATGACACGACCGCCATAGCAGCAAACAAAGTTGGCACAAAACGGTAAATACGATTTTTTCTACTGATCATAACTTCACTCCTCCTCGTCATAGTGGGCATTTGCCCGTTGGTTACACCGCTCGAAACGCAGCCGCTTCTTGTGGCCGCAACAATAATGGGATACCCAAATCAAATTAAAATTCTTCATGCGCCATCAATGAAAGGAATTCACGAGTTCGCGCCTGATTGGGATTTTTCAGGATTTTCTCTGGCGTGCCTTCCTCAATAATCACCCCTCCGTCCATAAATACGACTCGATCTGCCACTCTGGAAGCAAACCCGATCTCATGCGTCACCACGACCATGGTCATCCCCTCTTCCGCGAGCTGTTTCATTACTCGGAGAACCTCGTCCACCAACTCTGGATCGAGTGCCGACGTGACCTCATCGAACAACATGATCTCTGGGTGCATTGCCAGTGCACGGGCAATGGCGACTCGCTGTTGTTGTCCACCGGACAGATGCGAAGGGTATTCATTGCGCTTTTCCGAAAGGCCCACTTTACCTAACAGCTGATCCCCAATTGCCTCAGCTTCATCTCTTGGCATTTTCTTTACCAGCTTGAGCGCCTCGGTAATGTTTCCCAACACCGTTTTGTGTGGCCAAAGATTGAACTGCTGAAACACCATGCCTGCCTTCATCTGTACTTTACGTAACGCAGCCCCCCCTACGCGTTCCAAACGGCCGCCGTTGAAAACGCGGCCAAGCAGCTCACCCCCAAGATAAATGGCCCCTTCGAAATCGTCTTCTAAGTAAGCTATACAGCGCAACAGAGTGCTTTTCCCGGAGCCCGATGGACCGATCACACAGACGACCTCTCCGGTTTTGACCTCAAGATCGATTCCGCACAGGACCTCGAGCGAACCGAAACGTTTCTTAATGGCTTGTAACTGAATAGCAGGAACTGTTGAATCCACCGATCAAAACCTCTCAGCAAAATAAAGTTCAGCACGCCGAGCAACAAAAGCCACCGGGAAAATCAGCATGAAGTATACGACTGCAAGGGCAGAGTACATCTCCAGTGGTCGGAAATTGTTCATAATGACATTTTCGACTGAATGAAGTAACTCATAGACACCAATGACAGAAGCCAGTGCTGAGAGTTTCAAGATGTCAGCAAAATTATTGACCAACGGTGGGAGCATTCGCCGCAGCGCCTGCGGCAAGATAATACGGCGCATAATCTGAAAGTAATTCAATCCCAGAATCTTTGCAGCATCAATATGCCCTTTATCAACGGACGCAATACCTGCCCGAACGATCTCCGCGACATAGGCTGACATATGTAAAGACAGCGCAACAACCGAAGCCCAGAATGCGGACAACGTGACCCCCATAAGGATCGGGAGACAATAGAAAATCCAAACGATCTGAATGAGCAATGGGGTATCCCGAAATATTTCCACGTACCACGCAGCCGGGAAGGACAGAGACCTGCGCGGACTCTGCCGGGCAATTCCCACAACTAAACCTAACGACAAGCTGAACAGTACAGCTAACAGACTGAGTTGCAACGTGATCAATGCACCCTGGATATAGACCACCCTATAATCCCAAACAACGCTGAAACTCCAGTCATACATCACACCCTCCTGGGGCACACCCGATGTTCCCCAAAACCTAATGTCTTATCCAATCAGCAACCACTCGGAGAAATGCCGCTTCAAGGAAACGGCAGGACAGAACACAAACCACTGCTTTTGGAAAATGGGATAGAAATCTTATCAGCTAATAATCTACAACAGCGCTGAGCGCCATACACCCTAGCAATCATAGGGGATTGTGGTCGACCACCAGAAAGCGTCGATGAATGGTTTTAACAGACACTCAAGGGAAAACAATCAAACAATCGATGGCATCTTAGATGAAATACAAGGAATACAGAATGTCAGCCGGCAACGATCGAACTCATCCGTTAATCGGCACGGTGAACCCACACAGGGCCACGCTACCAGGCTATACGCCGCATCCAAGACCAGGACTAAGGCCAAGACAGCAACTGAATTAGCGTGCTCTGAAATCCGTTCGACAAACAAAACCGCAAATGACCAGGCCGTCAATAGCCTGTAAGCCTTCTTGTTACAATCACCAATCTTAGGCCCTACAAGCAAGACGTTGACATAGTTACGATCGTGAATCCCTCTAGTACAAGCCCGTTATCAGCACTTCAGTCTGAAAACCTTGATAACGTCATCGCTTATGGCGACCTGAACTGTCCATTTTGCTTTGCACTCCACCAGCGCCTTGCCGATTGGGGACTGCTGGAGCGTATCGAATGGCGCCTCATAGTCCATGCCCCCGAACTGTCGAAATCCAATTTCTCCCTAGAGGATCAGAGCCTGCTTGCCAACGAGGTTTTTTCCATTCATCACCGAGCGCCCGATGTCACGGTCAAGTTACCGCGTACCCGCCCTGGCACTGAAATGGCAACAGAACTGATCTACGCCCTGGGGAAAATCTCCCCGACGTCGCAAGCCACACTGCGGCTGGCCCTTTATCAATCCCTGTGGCTCGAGGGACGTGATATTGCTGATCCCACGGTACTTCAGGAAATCGTCAATGAAACCGGCCTAGTAGACATCCTGTATCAAGACGGTGGTGATAACGGGGCTGTTTTGAGCGTTAGCCAAAACGACAACAATGATGGCGCCACGACCGACGTTGAATCACTTTCGGTGTGGCAGTTCTTGCAAGAACAGAAATCCGCACCGACAGAATTCGCCAAGTGGCAATCTGACTGGGAAAGCAATGAGCACTTCGACCGGCGCATTCCGATCATGACCCATCGCACCAGCAATAATCTCCTCCTGGGACTACCAACTGAAGAAGCCCTTTACCAGTTTCTTCTCGGCCGCCGCGAGCATTTTGTTAACCATGACGTCTGCGTCTTCCAACCCCGGCCCGTCGTTGCCCTTTATGGCTCTATGGACAATCTCTGGCCAGTGGTCAGGATCGTACGCGAGTCCTGCGAGGTTTTACATTTCTCAGATCTCGACCAATGCCAGGAAATGTTGGTCAAGAACGATAACGTCGACTTCCTGATCATAGAGCATGAGTTTGTCGAAGACATTGTCCTCAATGCACTCACTCATCTGGCCACTAATCGTCGCGTGACGTGGGTGTTAGCTTCTCTCATCAGCTCGGACGCTGCCGAGATTCGAGCGCTAAAGAACGGTGCCACCGAATACATGCCACTGGACCGTAGTCCGGAAATCCTGAATGCCCGCTTGACAGCCTAACCCAGGTTTCCAACCGGCGCGATTTCCAGTTTCGAATTGAACAAGAGTGGCGACGCCTAGCCGATCGTGGCTCGGGGAACTGTTCGCTACTGCTGATCGATATCGACTTCTTTAAACCGTACAACGACACGTACGGACACCTGGCAGGAGATGCCTGCCTGAAACGGGTGGCAGCCGTGTTAAGCAACAACGTAAAAGAACCGACCAGTCTCGTTGCACGCTACGGTGGTGAGGAATTCGTCGCCCTGTTGCCGGAAACAGACCTTTCCCAAGCGTCGGCAGTGGGCGAACGCCTGAGGCAAGCGGTCGCATCGGAGGAAATCGAACACAGCGCCGGAACCCATCAGAATATCATCACAATCAGTGTTGGAGTGGCGAGTGCAACGCCGGTTAGCGGCGGCACCGCCGGTGACCTGATACACATTGCCGACGATCATCTTTATCTCGCCAAAGGGGCTGGACGAAACCAAGTTTGCTCTCAAGGCTCCCGTTGGGGTGAAGTGAACTAACCTAAACCTTCACCCTGCATGCGCTCTTAAGGAGGTCAGATTTAGTGCCAACATTGCGCCCACATTGCCGAATGCCGACGAGGTGACATCAACGCGGGTTTTATCACCAAGGGGTATCGGTGGTCCAAACGCACCGGTCAGGATCAGATCGCCCGCTTTGAGTCGTTGACTCGACTCAGCGAGTGTTTCAACCAGCCACTTGATGGCGGACAGAATATCCCCGGGCCATTCAACCGAAGCCCAAGAGTCCACTATGTCACCGTCGAACACGAGGGCGAGATCCGTCGTGAGTAATGCCGCGGGATCAGGCACCGGCTGTCCACGAACCACCCCGGCGTGAATGGCATTGTTCGCAATTAACTCATGTCCGTTGGGTGCCTCACCGCGCATCACTTTGTTATGAATCTCTATGACCGGATACACCGCTTCAATCGCGGAGGTAATCTCTTCAGTCGATGTGTGACCCGGACTGATCGCGCTACTCAGAGTAACGGCAAATTCCGCCTCCAGCGCGACGTTGGCGAAGGCTGCCTTGCCAAGGACCGCCTCGTCGGCATGCTGTTCGTTCGACCAGAGCCGACCCCAAACCGGGTGGGACAGACCCATTGCCTTTTGATTGCTATCACAAACGCAACCGATCTTGTATCCGACCACGGATTCACCACGTTGCTCTCGAAGATGGGTCACCGCGGTCTGCACTCGCCAGGCATCTGGAATCTCGAGCCGCAAACCATCAGAAAACATCTTACCGGGATCAACGGCGTCATAGTCAGTCAGCATCTGATTTGCAATGGTATTCAGCGTGTCGTCGTCTAGTTGTGACATAGTTGCCATCGGGCTATCTGTTTTAGATCAAAAGCATACTACCAATCACTGGTCGCGGATGCTGTAGTCATGACCCACGCCAGCTAAGTCCAAACCTACCCGGCTTCCATTTAAAGCCGGACGAACAATACACATGAAATACGACATAACATGATATCCAATGTCAAAATGGAGTGCGGTCAATGAATCAAAAACGCTTCGCCGGGGCGGCAGTCGCCACGCCTTTAACACCGGATCTTGGCATTGACCATGCCTGCCTAGTCACGCATATCACACAACTACTTGAACGTGGGATTGATCTGCTGACCTTGTTCGGCACCACCGGTGAGGGCCCGAGCTTTTCACGCAACGAGCGAAGTGAAGCGATACGACGGTGCCGCGAGGCGGGCATCAACGCTGACCAACTGGGTAGCGGTGTCTTCGCCCTGTCACCCGTTCATGCTGGAGAAGACGCGCGTGCTGCCTTCGATAATGGGTGCGGTCATGTCTTGCTTGCTCCACCTTGCTACTACAAGAGTCTCGACGACGAAGGGCTCTATCGTTGGTTCAGTGAAGCAATCGAATCAGCTGGCGCAAACCCAGGGCAGTTTGTGCTCTATCACATCCCTGGCATGACCCAGGTGGAACTGAGTGTCGAACTGGTCAGTCGACTGGCCGCGCAGTTTCCGGGCGTGATTACCGGCGTTAAAGACAGCTCCGGCAATTGGTCGCATACAGAACGCCTGATTAAGGAGCGCGGTGCGCTAACCGTTTTCGTGGGGCACGAAGGGCAGTTGGAACGCGGCATGCGAGCTGGAGCTTCCGGCGCCATCGCCGGGAGTGCCAATATCCTGCCCGAAGTGATCAAGGCGATCGTTCATGATGACAGCGAAGAACCCAACCTGCCGCTACTCATTGATGAACTACTCAAGCACCCGATCATTCCGGCGGTCAAGGCGTTGATCGCGTATCGTCTTGATTCCCCTGCTTGGTTGAGCGTTAGACCGCCATTAACTCAACTGGCATCGGCACAAATCAGTTCGTTGGGTGAGCGACTAGATGCGCTGTTTCCGAACTGACGCCCACCGAACCCTGCCAAACCACTAATGCGTTTCGTTATCAGCATCTATGGTGATGTGTAACGTTAATGGGTAAGCGACCTCGCGTATTTTATCGATGATACAAATAACTACCACGCCATCGACCGCGGGGTCACGTTTGTCACCCAGAAGATCAGTCATAATGTTGGGTAGGAAAAATAGACATCCCGAATCGCATTATGTCGTACCGACTTTTTTACGCTGAACGAAGTGCCGCCATGGGCGTTCGGGTCGTTTTAGAAGAACTCGCTCAGCCGTATGAGTTGATTGAGACTGATATCTCTCCCAACTCCCCTCGCTCGCCAGCGCTGTTGGCGTTAAATCCCAATGGGTGGATCCCGGTACTCATCTGGGAAAAAGGAGCTGTCTATGAATGTGGGGCCATTGTCACTTTCCTATGCGATCGCCATCCGCACGCAAATCTGGCGCCGAGTGTCGAAGATGTTTCGCGAGGGGGGTTTTTACAATGGCTATTTTTTTTCTCGAGCTCCCTGCAGAACGCCTATCAGATGACGCACTACCCTGACAGGTTTTGCGAGGAAGAGGAGGATCAAGGCAGCGTTAAAAAGCGATCGCCCTCCCGATTACGAACACTGTGGCAGGTGGTTGATGACGCGATCGGAGATCAACAATGGTTACTTGGAAGCCAATTCACTGCGGTCGA
>JYMV01017188.1_pt1 | contig 12608 bp, 9 predicted proteins | sample 338911 | NCBI WGS metagenome assembly JYMV01 (sample SAMN03354496, study PRJNA234377) | hydrothermal vent metagenome | biome: Deep sea; feature: Hydrothermal plumes at the Eastern Lau Spreading Center, Western Pacific Ocean; material: Seawater | place: Tonga | collected 2009 | depth 2000 m m | reverse complement strand
GTGCCGCGATGATACTTGAGGATGCCGGGGAGATGGTCGGCTGAGCTCCGCGCGCGCGGGCGTCACAGGGCTCAGTTGGCATCTGGACTTCTGATCAATCTGATTCCAAAGAACAGTAGAAAGAGACAGGCTATGGCAAACCAACAGAAAGAGACGACAGTCATCGTTGGCGGCGGGCACGCAGCAGGTGCGCTCCTGACAACCTTGCTGCAAAAGAAATATCAACATGAAGTGGTCCTGGTGGGCGAAGAGCCACATCCACCCTATCAGCGGCCGCCCCTGTCCAAGAACTACCTGGCAGGCGAGGTGGATCAGGAGTCGCTGTACCTCAAGCCGCGCTCGGTGTACGAGAACGCCGGCCATCAGTTGCGGCTCGGTGTACGTGCCGAACAAATTGATCGGGACAACAAGACCATCAGTTTGTCGGACCAGAGCACATTGAAATACGATCGACTGGTCCTGGCCACGGGGTCACACGTTCGACGCCTGAACGCACCCGGGGCTGACTTGAAGGGCATTCATTACCTACATGACATAGCTGACTCGGATGCCCTGCGTGAACAACTGGTTCCGGGGAAACGCTTGGTCATCGTGGGTGGTGGTTACATTGGCCTTGAAGTGGCATCCAGCGCTACCAAAAAAGGCGTTGATGTCACGGTACTGGAAGCGGCCGAGCGTCTTATGCAGCGTGTAACAGGCCCGGAAATGTCGGAGTTTTTTTACACCAAACACAGTAACGCTGGCGTGGATCTACGCCTGAACACGGCGGTAACCGGTTTCGAAGCTAGCGATCAGGGGCATGTGGCTGGCGTGACATTGGCGAGCGGCGGCACTGTACCGGCCGACATAGTGCTCGTTTCAGTGGGTGTGGCGCCAGAAACCGCCCTGGCTGAGGCCGCCGGCCTGCCCTGTGATGACGGCATTATTGTTGACGAGTTTACCCGCACAGAAGATCCAGCCATCCTGGCGATCGGCGACTGTACCCGCCACCGGAATCTTTTCTTCGAGAAGATGCAGCGCCTTGAATCTGTCGCCAACGCGGTTGATCAGGCCCGGACAGTGGCGGCAACCCTGATGGGCGAGAAGAAACCCTATAATAGCGCTCCATGGTTCTGGTCGAACCAGTATGACGTGCGTCTGCAGATGGTGGGGTTGTCGCAATATCATGATCAGCGTGTGCTGCGCGGAAGCCCGGAAGACAAGGGATTTGCGGTGTTTTATCTCCGCGACGGCTGTGTCATTGCTGTTGATGCGGTTAACCTGCCCATCGCTTTTATGGTCGGCAAGACCCTCGTTCAACAACGCAGGCAGGTCAATCCTGAAATGTTGAAGGATCCGGATATTGAACTGAAGTCCTTGGTGAGCGGTCAGTCCATAAATTGAAATTGACGACCGAGTAGAGCTGTGCCCTTAGTTTGCCCAAAATTGCGAAAGCAATGCACAACTCATACGGCCTATGGATATCATATCCTACGACCGACAGCTTTCAGTGAGCGCAAAGAATGCGTGAGCCACAACCGGCGGAATTTCCCGTAGCCAGACACATTACTGTTGCTCTGGTAAACCGAGAGCACCATAGCGGTGAAATAATTCTCTATATATCCCACTAATAACCTCACCTTGCAATTACCGACGAAAATATGAACTTGATTTTATCCACAAAGATAAAGCGAAGTCTCTATCGGCCATTATGGGTAGAGGTTCCGATCACTCAATCCTTCATAAGCAACATCGCCCATTCGGTGTCGACCTCTTGTTTTGGTTCATCTGAGCATATGCTTTTTCATGCGGATGGGTGGTGGCAGCCAAGACAGGGCTTTTCAGACTGCAAGCTTCAAGCGGTGTGTAAATCAAACACAGTAAGATTCCGGCTTATTGATGGTGGACATCAAGAACCGATAGTTACGAGCGGTATTAATGTTAAGACACTTGCTCGATTAAATGAAACTTGCGGGACTACTGAAAAGGTTTTCTATAGTAAGGACGTGCCGGTCCTGATGGCTATATACTACTCGACTAAACGATACGAGACCTTTAAATGATGTATAAGGCTGGGGCTATATACCTAAGGAAGATCTGAATAACCGCTGGTTTTTGCCCCTTTTCCGCAATCTTGGCGGAAAAGGGGCGCATTGGTCTTACGCTGCAGGTTTTTTATCAATCAGCAGGTTGCTGAAAGCGACCAGCAAATGCAGACGGTTGGTATACTTGGCATTTAAAAGCGATATGCGACTCCGATGCTCACGATAGTGGGGTCCACTTCCACTTCTGCCTGAACAGGGGCCGGGCCCAGGTTACCGGTGATATCCGCCTTGAAGGGTGCATATCTAACGTCAAAATTTGCCGACCAGTTATTGTGTATCTTCCAGCGAAAACCAGCCTGAACCGCAGGGGCCCATGTATCTTCGACGTCGAAGTCGGTTAGTGCGCGATCCTTTTCATCTAAAAAGAGAATCCGTCCTACACCCGCTCCAAAGTACGGAGAGAAGTTGCTACCCGTCAAGACATGATACTGAAGCGAAAGAATTACCGGACCATAATCTGTTTGACCAAGAAAAAGACCGGAGAGAGACTCTTCGCCCTGGAGGTCCGCACTAGCGGGAATGCCGCCAAAAATGTTGAATGCCAGCTGATTACTCAGAAAATACGACACGTCGAATGATATGGTCGTATCGTTGTTAATAGACAGGTTGGAATTTGGAACGGGGGCACCCCCCGCAGAGGCTGATCGCAAATCTTCATCGGTTAGAACTCTAGTGGCATTCAGCCCAACCACCCAGTCGCCTCTACTGTAAACCGGCTCAGATTGAGCGTTGGCCAGGCTCGCAGCAAGTGAAAGTAAAAGGAACGCCACTAACGAGACTTTACTAATTATTTTAGGTTTCATTTTTTTATTATCCTTTTTGGTATTAAAACAAATTGGCTTTAGGTAAAACTGCAATTTTTCGTAACACAAATGTCACTCATTGATGCTAGCTTGCCGGTTTACTGACTAATACTTCCCCATACTCAGAACGCAGCTTGTTTTTTAATACTTTCCCAGTGGCATTGCGTGGCAATCCTTCCACAAAGATCGCGCGATCCGGGATCTGCCACTTGGCGACTTTCCCCTGATAATGAGCAAGAAGTTCCTCCTCAGTAATATTTGCGTCGGGTATTTTTACTGCCAACAGGATCGGTCGTTCGTCCCATTTATCATGGGAGGCCGCCACTACGGCAGCTTCATTGATGGCAGAATGGCCCATTGCGATTCCCTCCAATTCGACTGTAGATATCCATTCACCACCAGATTTAATAATATCTTTTGAGCGGTCACGTATTGTCATAAATCCATCATCATTGATCGAAGCAACATCACCTGTCTCGAACCAACCGTCTTCCTCAAGAGTCTGATTTGGTTCAACACCGAAGTAATCGGCTACCACCCAATGACCACGGATGCGGAGATTTCCCTGAGCAATGCCATCTTCGGGCAGTTGATGACCGTCTTCTCCTACAATTTTGAGCTGCACCCCGTAGGGAGGCCGTCCCTGGCTTTCACGGATTTTGTTTCTTCCTTCCTCCGAAAGAGTATTGTGTTTCGACAGCAGTGCGTTGACGGTCCCGATCGGTGATGTTTCTGTCATTCCCCATGCATGGACAACTTCTACGCCATACTTACCACGAAACTCCGACATCATTGAGGGCGGACAAGCGCTACCCCCTATCACCGTCCGTTTAAGCGACTGTGCCGAGGAGCCAAGCTCGTCCAAAGCCGAGAGAAGTCCCTGCCAAATCGTAGGCACACCCAGCGCAATCGTTACGCTTTCTGAATCGATCAGCTTGACCAAACTTTGCCCATCCAGGCCAGGACCAGGCAACACCAGTTTGGCTCCAACCATCGCCGTAATGTAGGGTACCCCCCACGCATTTACGTGAAACATAGGAACAACCGGCATCACCACGTCCCGTGCCGATAAATTCAGTGCGTCGGGTTGAGCAGCTACCAGCGCGTGCAGAACGGTGGAGCGGTGTGAATAGAGCACCCCTTTGGGATTTCCGGTGGTGCCCGATGTATAGCAGAGGCTTGAGGCCTGGTTTTCGGCGATTTCAGGCCAATTCGCGTTAGGCGTTCCTCGCTGGAGAAACTCTTCATAAAACAACAAGCCTGGAAATTGCGCTGCAATTTCTTCGTCCGGTTCGGACATCAATACAAATTTCTCAACCGTCTCCAGTCGGTCTCGGATATTTGAAACAATGGTAAGGAACGTTTTGTCAAAGAATATGACTTTGTCTTGAGCATTGTTGATAACGTAAACGAGTTGTTCTGGAAACAGTCGCGGGTTAATGGTGTGACACACCATCCCGCCACCAGAGATGCCAAGGTAACATTCCAGGTGCCCCACGTTATTCCAACAAATGGTCGCGCACCGATCCCCCTGGACATAGCCTGCCGTTCGAAGCGCTGACGCAAGTTGTCGCGACCGCTCCGAAACAGTTGCCCAGTCAGATCGACTGGGATTTCCATCCGTTCCTATCGACACAATCTCAGCGTCTCCATGGTAGCGAGCAGCATGGTCGATCAAGGAATTCACGGTGAGCTCCATGTTCATCATTTGGCCAAGCACGTTTATCTCCTGTCGTTTTTGTAGTTGGTTGACGCGAGTATCTGGCGTCATTAAGGTCCAATGTAGAAGGCATAATCCGGGTTTGAACCTAAACATTTCCCAAGAGGATGTCGGCTGCATTTTCGGCAATCATCATGGTGGGTGCGTTGGTGTTACCGGCAACCAAACTGGGCATTATCGAGGCATCGACAACTCTTAGCCCTTCAATCCCTCTGACTTTTAATTCCGGATCAACGACTGAATCCGGATCCGCGCCCATACGACAAGTGCCAACGGGGTGGTAAATAGTCTCTGCATTTTCCCGGATAAAGTCCGCAATCTGACTGTCCGAAGACACCGAGTTTCCGGGCTTAATTTCTCGTTTACTATGTAAAGCCATTGTTGGTGCCCCGAGTATCCGTCGTCCAAATTTAACGGCCGAGATCATTGTTTTGATGTCTTCGGGGTTACTGAGATAATTGGGTTGAATCAACGGGTCGGCCAATGGGTCAGGGCTTTTGAGACCAATAAAACCGCGGCTTCTGGGCATTAGATCGCAAATATGCAAGGTGTACCCATACCCGGCCATCACTTTTCGTCCATGATCCTTCAGGTAAGTTGGCAAAAAGTGGAATTGCACATTTGGCCGTTCGCACGAGCGCTCGGATTTAACAAAGCCTCCGGACTCGGCAACATTACTGGTAAGAAATCCACGTCGCGCAAAGATATATGAGAATAATGCGCTCACGCCCCGAAACAGGAAACTGGGAGCAACGCCAATGGGCAAACGTGAGTTTGCCGCGTGCATGATCGTAATATCCAAATGATCAACCAGATTCTGGCCGACCTCAGGAAGATGATGCACAAGGGGGATCCCGTGTTTTCCAAGCTCTTCGCTATCACCGATTCCCGAAAGCATAAGTAGTTGTGGTGAATTAACCGCACCACCAGACAATATGACTTCACCGCCGTTATTGAGTCTAAGCTGGCGATATTCGCCCCCCTGGTTCAGTGTCACGCCGACTGCCCGCTTACCGTCCATTACCACCCGGGTTACCCGCGCGTCCGTTAGCACATCAAGATTAGGCCGGTTCTCCGCGACACGCAGAAATGCCTGCGCTGAACTCCAACGGCGACCATTTTTTTGTGTCACCTGGTAGAGTCCCAATCCCTCTTGCGTCTCTCCATTAAAGTCCGTGTTTATCGGGAGCTCTACATGAGGTGCCGCTCGAACAAAATCTCGACTCAACGGATTGACTGATTTGAGTTCACTTACGGTGAGCTCACCGCCCTCCCCATGGTAAGAATCTGCGCCAAAACGTTTATTATCTTCCAGTCGACGAAACAATTTTAAAGCGCGATCCCATCCCCAGAGGTCGGTCCCGGCAACTTGACCCCAGTGGTCATAATCGGCTTTGTGACCTCTGATATAGACCATGGCGTTGATAGAAGAGGACCCGCCAAGTGTTTTCCCACGAGGCCAAAACAGGCGGCGCTCCTTCAGATGTTCTTGAGGTTCGGTTTCAAGAGCCCAATTCAGCTTTTTACTATTGGAAAGGAGTGCTATACCTATAGGCATATGTATGAGTGGATTTTTATCCTTTGGGCCCGCTTCTAGCAACGCTACTCGCTTTGAAGAGTCCGCCGTAAGCCGATTGGCCAATACACAGCCCGCCGATCCCGCACCGACAATAATGTAATCGTACATAATAACTCTCTTATTATTTGATTATACTCAGCCCAGAATACGAACAGCAGCCTCTATAAGACGCCGGACCCAGGCTGTATAGGGTGGAAAAAGAAGATGCATAAGAGAATGTTTATCCTCCATCAACGCCTTTTCATGCGAAAAAGCGCGGAAACCGTATTCACCGTGTGCCGCCCCTATCCCGGAATTATTAACTCCACCAAACGGCAGGCCCGGATGTAGAAAATGCACAACTGTAAGGTTGACTCCTACAGCGCCGGAGCTCGTTCGCTCGATAATATCCGTGGCAAAAGCCTCGTTTTTGTCGAATATGTAAAGCGCAAGCGGTTTAGGGTTATCGTTGATTTTCTTGATAACCAGATCAATATCGTCGAATTCAATAACGGGTAAGATCGGGCCGAATAACTCCTCACGTGAAATATCCATGTCGCTCGATACATTTGAAATCAACGTCGGAGCAATAAAATTCTCTTCAGCATCTGTAACACCGCCTTCAAAGACTCTTGCACCTTTGTTTTTGGCATCATCTATCAGGTTTGAAACTCGCTGGAAATGACGTCGATTTACAATCCGGCAATAGTCGGCGGTCGATTTCTGGGCTTCTGGTGTTTTTCCATAGACTCGCCCAATTTCCGTTTTAAGTGCTTCATTGAATTGATCTGCGATATTAACGTGCACAAAAACATGATCTGGGGCGATACAGGTCTGTCCATTATTGGCAAACTTACCCCAGACAATGTTTCTCGCAGCCCTCTTTATGTTGGCATCTGGGCCAACAATGGTCGGGGACTTACCCCCCAATTCCAGTGTCACTGAGGAAAGGTTCTTGGCGGCAGCCTCCATGACCACCTTGCCTACCGCAGGACTGCCCGTGAAGAATATGTGGTCGAAGGGTAAGGCCAACAGTTTCTGCGCTACCGCGGCATCACCCTCAATCACGGAAACCAGATCGGGAGGGAAGGTTTCGGCGACAATGTTGGCAATCACCTTTGAGGTATGTGGTGTCATTTCCGAGGGTTTAATGATGGCTCCGTTCCCTGCAGCCAACGCTGAGACGAGAGGTCCGAGCGCAAGATTGAGCGGATAATTCCACGGTGCAATAATCAGGCACACTCCCTTTGGTTCTGGCCGAACATAAGATTTCGTGCCCAGAACACCAACGGATGCAGCCACTCGCTTCGGACGCATCCATTTACGCAAGTGTTTTTTAGTGTGTCGAATTTCCTGAAGCACCGGCAGGAGTTCAGTTAATTTGACTTCTGGAGCGGGTTTTCGAAAGTCCGCCGCGCAAGCCGCAATGATGTTTGATTCGTAGCGTTTAATTGAATCCCGCAGCTGGTCGAGCTGCGCTATTCGAGCCTCCAAGGTAAAACTTCCGCGACGCGCAAGTTGTGCCCGCTGTAGGGCCGCGAACGTTGAATCAATCGTATCGCTGGTTGACACATTGGGCAGCCCAACCTTCGCCAGACTAGCAATCTGCATTATAAAATCACCTCTTGCCGAACGAGACTGTTGTTATTTTCCATCGGATTACTAGTCTTCATAGAGGACATAGTCCTCTTTTGTGGCACCACAGTCCGGACAGCACCAATCGTCTGGAATATCTTCAAAACGAGTGCCGGCAGGGAAGCCTTCGGCTTCATCTCCGAGAGCTTCATCGTAGATATGGCCGCAAGTGATGCAGACCCACTTCCGATAGGTATCTTTTTGAGTCGAGTCTTTCGGCGATTTTGAAGAGTTAGGCTTGGGTTTCGCTTTGGGCTTTGTTTTATTTTTAGCTGAAGGAGTAGATGCGCCCGTTGCTTTCTGCGATGCTCCCTCGGTCTTAGCTTGGCTGGCAGGGCGGACCGCTGTATTGGTTGCGGACACCGAAAGTTCCGGGTTCGCTTCTTGAAGCGCAACGAAGTCAACCTTATCCCTGACGGCACAGTCTGGACAGGACCAGTCTTCAGGAATTTTTTCCCATGTCGTTCCTGCAGGAAAGCCTTCGTGCGGATCACCAACCACTTCGTCGTATACATAACCACAATCAGGGCATTGATACTTAGCCATTTAGAGCACCTTTCAAACGATATTATTGTCTTTGTTTTGGTAGCGCCCGACGCGCACCCTCTTTCAGGTGCACGTCAGAGGCTCTTTTTCTGCAACGTAAATAAAGTAAACGAGGTATATAAGTTCCGATTAGCCGATCATTTAGCCGCGGCGGTATCGACTGATTCAGAATCAGTCCCACCAAATTTACGCTCATAGAATTCACGCTTGCCGGGTTGAATCTGAATCTTATCGAGATCTCCTTTAGCCCAATCCAGCACCCGGTGGTCCATTATCGAACGAAACCATGAGGGAAACATTGCGGCCAGGAACATCCCGGGATATCCCGATGGTAAGGAAGGCAGGTCTTTGAAGTCGCGAAGCGATTGATAGGACCTTGTAGGATGGGCGTGATGGTCGGAATGTCGTTGCAAATGAAACAGAATCAGGTTCGACATAATATGGTTTGAGTTCCATGAGTGGTGCGGTTGTTGACGCTCATAACGTCCATCCGACATCTTCTCGCGCAGCAATCCGTAATGCTCAATGTAGTTGGCGCTGGTCAGCTGCCACCAGCCAAAGGCCATTTGAATGGGCAAAAAGATCAGCATTAAGGGACCAAAAAACGCCAGCAATCCCGCATAAAGCACAGCGGTCAAAATCATAGGCTGAAGAACTTCGTTCTCCAGGCTCCAGACACTTTTTCCACAACGACTGAGGCGCTGTTCCTCTAAATCCCATGCCCGCTTGAAAGCACCGGGAATTTCACGCAGTGAAAACGAGTAAATTGACTCACCCATGCGGGATGTCGCCGGGTCCATCGGCGTAGCCACATCACGGTGATGCCCCTTATTGTGCTCAATGAAGAAATGACCATATCCGACCACGGCGAGGACAAGCTTCGCCATCCAACGGTCAAACGTTTCTTTTTTATGGCCAAGTTCGTGGCCTGTGTTCAGAGCCAGACCATTCACGATTCCCAGGGAAAGGGCCAATGCCAGAAACTCGAAAACACTCATTGGTTGCGTGGATACCCACCAGGCACTGACAATCAAGGCCGCATAATGAATAGGAACAGTTAAGTAGGTCAGTACCCGGTAGTAACGATCCTGTTCAAGCCGAGGCACGGCCGACTCGGGGGGGTTGGAAAAATCCTCTCCAAACATGGCATCAATCAAGGGAACTGCGCCATACCAAAGGATCAACACCAATCCGTACCAAATGCTCCATCCAGTTTGGGATACCAAATAAAGGCCAATAAGAGGCGTCGCTGGCCACAGCACAGAAAGGACCCACAGGTGGCGTTTTCTGTCCACATAACCTTCGGCATCAGGGTCTCTCTGAAGAGACTCTGTTGTTAAGACATTTTCTGACATTGACATTAGGATCACCTTATTGTTTTTCAGCTTGATCATTTTTCTACATTGTGCGAACACCGAGTCCCTCAGGTGAACGGACAAGTTGTAGGCATGAACAGGTTTGGCCAGAACCGGAGATCAAACAACTACTCTAAGGGGTAGTTTTCGCACTAGACATCTATCAATATGCTTTCACCCCATAGCGCCCTCGCGTTTCGGGGAGACGAAGCAGGAGATCGGATTGTCATGACCCGCCATAGCTTGGAAGACTGGTGTCGGAGGATGTCTGAAAGGATGTGGGCTCGTCAGTGTTTCATTACTCAAGGGTGTTTAGACCGCTATTGCCTGAGCGCTTCTGCTACGCCTGAATCAAAGGTAGTTCTGTATCGGGCCCCGCCAGGCTATGGAAAATCTGTACAAGTGGCCTTGGCAGCAAACACTCGCGAACTGGAACTTGAGAGCGCCGTTTATATCAATACCCGGTCGTGCCCTGACTCATGTGACGTTAATGGCAGTTTGTTTGCAGCGTTAGTTTTATATCAACTCGAAGGAGTTGAATCCTGGCGCACGATAAAAAGTGACATCGACACCATCGAAGTTCTTCGAAACGCACTGTGTAATGCAAAAAAGACGATAAGAATTTGCCTTGATGGGGTTGGCGAGGCTAAACATACCGCGGATTTGATTGAGGATTTAATCTGTGAAACACCGAGCAATGTGAAATTTTTCATTGCACCGAGTCGCGTCGGGGCGTTGCCACGTTTGTCTATGATGGCGGGTGTTGTAACGTATGGTGCTGATGAACTTGTATTTACAGAAGAGGAGGTTAGTGAATTATCGGGTATGGGTGGCCCCGAAGCCAGCAACATCATAAAAGCGACCGGTGGATGGCCAGCACTTGTCAGGCTTATGTGCCGAACCCCAAACCCAAATCTCCCCGCAGCGACTTGGCCGGAAACTCGCTCGTATTTCAGGGACAACCTCTTAACTGCGTTACCCAATAGTACGAGGACCTTTCTTTGCAATGCAGCGATGCTCGAAGTAATCAGCGCTGAATGCTATGGCTATGTCTATAAGACAGAAGAGGCCGACCGGGAAATTACGTTTCTTAACGAACATTATGCTCTTTTAGCTCCCACCGGGACTTCTGCTGATCGTATGGATATGCACCCTGTGCTGCGAGAGTATTTGCGTAGTTTATTTAACACCACCCAACGAGAACGTCGCTCGTATGTACTGAAACGGGTCGCGTTCTGGCATTGGCGTAGGGGAGAGTACCTCCATTCAATCAATGCAGCTCTGGAAGCCAGTGACCATCGATGGGCTCGCGTCGTAAGTGACAGCATTATCCTGGACGTGGCACTCAGACAGGGTGAAATCGAAGTACTTCGTACCTGGTTTGGAAAAGTACCGGCTCGTACGATAAAAAAAATCGCTGCCTTGAGCATAGGTTACGCGTGGATTTTGTATTTCAGCCAACAAGCTCGTCAAGCAGAGGAAATACTGGTTAGTTCGCTTCATCCGAGCTCCAGGGGGGTGGGCGATCTTGATGAGGAAGGATGGCGGGAATTGGTTAATGCGATAGGCAAAGCTACACAGGATAAATTACTGGAGAGTCAGGTTCTCTGTCAAAAATGGATAGACGCCTTTGGCGACCGTAACATGGTTGGCAAAGGCGCAGCACTTACTTGCCAGGCATTCATTGCCTCCAGTGGACGCCATTTTGAAGAGTTGGAGCGATTGTCCCATCGAGCGGCTGTGGCCATCCAGTCATCCAATCAACATTACGCTTTTATTTGGCTTAAAACTGCAGAAATTCAGGGTGAACTGTTCAAGGGGGACATCGCCCGAGCAAGGAGTGTGTTGCTTCAAGCGAATAAAACAGCAGAAAAGATTCAGGTGCCAAAAACTTTTTTAAATAAAATGTTTGGCACCCTTGAGTTACAAATCCTGCACGAACAGAACCATCACCTGGTTACCCAGGAATCTGCACAGGCTTCGTTCGATTTCGCTTTGAACTATGGCGTTACAGATATTCTGTGGGGGTGTACACAGGCCTACAGCCGTTTTCTGTACCACCAAGGGTTCCGAGATAGAGCCATGGCCTTGTTGGAACAATCCCGCTTAGCCTCCTGCGAGCGAGAGCTCTCTCGTCTAAATATCCTGACTAAAGTTCAGTTAGCTGAGTTTACTCTCCTGAACAACGAGGAATTGGGTCCACCTATACTCCCCGATGAATGTGAGCTGACGTTCCTGCCAAATCAAAACCAGGCCATTCAAGCACGTATGGCCCTGGTAACCTCAATGTATAGACTACGGCTTGGGAAACAGTTTGGTGTCGCCGAAAAATATGCCAAACAAGCACTACAAAGCGCCAGCGCAATTTCAGACGCTAGAACCAGGATCGCCGCCCACTATTGTCAGGCCCTGGCAGCGTTTGCCCTCGGTTCATCAAAATCGGCGAAGCGCATGATTCTTGATGCAAACCTACTTTCGGAACATTTGAACTGTCACTTCACACGGCTCTGGATCAAAGAAGCGCTACTTTCTCTTAGCCCCCTTGCTCAGGATCTTTTTAACGATCTGCCAGACGACTCTGAAGCTAAAGCTACGAAGGATCCCGATGTCAGAATAGAAGACTCCAGCGTGCCACCTGTGCCCGGCAATGCCCACTCAACCATCACGATAAAGCAGATTTCTCTGTTGAAATGCGTAAGCAACGGAATGACCAACAGAGAAATCGCTGAACGGCTTCTTGTGACGGAGGATACCGTCAAATGGCATATGAAGAAGATTTTCAGCGAACTTAAAGTAACCAACCGGGTTCAGGCAGTCACTGAAGCTCGACTGCGCGGACTTTTATAGTGCTACAAAAACAAAAGAGGGGGCTAAGAGAAAGTAGCGCTTCTTTGATCCAGAGCCGTG
>JYMV01027510.1_pt1 | contig 12611 bp, 14 predicted proteins | sample 338911 | NCBI WGS metagenome assembly JYMV01 (sample SAMN03354496, study PRJNA234377) | hydrothermal vent metagenome | biome: Deep sea; feature: Hydrothermal plumes at the Eastern Lau Spreading Center, Western Pacific Ocean; material: Seawater | place: Tonga | collected 2009 | depth 2000 m m | reverse complement strand
CTCAATTTCCAGGGCAGGGCATCGTTCATGGCATTCATTGAATTAAGATGCTGTGTAGCAACCAGATCACTCTGCCCGCCGGAGAGAAAACAGATCCCCGGAACAGCAGAGGGGACAACCCGCAGGAAGCACTCAATGGTTGCTTCCGCTACTTCTTCCACTGAGGCTTGCTCAGAGCAATCCAAAGCAGAAATGACCATGTTCGGTTTCAGGATCATTCCCTCCAGCATTACTCCCTGTTTAAATAATTCATGAAAAACAATGGTAAGAGTTTCTTCCGTTTCTTCAAAACATCGGTCGATGGCATGGTTGCCGTTCATGAGCACTTCCGGTTCAACGATGGGGACAATTCCAGTCTCCTGGCAAAGGGCTGCATAGCGGGCAAGAGCATGTGCATTAGACTCAAGGCATGCACGAGTTGGAATTCCATCTCCAATGGTAATGACGGCACGCCACTTAGCAAACCGGGCGCCAAGTTCATAGTACCCTTCCAGACGTTCCCGCAATCCATCTAATCCTTCTGTTACCTTTTCTCCCTCATGTCCAGCCAATGGTTTGGCACCAGTATCGACCTTGATCCCCGGAAGCACTCCCTTATCCGATAGTAGTTTTGAAAATAACTTTCCTCCATTTAAAGTTGACTGCCTAAGTGTCTCATCAAACATAATGACACCACTGATAAATTCTTCCATCCCCTCCGTTGTAAATAATAGCCCCCTATATTCAGCCCGTTTAACTTCTGAACTTTCAGTACCAATCGAAGTAAATCGTTTCCCGATAGTTGGTGTGCTCTCATCTGCTGCTAAAATTCCTTTGCCATCAGTAACGATTGCCTGAGCAGTTTCAATTAATTGAGTTCTATCCATATTTTTTCCTTACTTCATTTGTTTTTATTCGTTTGAAATCTTTATCAACTTGCGACTGGTTGTCTGATGTGGTTCAGCAAATCCGTAAACCAGGGAACGTGAATATCAAACGGTTTGCCGCCTTTGATTCTCGAAAGATCAATCAAGGTTAACTTCCCGTCTTTATCTTCATCCATTCCTACAACACCGCTTTTCCCCTCTAGCGCATATTCAGCAGCCAGAAAAGCCGATCGTTTGATCAGATCAAGGTCTTTATCATTTGGTGTTGCGGAGCGGGCAAAATATCCGCTTTTCTGTACGAGTGTTTTCTCCGCACCCAATCGTTTTGCAAATTGTTTCGTAAACCACTGCCCCGGATTTATTTCATCCAGACGGACATGCCCAAAGGCATCGCGTGGTACGGCTTCACCCCTGGCTTCTATTTCGTGCACAATTGTATCAATTCCTGCTCCTTCACTGAGAAAGATATTCACTCCGTCTTTTTCGTCCATTCTTTTCTTCAGGCGCTCCACTTCCCGTTCAAAATCAATTGTCAGTTCGGGGATATAAATAGCATCAATATCCCACCGTTCTTTGTTTATGAGCAGCTCCGGTAAAAACTCTTTTGTATCTAAATGGTTTCGGTATGCTTCAGCAGTAGCTGCTGTGAGCCATCCGCAATGGCGTCCCATAACTTCATGGATTAATAATTGTCTTGTACTGGTGGTATTTTCATTGGCGATATTTTCAAAAAATACTGCTCCCTGTTCCGCTGCTGTCCAGGCACCTAACGTTTGAACGATGGGATAAATATCATTATCAATGGTCTTTGGTAACCCTACTACGATGAGCTTATGACCCGCTTGAGATAAATATTGTGCCAATTCTGATGCGGTAGTATTGGTGTCATCACCTCCTATGGTGTGCAATATATCCACTTTATCCTGAACCAATTGATTTGCAGCAATCCCCAGCGGAAGATCACCTTCCTTTATATAACCATGTTTTTTGCAATCCTCAACATTGGTTAATTTCACTCGGCTGTTCCCGATAGGGCTTCCACCAAACCGATATAAAACATCAGGGTTTTCTTTCACATATGATGGAATTTCAATACTATTCCCTAATAAGAGACCTCGGTAACCATTCAGGTATCCAAGTAACTCAGCCTTTGGAACAATCTCATTATATTTTTCGATCAGTGCACCAATGGACGCAGAGAGACAGGGAGCAATACCTCCGGCTGTAAGAAATGCAATTTTCATTAATGAAATTTTTCCAAAATAATTAGCCATAAATTTAATTAGATTTCAGAATAATGAATTGTCTTATTTTTTTACAGTTCCGTAGAAACTCTAATGATAAAGCAACCTATCTGGATTCCATCACAAAAGCAAATTGACCGATCACAGATGACCAAGTTTATGAAGTATGTAAACTTATCCCGCCATCTCTCACTGAAAAATTATGATGACTTATATTCTTGGTCCATAAAGGAGATTCCCTCATTTTGGGAATCCCTCTGGAAATTTAGTGAAGTGAAACACTCAACTCCTTATTCAAAAGTTGTAGATGATACTTCTAAAATGCCGGGAGCTAAATGGTTTACCGGTGCTCAGTTAAATTACGCTGAAAATTTACTGCGATTTAAAGATTCTAAACCGGCCATTATGTTTAAGGGAGAAAATCAAAATCCCAGAATTCTTACCTACCACGACCTAAACGAAGAAGTGAAAAAAACAGCGTATGCATTGCGAAACATGGGAGTAATTAAAGGGGACAGGGTAGCCGGATTTATACCAAACATGCCTGAAGCCGTTATAGCAATGTTAGCAACTGCTTCTATCGGAGCAATTTGGAGCTCCTCTTCCCCGGATTTTGGAATTAAGGGTGTTCTGGATCGATTCGCTCAAATTGAGCCGAAAGTCCTGTTTGCTGCAGATGGGTACTTTTACAATGGCAAAAGATTTAACTCCCTTGACAAACTGGAAGGAATTTTGAAAGCCTTACCCAGCATTGAAAACGTGGTGATAGTCCCTTACACCAGAGACCAGGCAGATATTTCTTCAATTCAGAATGGTATCCATTATAAAGATTTTCTTCCTGCAGGTATAGTTCCAGAAATTAATTTTGAGCAACTTCCATTTGATCATCCTCTTTATATCATGTATTCCTCCGGTACCACAGGATTGCCAAAATCGATTGTACATGGGGCGGGGGGAACGTTAATTCAGCATTTGAAAGAATTATGCCTGCATACCGATCTCACAAGAGATGATACCATTATTTACTTTACAACGTGTGGATGGATGATGTGGAATTGGCTGGTTTCCTCTCTTGCAATCGGTGCCACAATTGTACTCTACGATGGATCACCATTCCATCCTGATTCTGGAGCAATGTGGAAAATGACTCAAGATTTAAAAATAACTGTTTTTGGCACCAGCGCTAAATTTATCGCATCAAGTCAGTCAATCGGTGAAAAACCAAAAAAAAAATATATTCTAAATAAACTAAAAACTATCCTTTCCACAGGTTCTCCATTAATAGAGGAGAACTACGATTTTGTATACGAAAATATTAAAGAAGATGTTCAACTTTCTTCCATCTCTGGCGGAACCGATATTATCTCCTGTTTCGCTCTTGGAAATCCAATTCTTCCAGTCTATCGAGGAGAATTACAATGTCGCGGGTTGGGAATGGATGTCCAATCATTTGATTTAGATGGAAACTCAGTTACAAATAAAAAGGGTGAGCTGGTCTGTGCTTCAGCTTTTCCATCCATGCCAGTTTATTTTTGGAACGATCCTGATGGAACAAAATACCAACAGGCTTATTTTAACACCTATCCCGGTGTGTGGCATCATGGAGATTACATTATGATAAATGATTTGGGAGGTGTAAAAATATTTGGCAGAAGTGATGCCACTTTGAACCCGGGTGGAGTTCGTATAGGTACATCAGAAATATACCGCGTTGTGGAAAATCTTCCAGAAATTGCAGATAGTCTTGTTGTCGGGCAAAAATGGGGAGATGATGAACGAGTTATTCTGTTTGTTAAATTAACTGAAGACACATCTCTCCATCATGAATTTATTCGAAAAATTAAAAAGACCATTCGATCAGAATGTTCACCAAGACATGTCCCAAAAAAGGTTATTGAAATCGCAGATATTCCTTACACAATCAATGGGAAAAAAGTAGAAATTGCTGTCAAAAAAATAATCCACGGAGAGAACGTGCCTAATCGGGATGCCTTAGCGAACCCGGAATCATTACAATTCTATCAGAATCTTCCTGATCTCCAGACATGATTATAGATTTTGCCTGAATAATAAGGAATTAAAAAAAATCATTTTTAGCCCCTTCCTGTTTAATAATTTGTAAATTGAAATAAATTTTGCGGCGCTTATCCCCACCAATGGAATTATTCTTTCTGTAGGTGTTTGTGATCAACAATAAGCGTCGCTTTTTTATTCCTTCTTTTCCGGTTTTACTAACCTCAAATTATTCGGAACTTAATTAATCTATTATTGTAAGACAGGTGTTGATCACAAAAAAACAGAAGGGAAAACATACTATGAAACAAATAGATAACGAAAACAGAAAAACGCTTGTCTTCACTGTTGTACTTGGATTCATTGTAATGGGAACTGTTGTCTACCAACATCTTTCTTCCCCCGGAGAATCTACGATGGATGATTTTTCAATAGTGGAGCAGGAATTCGTGAAAGAAATTCCTGTTCCCATAATAGACACAATAGAACCGGATGAATGGGATAAAGAAGTTAATTCAACTGATGACTTTTTAGGAAATGAGGCAGTATCAACTCTAGACGAAGAACCTATAAAGTCATTTTCTGAGGCATTTGCAGAAGCACGCTCATTGCTCGGGTCGGGAAAAGCCTTTAGCTGGAACGGATCAGAATATTCCACATCCTATGCGGAAGAAGAAAATAGCCGGGAACAACTTATGACACCTGGGGTACCAAAAGATGATAACAAAACTGAAAACTTTGCTGAAGAAAAAAATCAGAACACTCTAAAGAGCCAACATTCTATTGTTGTCCACAATAACCAGCAATAAGTGAACACGATCGATAAGTAAAACCGGGCATTCAAATTTGCATGTCCGGTTTTTTTATTTTAAAAATTCTTGTCTTCATTAAATTAATCTTATATCTTCTGTCCATGATTTTTTAAATGTAAACGAAAAAGATATGGTGAGTTGCTATTTAATAGACTGTTAACCAATCTAACTTGGAATTCGTTCCGTTCGTTTTATCTTAAAGAATAATAATAAATATTAACACATACATAGAAAGAGGTCAAATTTATGGCTGAACGTGAACAAGGAACCGTTAAATGGTTCAGCTCATCAAAAGGATATGGATTTATAACCCCCGAAGAAGGCGATGACATTTTCTGTCATTTTTCTTCCCTATCAGGTGATGGATATCGTACTCTCAAAGAAAACGATAAGGTGGAATTTGAGGTTGCCACAACCGATAAAGGAAAAGAAGCAAAGAACGTAGAGAAAATATCTTAATTCCCATTTATTTATAATAGGCATCGAGTCGCAGATTTTCGTCTAAGAAAATCACAGTAATTTCCCAAATAAAAAATTCACTTTGGGTCTAATTTCTGCTATAAAAAAAATTAGATTATATGTTATTTCTGCAACTCGATGAATCTGATCATCATTTATAAGTATTTCATAAAGGATACAAACAAGTTAAAGCTGTACCTTAAGGTAGATTTACAATTCAGTTTGTTTTGCTAAGTATTTCAGTTACCTTTTGTTGAAGTGCTCTAAGATTAGTTTCTTCACCATTTATTAAAAATTTTGGCACGGCAAGCCGAAGTTTGGTAGATCTCAGTTCACTCACTTCAGTATTAATCTGATTTTGTAGCGCAGGATCTTTAATATCTGATCTTAACTGATTAATATTTAATCCAAGCTCACTGGCTAATTCTAAAGGTAAATGTTCGTTATTCTTTAACTCCGTATAACGACCCATTATTTTTTTATGCATCTCATTATACATCCCCTGATTTCCAGCAGCCAAGGTATATAATGCGGCTAAATTAGCCTGTTTGTGGGAACGAAGAGGAAAATTTTTATATACAACTCTCACATCTTTCGGGTATTTTTTTAAAATTCTATCTACCGTACCGGTAGATCTTGCACAGTAGGGTCATTGATAATCCATCCATTCTATGATTGTGACTTTAGCATCTGCGGGACCTTCATAATAAGAATTTCCAATGGGGATATTAAAAATTTCTTTTGGTTTTTCTTTCCAGGTACCATCATCCAATATCAGTACTTTTGGCCCATTTTTTATCGTGCCTTCCCCAATAACTTTCACTTCCTGGGGAAAAGAAAAAGAACACATAAATACAAGCAACAAGGTGTTTTTAAGAACTGACTTTCCCATAATGAGATATCACTTTCCTTTCTTTTGGTTTATTTTATCTAAAACTTTTCCCAATACAGTTCATACTGAATACCAGCATTTAAATGCTAAGAAAATTGTTTGTCATCTGTTCTTACTTGTTTTATTAAACAGGTTAAATGTATTACAAAAAACTCTTGTTGTGCAATTTATTGTAACCATTCAAAAAAATAATGAGGGATATTTTCTGTATTACTAAGTCATTGAAGAAATTTCTTAGGTTCCTTGATTAAAAAAGAAACAAAATTTATGCTAACATATTACATAATTTCATATTTTAAATTTTTGATTCAAGGCACCTGTTTTCTTCTCAGAGATAAACATTTGGTGCAACTATAAAACTCAAATTAATTTATATATGCAGACACCGGAAAAAATATTACTAGACCGTATAAAAAAATCCAATAAAACTGCCTTCAAAGATCTTTATTATATACATTATCCAGTCCTTTTTCGATACGTCGTTTACCGGATTGGTGACAGAGAAATTGCGGAAGATATTGTCCAAGAAACATTTGTTCGGATATGGAATAATCGATCTCGTTTGGATTCGAATAAGTCATTTTTTTCTCTCATTGCCAGAGTAAGCAGCAACCTCTGTTACGATCACTTTCGTCATCAGAAAGTCAAAATACAACATCAGGAAAAATTACCGGGATTGTATAGTAAAAATAAGAATAATCCTGAATCCGATCACGATCTGAACGAAATGAAAGAAGCAATCTGGAATGCAGTAAATGATCATTTGCCTGATAAATGTCGTGAAATCTTTTTGTTAAGTCGTAATGAGAGAAAAACAAATCAGGAAATTTCTGATCTCCTTAATATATCAAAACGAACAGTTGAAAATCAACTCTATCGAGCACTAAAAATTTTACGGAAACTACTAAAGAATTATCTGTAAGTAACAAAGTGGCTTCATCCGTTATATGCACAGAAAAAGAATATTTTTTGAAATACTATGAGATCATTTGACAAAAAAATAAAGAAAGAATTCAAATTGCTCTGGGAAATGAGTTCTGAGATACATTTGCCGGAACCGCCCAATACCGATGATGCCTGGATGGAAATGGAACAGCTGATTGAACAAAATGAAGTGAAGGGGAAGCTTTCACCTGCAAGGTTTTATCCCAGGAGAAAATTTTTACCTCAACCACGTTTTGCATATGTAATAGCGGCAGTACTCATTTTCACATTGCTTAGTCAGCCCGCTTATTTATGGCTGACTACTGAATCATTTATAACTGACCGCGGTGAACAGATATCTTTTAACTTGCCGGATGATTCCAAAATTCGTTTGAATTCAGAAAGCAAACTCACTTTTCGATCATCCTTTAATGAAAAATCCCGCCTGGTTACCTTAAGTGGCGAAGCATATTTTGATGTGCAACCAGGATCACATCCTTTTATCATTCAACACGAAGATGTTTCTATCAGGGTTATTGGAACACAATTCAATGTACGAACAATTGAGAATGAATTCGAAGTTGCCGTAAATGAAGGAATAGTTCTGATTTCAAATGATCAAACCAACGACAATCCGGTTCATATAAGAAAAGGACAATTTGTTTCCTTCAGTAAAAAAGAATCTCCTGGAACTCCGGAAGCAATCGGACATGACCAATATCCAGGCTGGATCTACAATAAATTTATTTTTGATCAGGAAAATCTTAGCGTCGTTTGCAAAGAAATTGAACGTAAATTTGATGTTGATATTGAACTTGAAAGTGATGGATTAGAAACAATTACCGTCACTGGAGTTATAGATGCTAAAGATCTAAGCCGTGTCTTGCATACGCTTTCTTCGCTGACAAACCGATCTTACAAATTTGACAATAAGAGGTATACGTTCTACTAATTTCCCCCTCCTGACAACAGGACTTTTCCTGTCTCTTTTTATAGTATTTTCCAACACAGTTTTTCCCCAAACCCATAGTGACAGTCTCTCTTTTAATTATAAGAATTCTCCTCTAAAATCTGCTCTAAACTCTCTGATACATCAACACCACATTGTAGTTGTGTATCAAGACCGTCATCTAAAAGACAAACAAACCTCAGCCCGCTGTTCAGGCTGTACAACTGAAGAAGCTTTGGATACCCTGCTTGCAGAGCATAATCTGAACTGGGAAAAAGTAGGCAATCAGTACATAATCTCCACACCAGATTCTAAAGAGGAAATGTATACAATTCATGGATATGTTCGAGATTATATTTCCGGTGAATCTATTCCTTACGCCAATGTATTCTTCATGAACACATCCACTGGCGGTGTTACCAATCAAAATGGATATTTTTTACTGAAAGCACCAAGAGGGAAGCATACGCTTCAAGTATCCTATATAGGATACGAAATGGTTAGAAAAATCGTTACAGTAATGGAAAATATCATATCATTTTATTTAATTGAACTTCACCCCACAGTTCTCAGAGGAAAAAGAGTCACCGTCACCGGAGGTAATCTTGAATTTATGGATCAACCCATTAAATCCGGGCGGATATCCTTTTCTCCTCGACATATTGCTTCCCTGCCAAAGTTGGGGGAAACAGATGCATTTCGATCCATGCAACTGCTGCCCGGTATTCATATTGGAAATACTGGTTCTGCTGGACTATACATTCGCGGTGGGACGCCGGATCAAAACCTGATCCTGCTGGACGGTATACCTATTTATCAAACTGATCACTATTACGGTTTTTTCAGTGCCATTAATTCAGATGCAGTTAAGGATATACAGATATTTAAAGGAGGATTTCCAGCAAAATATGGTGGCCGCACCTCCAGCGTCATTGAAATCACCGGAAAACAGGGAAGCACGAAATACAAACGTCTAAACATATCCACCAATTTACTCACCACAGGATTCACTTATGAACAACCTCTCTTTGGAAAAGGAAGCCTATTTCTAGCTTACCGAGGCTCTTATTCTCACTACTACAAAACTTCTCTCTACCACCATATTTACGATTTTCTAACGAATGAAGGAGGATCAGAAAACAGTACTGCAATATCTATTCCCGATTCCACATATACACCTTTCAGACTTTAATGGAAAAATTACTCTTATACCCACTAATAAAGATGTTCTCTCATTTAGTTACTTTTCCGGAAAAGATGAAATTTCACGGATGTTTGTGTTTCCAATCAATAATAGCATAGAAAAAATAGAGGACGGAATTAAGTGGAATAACACAGGTGCAAGTGTTAACTGGTCCCATGTATGGGGAGGTATGACTTATTCATCTTTTCTTTTGAGCAGTTCCATCTATAACAGCTATTCTTTTAGTGAATGGGCATACCCCTCCCCACTCCCCACAATAGAATTGACAGATGACAATCAAATTGAAGACATAACCATTCAATTAAATAATATAAGCAAATTAAATAGTAGCCATACTCTTGAGTTTGGTTTTTTTTACAATCGATATTTAACAAAATTTATTAGCAAACCCAAGTTCTCAGCTATTGAAAGGTCCTTAGTTCCTGAGAGAGGAATACTAAGTTCAATATATTTCCAAGATAAATTAAATACAGACAAACCTCTTAATGCAACTATTGGATTCCGGGTTTCCAACTATGACTTAACCAGTGATTATTATATTAACCCTCGTGCATCCCTCACTTACGCTTTTACAGATTGGTTTACTTTGAAAGGATCAGCTGGTCAATATACACAGTTCTTGCATCGTTTCAGTAATAACTTTATGATCGGTGGGAAAAAATTCGTCTGGATCCAATCCAACGAACAATTAAGACCTCTCACTTCACAACAATTCGATATAGAATTCCAGCATGAGAATGATTATTGGACCACAGGTGTAAGCGTCTATCAGCGTAAGTATAACAACTTGCTTGATTTCTCCCGACTGGTGAGTCCCATGCATCCTTACTTAGCTTTGAGTGAAGGAAGTGATCAAGATAATTTACTCATGGGTTCGGGCAATTCTAAAGGGCTGGAACTGTTTCTACATAAAAAATCTGGTCCCCTCCATGGTTGGTTGAGCTATACTTTTGGGAAAATAGAACATTTATTCCCTGAATTAAACAACGGAAAACCATTCCTCGCTGACCATGACCGAACCCATGAATTCAAAGCTGTCGCCATCACGTCTCCTGGAACCTGGAATATCACTCTATCCTGTATATTTTCCTCTGGAAAAACTTATACCCCAAGGGGGAGAAAAATTGAACCTGGGACCGGGTATGTTTTAATACATTCAATAATCCCGGAGGATTCTTCTGCCAACCGGAACACTGAAAGGTTGGATCCAATCCAAAGAATTGATCTCAGCATTACCAAACACCTGGAACTTTTCTCTTCACATTGGGAACTTGGATTTTCTATCTTTAATCTTTTCAATAAAAAAAATATCAGTCATACCAAATTTGTTGACTCCGATGGGAATATACTTCCTACGGAGGTTCACATGCTGGGCATTACATCCACTTTCCACATACATCTTTCTCTATAAAAAAACATAATATGTACACCAAATGTGATTCTTGTCACATGAAAAATATTTTTACTGGATTTTTATGTTTTTTTTCTCTAAAGTGTTGACGGAAATGAGGTTATTACTCTTACTTTGCGAATAATATAATGAGAAAGACACTGATATCCAGTCTATTCATGCTCAGTATTATGTTTTCTGGCCCCTATGAGGTTGGTGCCCTTGTGGAGGACTTCTCAGGTGAAGAATGCTTCCCGGAAAATGGTGACGAATGGTCACTCTATGATTATTTGAATGAGAATAACGAAGGAAACTATCAGATTATCTGGCTGGTTCTTTTTGATGCTGATAACTTCACCAGCCGAACTGAGGCCCCATTAACAGAATCCTTATATAATCTTTACAAAGATCAAGGACTCACTGTTGTTGGTGTTGGAGCCAGTTGGGAAAGGTCCTATTCTTGCAGAGCCTGGGGCGAAGAATTTGGTATTACCTATCCTATTCTTGATGACAGTCAATTAGATATCCGTTCTTTATTCACTGAGGGAAATCCTCCGCACCATATTTTGATTAGCCATGATATGCGTTTGATATATTCCCAGAGCGGCACCGTGCTCGATGCGGACTTTCTTATTGATTTCCAAGATGAGCTTACCATTGCTCTGGATGAACTTGCTATGCTTTCTACACGATATAATATAACCATTCCAAAAAGCCCACAATTGAATCAGTGTTACCCGAATCCATTCAATCCAATAACCACTATAAGCTATAATTTATCTAAAGATGCTCATGTTTCTCTTATGATTTACGATTTGAAGGGCAGACAAATAAAACAATTGGTTTATACAAGGCAAGAACGGGGGCTAAATAGATCAGTTGTATGGAACGGTCTTGATTCTCAAAATAAACCCGTCAGCGGGGGTATTTATCTATACCGAATTCAAATCGGAGATTATTTTGACACACAAAAAATGGTTCTTTTGAAGTAGCTGTTTTTTTTGCATTTTTTTCTTGATTGAGCACGATTATTTTTAGTTTTCCATTCTTATAAGTATCTTCATACCATTTTGAGACCATTCTTATTTTAGATGATTTAATCTCTATACCTTTTTTCTGTTATGTGCAGGGGTGATACAAAATACTCTAACCCTTCCAAGTCTATATCTATCTTAAAGACCTCTTCTTTATAAAACATTAATTAGAGAGATTCACCTGATGTTGATTGTTTGTCTCCTCTTGAAGTAAATTGAAGGTGTGAAGCGCACAGTATAACATGCACAATACATTTAAATTTTCAGTATAGTAACTCGTTATATGCCAAAATATGAGTCATGAATTTTCGTAAATATCAAAAAGAAGATCGAGATCAATTAATAAACTTATGGAAAATTGTATTTCCAGATGATCCTCCACATAATGAACCATCAAAAGTAATTGATCAAAAACGTCGAATCGCTGACCTAATTTTTATTGCAGAAAATGGTAATAAACTAGTTGGTGGGTGTATGGCGGGTTATGATGGCCATAGGGGCTGGCTCTATGCTGTAGCCGTCCTTCCTGAATTTCGGCGAAACAATATTGGCCAAGCTTTGGTCAAACAGGCTATGGAATCGTTAAAGTCGTTGGGCTGTATTAAAGTTAATTTACAGATACGTTCAACGAATACGGTGGTCGCTTCATTTTATGAATCTCTGGGGTTTTTTCCAGAAGACAGGCTTAGTATGGGTGCATTCATTGAATAATGCATATAACCAGTTGCTGTTGCGGATCGCTCACTACGTTCCCTCCCGAAAAGCAAGGCATTAAACTAATAAGGTATTCCTAGTTTGAAAAAGCCGGAGAAATACGTAATTTC
>JYMV01013062.1_pt1 | contig 12614 bp, 12 predicted proteins | sample 338911 | NCBI WGS metagenome assembly JYMV01 (sample SAMN03354496, study PRJNA234377) | hydrothermal vent metagenome | biome: Deep sea; feature: Hydrothermal plumes at the Eastern Lau Spreading Center, Western Pacific Ocean; material: Seawater | place: Tonga | collected 2009 | depth 2000 m m | reverse complement strand
ATAGATTATATGAAAATAAAAAATTTTACTATATTTGATGAGGTTAAATCAAATCCCTCTTTTGAAACTGTTGAAAATATTATTTCCCAATTTAAAGATGAAAATTTTTCTCACATAATAGGTTTAGGAGGAGGTAGTTCATTAGACGTTGCTAAATTTGTTGCATTTAAAATGGAAAAAAAGAAAATTATGATACCTACCACATTTGGTACTGGAAGTGAAGTTACCTGTATTTCTGTGCTGAATGTTGATGGAAAAAAAACCAGTTTTCATGATAATAAAATTTTGGCAGATGTTGCAATAGTAGATCCTAATTTTATTGAAGGCACTCCAATGGAAGTGATAAAAAACTCTGCAATTGATGCGTGTGCACAATGTTCAGAGGCATATGATAGTAAACTTAGTAATCCCTATACAAAATTCCTTTGTGAAACAGCTTTTGATATTTTAGAAAATGCTATACTTAATGATAAATTTGAGAAATTAGCTTTAGGCTCATTAATTTGTGGTTTAGGATTTGGAAATAGTTCTACAACATTAGGCCATGCATTATCATACGTTTTTTCAAATGAAGGGATAGCACATGGTCATGCTTTAGCCTATACCACAACAATGGCCCACAAATTTAACAATTCACAATTTTATGAAAGATTTTTAAAAGTTGTCAAGAATCTAAATTTTCCAAATATTAAACTTAAACAAAATCTTGAAAAAGCTTCTTTAATAATTTTTAAGGATCGAAAACACCTGGATAATAATCCAAAATCTGTAACAAAAAATGACATCATTGGGCTCCTTCAGGTAATAAACTCTTAAAATGTATTGTAAAAATAAAAAATAGGTTTAGTAAATAGTTAAAGAATATAGTAATTGATATATTGTTACTTTATTTCATAAGCCCGTGAAGCAGAATTTATTGTTCCGTTCTTGGTTTTATTTTCGAACAGGATGGCATACATATTTTGCATTTATTCTAGCGGCTATCAATACTTTAACAGTAACATATTTCCTTGCAGTAGATAACTATCCATCATTAAAAACAGTCTTTCCTTCATTTGAGATATATATTCTAATTATGCTTTCAATAGGCATTCCATTATTAGTACTTGTAGGGTTTGTACATTTCAAACGATCTCGTTCTTTTAAATCAGAAGTCGATATTCTTGTAGAAAGTAATCCATACCAGAAACGTAATACTGTTAATAGTGAACTTAACTTACGATTAAATCTAAAAATAGTTTCTATGATGCTAAAAGTTTCAAGAAAAGAAAATTTATCTGAAGCAGAAATCCAAGAAATCACAAAAATATATGATGAAATTATATCTCTTTCAAAAGATCGTAATTTTAAAAATAATCTTGATCTTAACTTTCTTAAAAAAGAAATTATAAAAGCATAATATCTAAATTGGTTTCACATACTTCTTCAGAAAATAGTTTAAAACAGCAAATTAAATCATGGCTTCTGGAAAACCCACAGTTTAATCCCTATAGATTTTCTTTTGAAAAACTGTATAGAAAATTAACTAGTAGATTAAGGTCTTTGCCAGATTTTATAATTATAGGTGCGGGTAGAGCAGGAACAACCGCTTTATACAGCTATTTAATTCAACATCCATCAATAGTTGCTGCTTCAAATTATAATAAATTGGGAACTGCAGGAACTGCATCAGCAGACCTTCATTTTTTTGAATATATGACAAGTAATAATGTTCAATGGTATAAATCCCATTTTCCAATTTTATTTTCTAAATCAAATATTCACAAAAACTCTCTCATTACTGGTGAATTTACAACCACATACATGCATCATCCAGATGTTCCACAGAGAATTTTTAATTTGTTGCCGAAGATAAAGTTGATAGTTGTTTTACGAAATCCAGTTGATAAAGCTTATTCAACGTATTATCAGCAATTTAGATTTGGTGAAATCACTACCTTATTTGAAGATATAATAGATGCAGAACTTAGAAGAATAAATTTAAACAAAGATTTTCCTGAATTAAACAGTAATAATCCTAATTTTGAAAACTTCGTAGCTCAGAATATAATTAGACATGCTATTTATGCAGATTATTTAGAAACTTGGCTAGAAATTTTCAGCAGAGAACAAATTTTAATTCTGAATTCCGACGATCTTAAACAATCAACAAAAGAAACTTTGCGTCAAGTCTTTAATTTTCTTAATGTTTCGAATTATGACATTGCCGATACTTCACCAGTGAGACCAGTTGGGGTGCTTGCTAAGAAATACCCTTCAATTAGCAAATCTACTAGAGAAAAATTAATTGAATTTTATAAACCTCATAATCAGCGATTAAACAAATTATTAGGCACTAACTTTGATTGGGAAAGAACTGAATCTGTGTTTTCATCACATCACACATAATTTTTAAGTAATTGATATATTTCATAATAAAAAAACATTTGAATTGAATAAAAATAATTCTAAAATAATATGGAAAGATTACAATGGTAAAAAAAAACTGTTCACAATTATCCCTAAACCTGAAAATCAGAAAAATCAATATAGAAATTGGAATCCTTTTTACAGTAAATTATCCGCTGCGTTATTTAATGGATTAGAAGTTTTTCCGTTCAAGCCTGATTCAAAAATTTTTTATTCCGATAACTCATCAAATACAACTTTGAATCATCTACTTGATATCATTGACTCTAAGGGCACGATCTATCTTCAAAAAAATAATGCTACTAAAATTAAAAATTTGAAAAATGTTGTAATTATTAGTCAAGGGAAAAATAGCACTTTATTTAATCATGATCGAAAAGAAACATTTGATGTTATTTACTTAGATATATCAATTAATGAAAACATGCAAACTCAAATCCTAAATCATGAAATGACTTTAAAAAACTCAGGTTTTTTAATAATAATTTTAAATAGTATTTCAAAAATTAGTGATTCTTCTTTTAGAAATCAAATAAATAACATCATAACTAATTATAGTTCATCACTTCAATTTATTCAAGAAATTAATTTATCAGATTTTTTTAAAAATAGTATGATGATTATTCTGCAAAAAACTGACTAATCTTTTCATATTATTTGTGACAAATTCTCCAAATGACTAAATAAGCAGCGCAATTCAAAAAACTCATGAATGATTTTAGTAACGAAAAACTACTTGTCATAGCTCCTCATAGTGATGATGAAATATTAGGCTGTGGCGGCTTAATTTCTAAAGTTAAAAAGGGAGGCGGAAAAGTTTACATTTTAATTTTTAATTTAGGTTTTGAAAAGAATGATACTAAAGAATCTCAAGAAAAAAGAAAAAATGAAGTTCAAGAAGCAATGAATGCATTAAAAGTGGATGATTATCATCTTGTTAATGATCAACCAGATAATAACCGAGATTTGGATGTAGAGCCATTACATTCATTGATTGAAGTAATTGAAAGTACAAGTAATGTTTCTTTAGAAAAAATTGCACCAACAATAGTGGCAATACCTACTATTTTTTCACACCATCAAGATCACGTTCATGTTCATCGTGCATGTATTGCAGCATTACGCCCAATTAGCACTCCTATATCAAATATTGTTTTATCTTATGAGGCACCTGAGCATAGTAGATGGTCTGCATCTGGAGTATTTGAGCCAAACCTCTTTGTTGAAATTGATGATGTGATTGAAAATAAAATTTTGGCATTTAATAAATATCGCTCACAAATCCGTCCCGGCGGTAGAGATGATGATAGTATAAGAAATCAAGCTAAATATAGAGGGCAAGAAGTAGGAAAAAATCTTTGTGAAGCATTTTATGTTCATAGATTTATTTTATAACTTATATTGGAAATTTTAGTTGGAAATAAATGAGAATTATACCTTGGGTTGATCCATTTACTAATGAACCTTTAGAAGAAACTGCCACACATTTAATTCATAAAAATTCAAAATATCCTATTATTGATGGTATTCCTAAATTTGTTCAATCAGAATCAAATGATGACCAATATAAAATCCAAAAATGTTTTTCTTATCAATGGACTGAAAGTGATTTTGGTCAACCTGAAAAATTTTCAGATGATGCAATAAGACAAGATGTACTTGAAACCATGGATCTTACTGAAGAAGATCTGACATTATTTAATGATAAACTTGTGCTTGATGTAGGTGTTGGTAGTGGTGCATCATCTAGACTTTGGAGCCCACGAGCAAAAGAATTTCATGGAATTGATATTGGTGATGGAATTTATCGTGCAAAAAATACATTAAAAAATTCAACTAAAAACCCAATTCTCTCACATGCAGATCTACATCATCTTCCATACAAGGATGAATCATTTGATGTAATTGTTAGTAATGGTGTATTACATCATACTCCTAGCACCAAATTAGCGTTGAAGAGTATATATCCAAAATTAAAGAAAGGTGGGATCATTATTTTCTATATATACAAAATTAAGGCACCCTTACGAGAGTTCTCTGATGATTACATACGAAAATGTATCAGTCATTTATCTCCTGATGAAGCATTCGAACAAATGAAACCTTTAACAAAACTAGCTGAATCACTTAGTAAACAAGATATCAAAATTACTATACCTGAAGACATGCCTTTACTTGGATTTGAAAAAGGCGAATATAATCTACAGAGATTCATTTACCAAAACATCTTTAAATTATTTTGGAAAGATAGTATGGGATTTGATGAATCCAATATGGAAAATTATGATTGGTATTATCCTGAATACTCATGGAGACATAGCAAGGATGAAATCAACCAATGGTTTGACGAATTCAATCTACGACCAAAATTAATTAAAGAAAATTATTCTGGCTTTACCTGCCATGCTTATAGAGATTGATTTAACCTCTTTAGTTTTTTATAGTATAATCTATTCGCAATTAAAAATAGTAGCATTCTAAATCTTACTGCAATTATAGAAGATTTCCTATTAATCGAGTCATATTTTTTTACTGATTTTTCAAAAAGTGAATCCCACCATTCAGCAGCTTTGTTAGGATCTGTTATCTCTTTAACAAATTCGTATTCTTTTTTGTATAATTTTTCTCGAAAATCAGCAGATGATACTATGTTATCAATAACCTCTGCAATTATTTTAGGATCATTATCTTCCGGTAAAAATGGTGATTGTAATTCAGTACCTTCTAAAATCATCCTAAATGATTTGTCTGTAAAACTAACAACTGGTTTACCACAAATCACTCCTTCTAATTCCACATATTCAAAACTACCAATTCTCAAGTTTCCAATAACTGCATCTGCCCAATAATAATAACTTGGCATATCTTTTCGTTTAATCATAGGAATCAATTTTACTTGTGGTGGAAGATTTTCTCTTAATTGTAATGAAGTTCTATTTTCTTCATCAGTTCCTGTATCTCTCCAATCAACTTGTAATATCTGAAAATCGGTTTTACAATATCTTAACGCTTTCCATAAGATATCAGTACCTTTTGGAATGCCCATTCTTTGGGGACAAAAAAATGTAAATTTTTCTTTCTTTTTTGATAATAACATTGATTTATTTTCAAACAATGTTAAATCAATTGGTTTACGATCCATCTTAACACATTTACTTGAATATTTTTTTAAATGCTCAAAAACCCAAGTTGGTGCAACATGTGTAATTGCAAAATCAAATGTTTTTTTGTAAAACCTTCTTTCTAGAAAATTTAATTTGTGTAACGGTTCTTTATACCAAGGTTCTATAGAATTTTTGATAAATCTTGGTGCATCTATATCTCGTCCTACATAATAACTAATATAATTTAGATCTGCTAAATATGCAATTCTTTCTCCGGTTCCCATTACTAACGCTAAATCAAAATTTTTCTTTATTTCATTAATTTTTTTTACTTGATCTCTCACTTTATAATTTTCAAATAATTCATAATTCTCATCATAAGTGTATATTCCTGCCCCATCTTTTGGAAAATTTACTATGTGAATTTTTGATTTTTTAACAAATTTACTTACTGTTTGAAAATAATTTCCAACATCGCCAATTAGTAGCACATTCAAAACCAAAATTTTTTACAATTCAAAATTAAAAAATAATCTAATATTTGTTATTACTGTTTTATTCCACTTATTTGTTAATTTTTCCTTCAACCTGAAATTTTTAGAAATTATAGGTAACAGTAATACACATGAGATATGGAAAAAAAATATTATGATTCCACATAATCGTCCCACAATTGGAATAGAAGAGGAATCTGCCGCTATTCGTGTTTTACGTAGAGGATGGTTATCTCAGGGTAAGGAAGTTCAAGAATTTGAAAATGAATTCTGTGATTTTATGGGTCTACCTCATGGACATGCTGTTGCATTATCTAGTGGCACTTCTTCATTATTTTTAGCTCTTTACATTTTGAAAGCACAAAATAAAAAAATTCTTTTTCCTAGCTATGTTTGTTCCGCTTTACGTCATGCTGTTGCTATGGTTAATGCCCAAGAAGAATTAATTGATATTTCAAACGACTCTCCAAACATAAGTATGGAAGATATTCATAAAAATTCACATGATATATCTATCATTCCGCATATGTATGGAATTCCAATTGAAATTGAAAATTATGGGAATCCAATAATTGAAGATTGTTGTCAAGCATTAGGCGCAAAAATTAATGATCAATTAGTGGGCTTGAAAGGAGAAATAGGAATATTCTCATTTTTTGCTACAAAATTAATGACTTCCGGAGGTCAAGGTGGTATGCTTACTTCAAAAAATAAAGAATATGTTGATGCAGCTCGTGATTATCGAGAATTTGATTTAAGAAATGATACAAAAAAACGATTTAATTTTCAGATGACAGATTTACAAGCCGCCATTGGTCGAGAACAATTAAGAAAACTTCCCAGTTTTCTTAAACGACGAAATGAAATTTTCAATATATACAAAAATGAGGGATTAGAACTACTAGATGTTGACGATAAAAAAATTAATCCTGTTAGATATCGTGCAATAATTAAAACGTCTAAACCTAGAGAAATTATTAAATTACTAGATTCTGTTGGTGTTAAAGCAATCGTTCCAACAGAAGATTGGGAATTATTAGGTCAAAAGTCTCTTTTTCCGAATGGTTTAAGACTTTCAAGAGAAACTGTTTCAATACCTGTTTATCCATCATTAACCAATTCTGAAATTGATATTATTTTATCAGTATTGGTTAAAAAATAAAAATTTCCAATTCTAATTAACAAAATATTTAATTTTTCTACAGATGAAATCAATTTCTTTGTTTTCTAAGGTAACTGAAGAGGGAAGCCATAATCCTTTATCTGAAAGATCCGAAGAATTGCTATAATTTTTATCAAGATCTTTGTACGGTTTTAATCTATGAATTGGCGGATAAAATATTCTTGTTTCAATACGATTTTTTTCCAAGTGATTGATCAATTTATTTTTTTTATTCTTTGAATCCAAAATAAAATCTATCATCCAAGGAGTAATTTTATTTAAATCAGTTTTGACAAAACTAATTCCTTTTACATTACATAATAAATCATGATATTTTTTGAATATTTTTTTCTTTTTGATAATGCGTTTTGGAAGTTTTTTCATTTGAGCAATTCCAATCGCAGCCTGAAACTCTGTGAATTTAAAATTATATCCTATTGTAGGATGATCAAAAGCCATACGCATGTTTTGCTTTGTGCCAGATTTTCGACCAAAATCTTTCACAGCTTTACATTTTTCATATAATTTTTTATCATTAGTCACAATCATTCCTCCCTGTCCTGTTGTGATTATTTTCGGTGTACTAAAAGAAAAAATTCCAATATCACTCATTGTACCTACATGTTTTTTACCATAAAAGCAACCCAAACCATGAGCTGCGTCCTCTATTAATGATAAATTATGTTGATTTGCTAGTTCTGTTATTTTTTTTATATCAACGGCACGACCGTTAAAATCAACTGGCATTATTGCCTTAGTCCGTTTAGTAATGGACTGTTTAGTTTTTTTTAAATCAAGATTTAGCGAATCTTGCTCTATATCAACCAAAATCGGTTTTGCCCCAACCGCCTCAACTGAGTTAGGACTGGCTACAAAAGTTAAATCTGGTACTATAACTTCATCACCTCTACCAATTCCAAGCGCTTTTAATCCTACATAGAGAGCAGTAGTACCACTTGTTACTGCGCACGCATATTTTACCCCAACAAAATCAGCAATCATTTTTTCAAATTGTCTTGTCTTTGCAGCTTCAGTAAACCAACCCGAATTGATTACCGAGTTCAATTCTTTTTTCTCATCATCATCCATATGTGGCTCAATTTGATTGATTTTTTTCAAAATATCACATATTTTTTTATAGAACGATAAATAAAGATGACTTACAATTATTCAGGAATGAGTAAATTTTCTAATATACTTGTTACCGGAGGAGCTGGATATATTGGAAGTGTTCTTACAAGAAAGCTAGTATCATCAAAATATAATGTTAAAGTTTTAGATTCATTAATTTTTGGTCAAGACGGTATTTCGGATCTTGTTTCTAACAAGTCTGTAAAACTTTTTTCAGATGACATCAGAAACGAGAAAATTCTTACGGATGTTCTTAAGAATGTTGATTGTGTTATCCATCTTGCGGCAATTGTGGGAGAACCACTATGTAAGAAAATCCCAGAGATAGCAAAACAGATCAATGAATTAGCTACTAAAAAAATTGTAGATTCTTGTAAGAAAGCGGGCGTGCAAAGGCTCATTTTTGCATCAACCTGCAGCAATTATGGTTCTGCGTTAGAAACTGTTAACGAGGATACACCGTTAGAATCACTTTCACTTTATTCTGAAACTAAAGTCAAATCAGAACTCAATGTTTTAAATTCTCAGGACGAAAATTTTGAACCATGTGTGCTAAGATTTGCTACAGCCTATGGATTATCACCTAGAATGAGATTTGATTTGCTTCTTCAGGAATTTATCCGAGACGCACTAATAGATAAAAAAATATCAATTTTTGGACCAAATCATTGGAGACCACTAGTACACGTAGATGACATCGCATCTTCTTGTATTATTGCAATTGAAAATTCAAAAAATATTTCTGGTGAAATATATAATGTTGGTGACAACAAGCAAAATTATACAAAAAAAGATTTAGCTGGGATGGTACAAAAACATATTCCATCATCAACCATAGAAGTAATCGAAACCAAACAGGATCCAAGAAATTATAAAGTTTCTTTTGACAAAATAAAAAATAAACTGAATTTTAATATCTCAAAAACTGCAGAAGATGGCATAGATGAAATATTATACAAAATCAAATCTGGAGAATTAGACCCTAGGGATGGTCAATTCTCAAATTTAGCCAAAGCAATAGAGCACGTTAAAGTTTTTTAAGTCTAATTTTTGATTCGCAATATATAATACATGTTTAACATTCGAATTTTTATGCGTATTTTTATTACTGGCACAACTGGATTTTTGGGGCAACAACTATCAAATTCGTTGTTAAAAAAAGGTCATAAAATTGGAACACTAGCTAGAAATGTAGCAAAATCTGATCGGGCAATTGCTTCAAACACTGAATCAATGATAGAGGGTGAAAGACATAAAGGAATGTCATATTATTTTGGTGATCTAACTGATTACCTTAACATTCAAGATGTTTTAACCAATTTTAAACCAGATGTAATAATTCATCTTGCTGCGCAAACATCTGTTGCTTATAGTTTTACTCATACTACTGAAATATTCAATGTAAATTTCCTAGGTGTTGTGAATATGGCTGAAGCTGCACGTAGAGTTCTTCCTAAACTCAAGAGATTCGTTTTTTCTGGTTCTGTCGAAGAATATGGAATCCAAACCAAGTTTCCAACAAAAGAAACTGCAGAACTAAGGGCTGCTAGTCCATACGGAGTAGCAAAAATTGCAGCAGAAAAACATCTCAAATATCTGTATCAGGCCTATGGATTTCCGACAATTATATTCAGGAACGCAAACTCGTATGGAAGAAGATACAACCACCAATTTGTAATAGAAAGTATGATCTATCAAATGTATCAGGGAAAATCTCCAGTCAAATTAGGTGATCCAACTCCTCACCGTGATTTTATTTTTGAACCAGATTTACTTTCTGCATATATTTTAGCTACTGAAAGTAATAATAAAAAAATTATTGGGGAGTCAATCAATATAGGAACTGGAAAATCTCTATCAATAAAACAACTAGGAGAAAAAATTAGAAAAATTACTGGGTACAAAGGGAAAATTCAATGGAATAGTTTCCCAAAACGTTCACTAGAAATACCTAAACTAGAAGTTGATAATACAAAAGCAAAAAAATTATTGAAATGGAAACCAAAATATTCATTAGACCAGGGATTGAAAATCACTGCATCATATTATAAAAACTCTGATTAAATTTTTTCAATTGATGATAAGATAATTACTAAAAGTTCTAATTATCAGATAGATTTTCCATATAGTATTTTTTTAATTCTCTATAAAGAATTTTTTTTGTAGGCCCTTTTGGTATATCATCTAAATCATCAAGCAAATTTATGATAACTATTTTTTGTGGTTGTTTAAAACCACCAATATTATTTTTACAAAATTCTTTTAATTCTATTTCCGATACTTCACTCTCTTCTTTGCATTTCACAAATGCACATATGTCTTCTCCTAGCAATTTATGTGGAATACCTATTACTGCACATTCAATAATATCTGGGTGTTGATATAACACATTTTCCAATTCAGCAGGATAGATATTCATTCCTCCCTTTATAATCAAAAAATCTTCTCTGCCTTGAAAATAAAAGAATCCATCTGAATCTTTCCAACCAAAATCTCCACTGTGGAACCATCCGTCTCGAAACGATTTCTCATTTTTTTCTTTTAATCCTAAATAACCACTGGTTATGTTATAGCCACGCATGCAAATCTCGCCAACATTATTTTCGCCCACATCTTTACTATTTTCATCTAGTATAGTCATTTCATTTGCTGGTAATGCTTTTCCAACCGATCCAAGTCTTCTTTTTTCTGCAGGAAAACAATTGAGGCATGCATATGCAGTAGTTTCAGTCAATCCATATCCTTCAAAAATAGGTATTTTGAATCTCTCTTCAAACTGCTTTTGTACTGTTCTAGTTAATATTTGTCCTCCACATATTATTCCCTTTAATGTTTGATCTTTTCTTTCTTTAGGTATGCTTAACAATATTGACAAAATTGATGCCATCACACTAGTCCAAGTTACATCATATTTGTTTACTAAATCCCAAAAAGATAGTAAGCTTACTTTTCCTTGAACAATTACTGTAGAACCGCCTTGATAAAGTGGAGCCAGTAATGTGGGCACTTGTCCATTGTTGTGGTACAACGGTAAGATACAAAGCGTTCTAGTTTTTGTATCAAAATGAAACCATTCTGAAATGCTTTTTGAATCAGACAGCAAATTTAAATGGGATAATATAACGCCTTTTGGATTCCCAGTTGTTCCCGAAGTATAAATTATAACTGCAGTATCATGAACGAAAATTTCATTTTCCTCAAAACTATCTTCATTTTTTAAAGAAAATTCTTGATCACTTATTGATGTGATCTTTTTTAGTTTTACATCACCTAAATTTTTAATATTTTTAATCTTGGATTCTAACACATTACTATAAAAAATCGCTTTAGATTTACTATCATTTATGATGTATCTCATCTCTTTTGGTGCGATATCTGGATTTATTGGTACAGCAGTAAGACCGAAGCATAATGCAGAAAAATATAATGCTAAGAATTCAGGCGAATTATGAAAAATCAAAGTAATTCTATCTTTATTTTTTAATTCTAGTTTTCTAAAAATATTATATGTATTTTTTATTAACAATTTTAGCTTCGCATATGTAAATTCAACTGTATTTTCTCCCGGACAAATTAAGAATATTTCGTCAGCTCTATCTTTTACTTTTTCATAGAGTAATTCTCTGATATTGTTATAATCAATTTTGATGTTTTTAGAAATTTGTTGGTGTTTTGCAAGCGACATACTTTCTTTCATGATAAATAATTCATCATCTTCTTTTTTATAATTGGAATTGATGTCATTATTATTACATCATTAGGCTCTATTTCAATTTTAAACTCCGCTTCAATCGCATCCATGAGTTGAAAATGTGCAAATGAATCCCACTCAGAAATATCTTCAATTGAACCTTCTAAATTAATTTTTTCAATTTTGAAAACTTTTTTCAATATTTTTTCTAGTTTTATATCTAATTCTTTACTGCTGATTTGCATTTTTTATCATCAGCGCATCGAGTAACCACCAGTGATAAGAATATTTTCACCAGTGATATAATTAGCACCTTCCGTGCATAAGAAAAGAACTACTTCTGCAACTTCTGAAGGTTCCGCTAATCTATTTTCAATTGGTATTTGTGATTTTATCATTTCTTTAAGCATTCTAGGTAAAGGCTCGGTTAACGGAGTATTTACCATAGAGGGAGATACAGAGTTAACTCTAATACCAAACGAACCTAATTCTGCTGCCATACACTTTGTTAGTCCCAATAACGAATATTTTCCAACTACATAGTCTACTACACCATTCGGAGGTTTTCCAACTACATAAGAACTCAAAATAGATATTATTTTGCCAGATTTTTTAGATTTCAT
>JYMV01036001.1_pt1 | contig 12619 bp, 12 predicted proteins | sample 338911 | NCBI WGS metagenome assembly JYMV01 (sample SAMN03354496, study PRJNA234377) | hydrothermal vent metagenome | biome: Deep sea; feature: Hydrothermal plumes at the Eastern Lau Spreading Center, Western Pacific Ocean; material: Seawater | place: Tonga | collected 2009 | depth 2000 m m | reverse complement strand
TCTGTAAAGCGGATATGCTTATCAAAGGACAAAAGGTCGATAACATCAAACTGGGTAATACCCTGTCTAATGACCAACTCCGCACCGAGAAGTTTGACTATATGCTGTCGAACCCTCCATTTGGTGTGGATTGGAAGAAAATCCAAAAACACATTAATGACGAGCATAAAGACAAAGGCTTTGTCGTTAAGGTTATGAACGTATTCCATAGCTGACGATAAGAAACCACCCGTACCAGCCGTAGGATCGTAAATAGAACGAACCAAGCCAGAACTGGTTAGCTCTTCTTCATTGGCGAATAGTAGTGATGTTGTTAGTTCAACAATATCCCTTGGGGTAAAGTGCTCACCAGCCGTTTCATTGGAGCTTTCTGCAAAACGTCTGATCAGCTCTTCAAACACCAAGCCCATTCCGTAGTTGCTAATGGTATTAGGGTGAAGATCTGTCGTTGCAAAGCGCTTCGCTACTTTGTAGAGCAAGTCCGCTTCTTGAAGTTTGTCGATAGTATTGAAAAAGTCGAAGTGCTCGAAAATCTCACGAGCATTCGGGCTGAATGATTGGATATAGCTTTCTAGGTTGCTCGCCACACCTGTTTCACCAAGGCGGTTTAAATCCATTTTTGAGGTATTGTAAAAACTCAGTCCTGCTGCATGAGTAAGGAGTTTATCCTGAGCTTCGATAGGCATTGCTTTTACAGCTTCGTATTTTGTGAGAACGTCTGGTTTTGTTGCCTCAAGCACACACTCTAAGCGTCTTAGCAGAGTGAAAGGGAGAATGATACGTCCGTATTGCGATTGCTTGAAATCACCACGAAGAAGATCGGCAACCGACCATAAAAACGCTGCTGTTGAAGAGAAATTGTTGTTAGTCATTGTCTGTTTTTGCTCTTTTAATTCGTTATTAGTTTGAACGTGAGTTTTACAGGCATTTATCGCGCACTAATTTACTCAGTTCTAAAAAAATTCTTCGTCTATTTTTTTCAGGTGCAAGACCTGCTCATCACGGCTGCCGATATTGTATCGCAACATGAACTTGGCGAGCTCTTTACCGTTAATCAGTACAATTCGATTGCCTAAGTTCTGCGCGGTTTCGATAGCAGAGTGCGTAACGCTTCATCGGGGGTAATGTCATCATCGTCATTATTCTACTTCACTCTCGCCTTGTTGCTTGGCGTGATAGGCAATTTCCAAAAAAGGGCGCATAAACTGCTGATAGTTGGGTATCACTGATACATCCTTTTGCTCGTGTTGATACCGCCTATTCGACGCGTTGAACCGTTAAATGAGGCGTACCTTTTGTTCTTTTTGTGGGACAGGTCGTCCAGGACCATCGTCCATCTTACACAATTTGCGTAATTTAACGAGTGATTGTAGATGTTCAACCGGACAATTCAGTAATCTGACCTTTTTAATGTGTTGTGAGTTAATACTTTGAAGAAAATCGACGAACGTGGTTGACGGCATTATGCGTATCACTAATATAATTAGTAACACGCCCGCCAAGCCTCTTAACAATGCTCAAATTGCGCGGGCTTTTTTATGCCTGAATTTTACGTCATGGAAGATAAGGCATAATGAATCAATTCAACAAGCCTGCGGTTAGTATTACAGAACAAATCGGCATTCTACAGCATCGCGGTCTAGCCATTCAAAATCCAGAACGCGCGGAAAGATATTTAGAAGTCATAAGCTATTTTCGCCTTAGCGCATATATGCGCCCATTCCAAAAGCATATAAACGAACAAGTTGTAGCGCATCAATTCAAAGATGAAACTGAATTTAAACAAATAGTGGACTTGTACGCTTTTGATAGAGAATTGAGGTTACTCATTATGGACGCTATTGAGAGAGTAGAAGTTGCAATCCGAGCTACCTTGAATAACGTTATGGCAAACACGCGCCTAACTAAATATATCTTCAAAAAACCAGGCCGTCAGTGCGTAGCGCCCTTCTAATCCAGACTTTGAATACACTGAAGATGCCTGCTGTCTAACGGTTTTTTCTTTGGTGTTTCGCGCTTCAGCTATTTCTTGGCTACTTAGGCCTTTTAATAAAAATAGCGCCACTTCTTTTTCACTGGGCGTGAGTTGCCAGTCATCAAATTGTTTTTCTACTGCTTCCAGATACTGAGTCTTTGCATTTCTGAGTTGTTGACTCATGTCTGAAAGCTGGCTTTTCGCCAAGTGAAGCTTGCTCATTAAGCGCTTCATATTTCTTGTTCTTCGACGAATATCAAAAATCAAATAAATGGCCAATACCCCCGCTACAACCACTATTCCTATCTCTTGTACGATGTGTGAAAAGGGCACATTCAAAGATAAATCTACCAGTACATCGAGAAAATTAAGAAACATGATAACTAAAAGTGCAACGGTAATTACTTTATCTTTCATTATAAAATTCAGTTGGTTAGTTGGTATGGGACACTTGTCTAATGACATTTTAGCCTAGTTTGTCGAGTATGGCGGCATACTTACTTTAACTAGGAATGATGTTCAATTTCGCATCCTTACATCATGGCTAAAATTTTCATATCTTACGTGATGGTTTTGCTAAGTTTTTGGGCTTCACCAACAACAGCAAAAACACTCTCAGATCTTTACGACAATACACGAATTCGTATGTCGCGTATTCAAGATGCAAGCCCAGAAAAAATAAACAACGAAGTTAAAGCGGTCAACAGCTGGCTTCAAGGCCCCATTTCATTGCAGCTAACAGCACTACCTAGTACAAGCTCTCAAGGTACAGATGAATATGAGATGGGTGTGTATGTGCCTTTTCGCTCACCTGAAGGGCAGCGCTTAGATCAACAGCAACGGGATCTAAGTAACTTATCTGAAGCATTACACGAAGAGCGCTTTTCACTGTTAGTCAGCGGTGTGGTGCGTGAAGCGCTTTGGCGCAGACTATCAGCGCAAGCTTTGGTTGACGGGCTTGAAGCAAAGCAGCAGTGGTTAACATCAACAGGAGAGGTTATCGCGCAAAAGTTCTCTGTAGGAGATATTGATCGCATCACTTACTTGCGTTGGCAGCAAGAAAGGCTGTCCCATCAATTGGCATTGAAGAAAGCTCAATTAGCTTTAGCTACGGCAACCACCTACTACCAGCAAGTACTTGGCACCGAAGAGCTGCCAATTAACCCTGCAGAAGAAACGAAGACAATTTCAGAAGGAAATAGCCAAGCGTTACTGCAGCAACACCCTGATTTGAAGCTGTTGAAGTTAGGGCAAAGCCAGCTCAATTTAAATTATCGTCTGGCTGATCAAAGACTATCACCTTGGACATTAGGCGTTATTGCACGCCAGCTACGCGGTGTGGCGGGCAATGAAAATCTTGTTGGTGTCAGCATTAATATTCCTTTAACTGGCGGAAATACAACCACAGCCAGCGATTATGCCGTTTGGCGAGATGCCAATAACGCCATGACGGAAGCATTGGCGCAAACTTATACGCGCCTATTGCTTCAGATGAACGAAGCCACTAACGATTACGCACTCTCAAGCGAGGCACAAGAGACGTTAACTGAGCAAGTTGCTATAGGAGAGCAAATCACCAGCCTGCTACAAGACCAAGCCGACAGTATTCCAAAAGTGTATTGGCTTGAGCAGTTAATTGCCCATCAAGATCTGTTAATAGAACAAGCGCAAATGCGCATTCGTCGCCAAGAGGCCATTGCCAAAATGAATCAAATAGCTGGGGTAGTTTTATGAGTAGCACGAGTAATTTTTATCGAAATGTGGCAGGTAAGGCAGCCATATTGTATGTGCTTACTGGGCTAGCGTTGTCGTTTACCGCTCATGCAAATACGGCCACAGAACTTTCTACTATAGAAATAAACGCACTAGGAAAACTAGATGTCGAGTTTGCTCAAACAAGCGCTGTAAAAAGCGTGGATATAGCTTCGTCTATTGCTCGAGTAACTGTGCTCCCTGGTTCGGCGCAGCGCTTAATTGCTCCTTTCGACCCACAGCAAGTTGATTACTTGGTGGTAGACGGTGAAAAGGTATCACAAGGGCAACGCCTCGCAAGGCTAAGCGGCAGTGAAGTTCACCATTTTCGCGACAGTTTAGCTGCTAAAAAGGCCGTGTTCGAGCTTGCTGAATCTCGCTATCAAAAAAATAAACCTTTGGTGAAAGCTAAGTCTATCTCTCAAGACAAGTGGTTGACCATTTCACAACAGTTTTTCGAGGCGAAGATCGCGTGGGGGCACTTGAATCATTTTGCTGAAATGTTTGAGCCTCACAGCAATGATGACATGGGTTATTTACTGGCACCGGTAGACGGCGTTTTTCAATTACCGCATAGCGAAAGTGGCGAGCAGTCCTCAATGGGGGATGTGCTGCTAGGCAGTGTTACTAACGAGCAGGCTATTCGACTAACTACCTTGGTGGATAACACCATTGCTAGGCAAGTTACCTTACTTTCAACACCTTTGTGCACCGTGCCCGTTGAACGCACTGAAAAAGTGGCTAATAGATACCTTGTTCGATTGTGGTCTGCGCCATTACCCCAAAACTGTGGGTATCAGTTAGGCGAGGAACTCAGCCTAAATGCCAGTATGAATGAACAGGGTTTACGCGTTCCAAGTGAAAGCATTTTTTATATCGATGGGAAGGCGGCGTTACTTAAGAAACAAGCAGAACAATTGGTCGTTGTGTTTGTAAGTATTATTGGTGACACCAACGAAGGCGACATTGTTATTGCGAGTCAGTCAAACTTGCTAAATGCGCAGGTGCTTAGTACTTCTGTTAGTGCGGTACAGGGTATGTTACTTGGGTTAGGAGGCGTTGAATGATAGGGCCTATTATTCAATTCTCTCTTATTCAGAGGCTGTTTGTACTGTGTGTATTCATTGTGTTGTTAGCCTTTGGATTTCGCGCTTGGCAGACTTTACCCGTGGATGCATTTCCGGATATTTCGCCTACGCAAGTGAAGCTGGTGATGAAAGCAGATGGCATGACCGCTGAAGAAATTGAAGCGCAGATAACACAGCCTATCGAAGTTGAACTGCTGGGTATTCCACATCAAACCGTGTTGCGCTCAACCACTAAATACGCCATTACTTCAATTACCTTGGACTTCGAGGAAGGAACCGATATTTACTGGGCTAGGCAACAGGTAAGCGCAAGGCTATCCGCTATTATGAGCACACTGCCTGATGTGGTTGAAGGTGGTATTGCGCCAATGAGCACACCATTGTCTGAAATGTTCATGTTCACTATTGAAAACCCGTCTTTGTCACTGCAAGAACGCAAGCATATTTTGGATTGGCAAATAAGGCCTATGTTGCGCACCGTACCCGGTGTGGCCGATGTGAATGTGTTGGGCGGCTTCACTCGTACCTTTCAGTTTTCTCCTGACATGCAAAAGCTACGTGCAGTGGGGCTCTCATTGGATACGCTATCGAATGCGCTACTTGAAGCAAACCTTAATGGCAGTGTCGGGCGAATTAACGCAGGCGTCGATTCGTTAATTATTCGAACAGAAAGCAGAGCAACATCAATTGAAGATTTAGGTAAGGTTGTTGTGGGAAGTTACCTGGGTACTCCTGTTTTGCTCAATGAAATAGGCAAGCTTTCGATGGGAAGTTTAACGCGTTATGGCGGCGTTACACGCAATGGTGAGGAAACAACACAAGCGTTAATCGTCGCACTTAAAAACAGCAATACCGCTGAAGTTGTAAGTCAAGTAACACAAAAATTGGATGAGATTATTCCTACCTTGCCCCAAGGTACATTACTCAATGTGTTTTACAACCGCAAAAGTCTGATTGATACAGCCGTTGGTACTATAACCAGTGCGCTGGGACAGGCCATTATTATTGTGGTTTTAGTACTAGCTTTGTTTTTGGGTAACCTGCGCGCGTCGTTAGTTGTGGCTTTAGTTATACCGGTTGTTGTGCTTCTTACCTTCCTAGCAATGAAAGCGACGGGGCTTACTGCTAATTTAATGAGCTTGGGAGGCGTAGTGATTGCCATAGGCATGCTGGTAGATGCCTCTGTTGTAGTGGTGGAAAATACCGTAACCCATCTAAGTAAGCATCAACCTTTGCCCCGCTTACATCTAATTTATCGGGCTACACGCGCAGTTGCAGTGCCTGTTGTTGCGGGAACCATAATTGTCATTGTGGTATTTGTACCGCTTCTAACACTAACAGGGTTAGAGGGTAAGCTATTCTCACCGGTGGCGATGACAATTGTTTACGCCATGGTTGCGTCACTGGTTACTGCGTTTACCTTAGTGCCTGTAGCAACCTCTTTTTTACTAACATCAAACCAAAGTGCAACACCGCGTTACTTAGCGCGTATGCAAGAGGGGTATCGTTACTCTCTTAACAAAGTGCTCGCTTATGCCAAGCTAACGGTTACCTGTGTGTTAGGTGTGTTGATGTTAAGCGGCGTCCTTTTTCTAGATGTGGGTAAAACCTTTATGCCGGTTATGGATGAAGGAGACATTATTGTGCAGCTAGAGAAGTCTCCTACTATTTCGCTGTCATCCTCGTTAGCCATTGATAAGCAAGTTGAAACTGCCTTGTTAAGTGAGTTTCCTGAAATAAAACAAATTGTTGCTCGTACTGGCTCTGACGAACTAGGGCTTGACCCCATGGGCTTAAATGAAACCGATGTATTTATGCAACTGGCTCCTATCGAGCAATGGCGATACAACTCAAAACAGGCATTGGAAGCCGCTATTCGCGACTACCTAACTGGGTTTCCCGGTATTAATATTGGGTTTACCCAACCTATTCAAATGCGTGTATCGGAAATGCTGACAGGAACCACGGGGATGGTGGCAATAAAAGTGTTTGGCAACGATATGGAAACGTTATCGACAACAGCGCAACAAATTGCAGAGGTGGTGCGCGAACAGGCAGGCGCAGTAGATGTGAATACAACGCTGATCGAAGGGGGAGATTTCCTGAGTATTGTGCCTAAGCCTGGTATTGCCCTTGACTTCGGTATGAGTACAGCCGCGTTATCTCGCTATCTGAAAATGCAAGTGTCGGGTATGCAAATAGGAGAAGTGATCCAAAGTCATATTCGCACGCCAATATTTTTAGGCTCTTTAGAGCAAGGGACGTCACAACTGACATCCCCAGAAGCACTTAACAATTTAATGATCTTGATGCCAGATGGAAGCCAGCTTCCACTTCGCAGTATAGCTGATGTTAAACTTTCCAAAGGCCCAGCGGTAATTGAAAGGCAAAAGGCACAGCGATTTGCCGTGGTAACGTCAAACGTAGATGGGCGTGACTTGGTTGGGTTTGTGGATGAAATTCGCAGTGCTGTAGCGCAAAATGTATCTCTTCCAACAGGGTATTTTTTGGAATACGGAGGTGAATTTGAAAATCAGATTCGCGCGACAAATAACTTAATCACGGTCATTCCTATCGTTATTGTGGCCATTGTGCTCATTTTATTTTCAATCTTTGGCACATGGTCTTTAGCATTACTTATTTTAGCCAATGTGCCGTTTGCGATGATGGGAGGCGTGCTAGCCCTATATATAACAGGCGAGTATTTGTCTGTACCTGCGTCAGTAGGATTTATTGCATTGCTTGGTATTGCTGTTCTTAATGGTGTGGTTATGGTGTCTCATTTTGAAGGGCTGAAACAAAAGCGCATGGTACTAACCAATATTGTAAAGGAAGGGGCAACATCTCGATTGCGCCCAATTTTAATGACAGCGACAACAGCAATGTTTGGTTTGCTGCCTCTTGCTTTTGCATCAGGGCCCGGAGCGGAAATTCAAAAGCCTCTTGCGATTGTGGTTATTGGCGGGTTAATTACGTCCACACTTATCACCTTGTATCTTTTACCCATAGGTTATTACTACTTGGAGCGCAGAAAAAATGGCTGAAACATTACAGCTCACCGTCTACGTCAATAAAGTACAAATGGAAGACGTGATGGATTGCTTACTTACTCTTGAGTCTATTAGCGGCTTCACATTTACACCTTGCTTTGGGCATAGTCGAAAACATGCAACCCTAAATATTGTTGAACAAGTACGAGGTTCTCGAGAGTTATTGAAGCTAGATGTTATCCACGAGCGTGGTCAAACTGAGTTAATTATAAATGCCTTGCGCACGGTCAATGCACGAGAGCCTATGCGTTATACGCTACACCCTCTGTTAGAACAGGGTGCTATTGAAGGTCTTAGCAACTAAACCTGATAAGGTAAGCGAACAATGAGGCAAGATGCTTAGGCTTCTTGCCTCATTTTTATCTCTTTAGCGGAGATCAAATCAAAACTGGTATCGTGCGAATAAACCGAAAACCTGTGAGTCTGAGAACTTCGTGTATTCAGCACCAACCGAAATTGCATCCCAGTGGTATTGGGCACCAAGGTTATATGCTTTTTGATCGCTGCCTTCATCCCAAAACTGCCATTCAAGCCCTGCAAATAGTTCCCAATTTGCATTTAAACTATGGCGTACATTAGCTTCCGCCATGTAGTAATTTGTGCCAGTCGACACTGATTCCTCACCATTACTCAGGCCTAGTTCAATGTCGCCGTAGCCTACTTGATAGTCAAATACCGTTTTTGACGAAAACCTGTGAATATAACCAACGGCCACTTCCCATTTATCAGCATCAAAATCGAGCCCATTCTTGTCGTCGCTGGTATCAAAGTAAGTCGCTTCACCGAAAAAACCGTATCCCAGTTCTTTACTCGCCTTTAATTCAAAACCACGGGCGTCGAAAGGCGGAATGTCGGCGAAGTCGGTTTGTACTATACCCGCTTGTACATAGTCATATGAAAGCGGTGAGTGTTGTGCTGTTGCCACTGCGCTAATTAGCAGTGAAGAGATAACGAATAACTTTTTCATCATCATATCCTTATTGTGTTGAGAACGACGCAAAGGTTAATCGTTTGAAAGTGAACGCAAGGTGAATGAAACTCGCTTTAGTTTAAATTACTGATGTTACTTGAGTTGTTGCTTTGCTATGCCTTTAACTGCACTGGTTAAGTCAGCTAACGCCGCAGACTCTAACGTTGTCCAATGCCAAAATAGTGGAACATCTAATTCTTTTGCTGGGAACAGTGGAACAAGCAAGCCATCTTCAACTTCCTGCTTTACTTGCAGAGTAGGTAGTAATGCCCATACCACGCCATCAAGGGCCATTTTGACAAAGCCATGTGATGATGGGTACCAGTGGCAGTTTGAGAAGGTGGGAGCTAGTTGTAAACACTCGCGCTGGTAGTCAGTAAGTAGGTTTACGTCATGTTCGTCATATAACAACCCTGGCGTTAGCATAACCTGCGCTGGCGTAATACCGTGTTTAAGATAGCGTGCAATGAATTGCGGCGACGCATAAAGTTGGTATTTCATAGTGCCTAAGCGCGTTGATTGCCCACCGGTAACAGGGGTGCCGGTTTGGCTAATGCAGGCCATTACTCTTCCTTGCTGCAATATGTCGCGCGTTTGTGTTTGATCAGCGTTCACAATGTGAACTGGGTTAGGACGTTTATCGCTAAACGTGGCCATCACTTGTGAGAACCAGGTAGCCAATACGTCATTATTCACCGCTACACTTAACGGTGCTGCATGGGAGGCTAAGCCACTTTGAATATTAAGGGTTTCTTCTAATACGCTGACTTTCTGTATGTGGGCGAGAAGCTCTCTCCCCAAAGGAGTAGGTCTAAGTGGTTTGGTGCGGATAAGAATTGGTCCGCCAACACTTTGTTCTAAACGCTTTATCTTTTGTGACACGGCTGATTGTGTCAGGTTTATTGCTTGTGCGCCTTTCTCAAAACCACCATACCGTAATACTTCGTGAAAGCAGTGTAATGCATCGTAATCTAACATTGCTCTATTGCTCGTAATAAAATTGTCAGTAGAGCGTATTACCCTTTGGATACGCTTTTTGTTCATTCCAAGCGAGTTTCAGGCAATGAACGAGGTACGTGGTTTGGTCACTCCAAATAAGTGCCGAGTGAAGCGGTATGGAGCTCGCTTGGATGAACCTTTCAGGCAGCAGCTGTTTATCATTTATACTGTGTCTGCACACACTAATGTAGATGGCTACACCGCGTGTGCGCTTCCTTGTCTAAATGATAAACGTCTTGCTGCAAAAAATGTATCCAAAGGGTATTACGCTCTAATATTAATTATTTTTATTAAACAAAAAAATCATTAATTTAATTTAGTTCAACAAGCTGTATAAAATCAAGCCAATGTTTAGTTCTTTAAAGAATATAGGGCTAAACCACACCAAAGTATTTCACATATTTTTAAGAGGCACAGATCATGTTGGCGGCAGCAACAAGCGGTTTTGTAATGGGTGGTACACTGATTATTGCGGTGGGTGCGCAGAACAGCTTTCTTATTGAACAATCTATGAAGCGACAATGGACGGCATTGTTCGTTATTCTGTTCATTTTGAGCGATGCCATTTCTATTAGCTTAGGGGCTATGGGGTTTGGACTGTTACTACAAGAGTACCCAATGTTAGTCACAATAACGAAATGGGCGGGCGTAGCGTTTTTACTGTGGATTGCGTTTAACAAAATTAAATCTTCAATGGCCAACGATGCATTGGTTATTGCCATGGCTAAAAAGCAACTATCGTTCAAAAAGGCCTTGTTAATTGCATTGGCTGTTACTTGGCTAAATCCACATTTCTATTTAGATACATTGCTATTGATGGGGAACTTGGCAAGCCAGTGGCAGGAAAATAAATGGTGGTTTGTGGGAGGTGCAATTGCTGCATCTTGCGTATGGTTTATTGGTCTAAGTACACTAACGGCTAAGTTTTCACACCATATGCAACGACCTAACTTCTGGCGCTGGTTTAACCGCCTAAATGCAGCAGTTTTGGGTATGGTTAGTATTCAGTTGGCAAGTTTATAGTCTTAAGTAGACCACTCAAAAAAGCGCCCGCAATTTGCCTAGTTTACATAGTATAAATAGTGCATTAGGCGGGCGTTTCTTTTCTCAATGAACTGAGTTAAGCGGCGACGCTAGTTGCTTAGTTGTTTAGCTGCTTGCGAAGTTCATCAAAAAATGCATTGATGCGCTGTGCATTTTTTCCTAAATCACTTTTACCCACACGAGACTTACTTCTTACGTCCACTAAAGTATTGTTGTTCTTGGGGGTTAAGCGAATAACCACATCGTCTTTAAAACCAAACCACAATGTTGTGTCTGTGGCTTCTAGGGTATTCGGCAAGGCGCCTTGCGCACGTTCCCAACCTAAAGCCACAATGGCGTTTTCCGCTGCTGATAACACAGCTTCAAGGTTTTGTGGTAATAACTGTGTTTTGATTTCGGGGTATGCCTCAAGTTGTTGCTTGGTTACTTCGCCACCTTCATAGGTAATGGGGTTAGGCGCACCCTCTCGAAGTGGCGCAACCGCAACAAAGGCCGGAGGATTGGTAACATCCGTGGTAATGTCGTGAATAGGAGGAACTGTACTTGCTTTACTCATCATGCTTACTGGCATTGCCACTGCGACAAGTGCTAAAACAGCATATACAAGTGTGCTACCCCATTGGATGTTCTTTCTATTCAGTAGTACGTTCAAAACAATGAGAATAAGCGCTGCGCCGCCAACGTAAACACCAAATCGCAATGAAGTAAATGCAGTACCTAAGCTAACGCCGGCAAATTGATACAAGGGGCCAGGTAGTACAACCATTAAAAAGCCGACAATACTCGCTAAGGCAATTATTACTTTCACGGGAACTCCACGTTTTTTGATTTTATATAACTTGTTATATTAACAGTGAAGTTGGCAATTTGGTTTAATTGTTGAGGTGAAAACTTTTTTAGGTATTGTTCAATAGAGCGGGTTAAGGATAAATATTGGAAACTACATCATCGGCGTCAAAAGTATACGAACTCAAAGCTGAGTTGTTGATAGATGTGCTTTCAACGTTTAAAACTGAGTTTAAAGCAGGGATTAGTGAGTTTTCATTAATTACATGTTTAAAGCAGCCGCCACATAGTTTGTTTGACGATCAGTCGTTGCGCGACCCACTACTACTTTTTAAAACCCACTTTGTTCTATTTCATGCGCTGTATCAATTGCGCGAAAAATGGCAAGCAGACAATACTGGCTATCTCGATATTCACGCACTAAATATTCAGCTTCAAGAGCCTTTACAGCCTTGTACTTCTAGCCAAAGCTCAAAACCTACAAGTGCCAGCGATGTTGGAGGGCATGATGCTTTAGCGGCTTACTACCTTGACTGGCGTAATTTTGAAGAAACGCAGCGGGGCGATGTCGATGCGTTGCTCGATGAATTTTGGTATAAAATGCAACAAGGCGGCGCTCAGACATTTTCACAGGTTGAAGTGGATAATGCCCATACCACACTTAACATGACAAAAAGTGATGGCATTTCATTAAGTGTGCTTAAAAAGCATTATAAGAAAACTTTACAGCGCGCCCACCCTGACAAAGGTGGAAGCCAAGAAGAGGCGCAAGCTGTTATTAACGCCTATCAGCTTTTACTAGGATATTATTCGTTTTTATAGAACAAAATGGCCCATATTTCATCGTTTTATCAGTATGAGTTAACCGCAATGAGGCAGTTGACGCGATGGACTTACGCGGCCAGGTAACACCATTTCATGTACTACAGGTTGCTTTTTCAATGTCACAACTGAC
>JYMV01033737.1_pt1 | contig 12619 bp, 8 predicted proteins | sample 338911 | NCBI WGS metagenome assembly JYMV01 (sample SAMN03354496, study PRJNA234377) | hydrothermal vent metagenome | biome: Deep sea; feature: Hydrothermal plumes at the Eastern Lau Spreading Center, Western Pacific Ocean; material: Seawater | place: Tonga | collected 2009 | depth 2000 m m | reverse complement strand
CGTGACTTTGTTTAAAAACGGGGTGATTTCACAAGCTGATTACGACAGGTCTGAAGCAGCTTTCAGAACAGCTGAAGCAAATTTAGTAAGTTCTCAGGAAGGAGTAAAAAGTGCTAATTATTCGATTTTAAGTGCAAAAGCGTCTTTACAAGAAGCTCTGGATAATCTCTCGAGAACCACTTTAAAAGCCCCTCAAGCGGGAATCGTGACGGCTTTAGTGAAGGAAGAAGGTGAAAGCGTTCAGGGTAATGGATTCGTTGCTGGAGAGGTCGTGATGAAAATCAGTAACCTAGACTTAATGGAGGTAAACATTGAAGTCAACGAGAGTGATATAGTTAGGGTCAAGATGGGTAATGAGGCTGAGATTGAAGTTGATGCGTATTTAAACCAAACCTTCACGGGTTCGGTCACCGAAATCGGTAATACAGCATTAAATGCGGGTTCGAATGGTTTCAACCTAGATCAAGTCACGAATTTTTCAGTGAAAGTTCGTATTAATACTGACAGCTATTCACATCTTATCTCAGATAAAAGTGCGCACCAGTCTCCATTTCGCCCTGGCATGAGTGCTACGGTAGAGCTTCTTACGAAAAGCGTTTCGGACGTAATTGCCGTACCCATTCAATGTGTGACCACTAGAAAAGCGGACGACAGTGATGATGCCGTTCTTGGAGTTTTCGTAATCGACATCGAGAGTAGCAAAATAAAATGGACAGTCGTCGAGACTGGAATTCAAGACAATAGATTTATCGAAATAGTTAGCGGTTTAAGCGAGGAGGTGTCGGTAGTGAGTGGACCATATGATTTAGTGTCGAGGAAACTTGAAGATGGTGACGAAGTTGAGATTAAAGTCGTGGACGAGGATGAGAGAGGCGATAATAATTCCGAAAGCAATCTAGATAGGTAATCTCTTTTCGATGTCGATAATACTTCATATAGAAACGACAACACATCAATGTGCAGTTGCTCTTTCTCGAGACGGGAATCTATTGGCAAATCGATATGTTCGAGAAGATGGTTACTCGCATGCGGAAATGCTTATGTCTTTTATAGATGAGGTATTAAACGAGGCCGGTGTGAAGAAATCAGAGTTAGGTGGGGTTAGTGTTTCTGGAGGTCCGGGATCTTACACAGGATTGAGAATTGGTGTTGCTACCGCAAAAGGGATTTGTCACGCTCTTGGAATACCGCTTATTTCTGTAGATACGTTAACTGTTTTGGCACTTCAAGCTCGTAAAACGCATCCTGGAATGGACGCATACGTCCCCATGTTAGATGCAAGGAGAATGGAAGTGTACACGAGGACTTTTGATGAAGAATCCGGTGAAAATACTGATATAGAATCAGTTATACTCGATAAATCTAATGGATATTCGTGGGATAAATATGAAAACATATGCTTTTCTGGAGATGGAGCATTGAAGTGCCGTGAGATTTTAGAGGGCAATGGGCGAATGTTTATTGAAGACTGGCCTACTGCTGAAGCGGCAATTGAGATAGCGACATTAAAGGAGAAGGCAGGTGAATTTGAAGGTTTGGCCTTATATGAACCTACATATTTAAAGGCATTTAAAGCAGGTAAAGCTAAAGATCCTTTCGGGTTAAGAAAAGATTAAATCATGAATTTTAGAATTCCATTAATGATAATTGGGGCGTTTCTTTTGATGCAATCGACTTGTGATCAAAACAACCAAAACATCCCTTACGTGCCTGTTAATTTCGATATTAACCTCAACCTCCCAGCGTATAATTCTCTGAATTACCCAGGTGAACATTTAATCTTACAAGGTGGATCAAAGGGCATTATCATCTACAGATATACCCTCGACGAATTTGTGGCGCTCGACAGACATTCCACTTTCGATACCGCATTAAACTGTAAAGTCATCGTAGAATCGGACGGACTCACGCTTTCTGACGAAAGTGATTGCTCGGAATCAAAATGGATTATCCTAGACGGCTCTGTAATGCAGGGGCCGGCAGTATTATCTCTACACAGATATAGGACAAATTGGAATCCCCCAATTTTATCCGTTTACAACTAAAAAAAGCGACCTTAATCTAGTATCTGTACTCGTCAGATTTGTAAGGACCTTCAACAGGCACTCCGATGTAATCGGCTTGGTCTTGTGAAAGTACTTCAAGTACCACACCGACTTTCTCGAGGTGAAGGCGAGCAACTTTTTCGTCGAGAGTTTTAGGAAGTGTGTAGACCTTATTCTCGTAGTTGTCTGCTCTTTCCCAAAGCTCTAATTGTGCTAGAACTTGGTTTGAAAATGAGTTTGACATTACAAAGCTAGGGTGACCTGTAGCACAACCGAGGTTTACAAGACGTCCTTCAGCAAGTACGATTAAATCGCTTCCGTTAATCGTGTACATATCTACCTGAGGTTTAATCTCATCCTTAGATGCACCATGGTTTGAATTTAACCAAGCCATATCTATTTCATTGTCGAAATGACCGATGTTGCAAACGATTGCTTTATCCTTCATAGCTTCGAAGTGTGCTCCAGTAATAATATCCTTATTACCTGTTGCAGTAACAATAATGTCAGCTTCAGCACATGCTTGTAACATAGGCTTTACTTCGAACCCCTCCATTGCAGCTTGAAGAGCGCAAATAGGATCGATTTCACTTATAATAACTCTACAACCTGCATTTCTGAGAGACTCTGCAGATCCTTTACCTACATCTCCAAATCCAGCAACAGCAGCAATTTTACCGGCCATCATTACGTCAGTAGCACGACGAATAGCGTCAACTAAAGACTCACGACAACCGTACTTATTATCGAATTTCGACTTCGTTACAGAATCGTTAATATTTATAGCTGGCATAGTTAAAGTACCATTCTTCTGCCTATCGTGTAAACGAAGAACACCTGTTGTAGTTTCCTCAGAAATACCTTTAACACCTTTCGACATCTCAGGGAATCTATCTAGAACCATGTTAGTTAGATCGCCTCCATCATCAAGAATAAGGTTCAAAGGCGTGCGGTCAGCACCGAAGTATAAGGTTTGTTCTATACACCAGTCAAACTCCTCCTCTGTAAGACCTTTCCAAGCAAAAACCGGAATTCCAGTAGCCGCAATAGCTGCAGCAGCGTGGTCCTGAGTAGAGAAAATGTTGCAAGAAGACCAAGTCACATCTGCCCCTAACTCAACAAGTGTCTCAATCAACACAGCCGTTTGAATCGTCATGTGTAGACAGCCTGCAATGCGAGCTCCTTTCAAAGGCTTAGATGGACCAAACTCCTTTCTAATTGACATCAAGCCAGGCATTTCCGCCTCAGCCAAAGTAATTTCTTTTCTACCCCAATCAGCAAGGGTAATATCCTTCACTTTGTATGGTAGAACATTTGTATCTGTTGAATTCATTGTGCAAATTTACGAAATAGAAGCCTACCTTCGCTGTATGTCATTTAATGATGTGAAAGGTGAAATAGAATTAGCTGTTTTTAGTACTTCTAAGGTCGAGAAAGGCCTTAATGTGGGTAGATTTTATCCGAATAAGGGAGTCGGAAAATTAGATGATTCGAAGATTTTAGAACTTAGCGGAGTTATTAAGTGTCTCTGTAAATTACTGAAAAGCGAGGATTGGCATATCGAGCATCTGGAGAATGGAGCGCCAATTCTTTTCGAAAACGGAGTAAAGAGCGGTTCGTCAATTTCTATCAGTCACACCATCAATAACGAGGGGATAGCCTATTCCGCGGTCGTACTATCGAAGGTGCAGAGCAGAATTGGCGTTGATATCGTTATAAAAAACGACTCAAGGTTAGCTCGAATCGCAAATAGAGTAATGAGCGATGTTGAAATCGAGACGGAAAGGTTAGCTGAGGTTTGGGCATGTAAGGAAGCTGTATTCAAGGCTAGAGGGCCAGGACTCGATTTCAAAAACGATATTAAAGTCGAATTTCTTGAAACCGAAACCGAAAAACTGTCATCTCAGTATTTGTTAAGTTCTTTCGGAGATCATTGGTTGAGTACTATTGAAGAGGAGTTAGTAGTAGTTTACGGCCCGATTATATAAAACGCAACAAGGGAACCCCGGAGGATTCCCTTGTTGAAATAATAAGTACGAATTGTAAACTCTGCATATACAGAGTCAAATTATATCTATCGCTCTATGCCTTTATGGCGGCGCTCAGTACTTACGCTTAATTTAGCGCGGCCTTTACGACGACGTGCGTTTAGTACGTTACGTCCGTTAGACGATGCCATACGCTTACGAAAACCGTGCTTATTACGGCGTTTACGATTTGATGGTTGAAATGTCCTTTTCATCTTATTACTGTATTTCCCCTTTAAGAGGAGGGCAAAGATAGTAAACTCTTTCTACTCATACAACTACTGTTACAACCCTTTTTTTAGTGCTAAATTCGCACCCTATGAATAGTGAAAGTACAACTGCACCCGAAAAGCGGGAAAAAAAACGTTTTAAGCTTTCAGACCTTAAGGGTTTTAAGCAGATGGCGCCTTACTTGAGACCGCATAGAGCAGGGTTCACTTTAGGCATATTTTTAATCTCTGTATCAAGCATTTTGACACTCTTTGTTACAAGATTATGGGGTCAATTAGGGGGCGTAGGTATTATGGGAGGCGAGAAAAGTAGCGTGGGAAATGAGTTTGAGGGTGGAGTGCTTGATGGTTTGGACTTAAATAACCTTGAAACCATAGGGTGGACTATTGCCGTGGTGCTACTGATTCAGGCAACTATGAGTTTTTTCAGAGTGTATCTTTTTGCGAATATGACAGAAAAGATGATGCTGACTCTGCGGCGAGATGCATTTGAGGCCGTTGTGAGCATGCCCATGGATTTCTATCACAACAGGCGCGTCGGCGACTTGAACAGCCGCATTTCTGCTGATATCACATCTATTCAGGACACCTTCACCCTCACCCTTGCTGAGCTCATACGCCAAAGCATAATGCTTGTAGGCGGTATCGCTGCTCTTGCATATTTTTCGGTGGATCTTACATTAATGATGCTCGTAACTCTTCCCGTTGTAGTGCTGGTGGCAATCGTTTTCGGTAAATTCATTAAGAGATTATCTAAAGAAACCCAGGATGAAATTGCGGCATCGAATGTTATCGTTCAGGAAGTTTTGACCGGAATCGTCAATGTAAAAGCATTTGCAAATGAGTGGTTCGAGAGATCTAGATACACAACAAGTATTAGTTCTGTAAAAGACCTCGCAATGAAGGGAGCGATAGGTAGGGGGTCCTTTGCGAGTTTTATCATCCTTTTTATTTTCGGGGCGATTACACTTGTGATTTTCAAAGGTGCTGCACTAATGCAGTCAGGCGATCTAGCTTCTGAACACTTTTTCACCTTCCTCCTTATGACGGGTCTTGTCGCGGGAAGTGTGGGTGGGCTCGCTAATCTTTTCGGTGTAGTCCAAAAAGGTCTCGGAGCTGTTGAGTCATTAATGGAACTCTTAAACGAAGAGCGTGAAATTAAAGGTCTCGATTCTGAAATTCCTACTTTAAATCTTCGACAACCACTTAGATTCGAGAATGTAAACTTTCACTACAAAACTAGAAAAGACCTTACCATCCTAAATAACTTGAGTCTGGAAATTAGAGCGGGAGAGCAAGTTGCTTTAGTCGGCCCTAGCGGGGCGGGCAAATCGACTATAGCCTCACTGATGCTTAGATTCGAAACACCTATAGATGGGGCCATTCTAATTAACGGCAAGGACGTGGCAACTATGGACCTTAGAGGGTATAGAAAACGTATCGCATATGTACCACAAGAGGTCATTCTATTTGGGGACGATATAAGAACGAATATCGCATATGGCAAGCTCGACGCTACCGACGAAGAAATTCGAGATGCTGCAAAGAGAGCTTACGCCCTCGAATTTATTGAAAACTTCCCTGATGGTTTCGCTACCCTCGTCGGTGAGCGTGGAATTCAACTCTCGGGCGGACAACGCCAAAGGATTGCCATAGCAAGAGCCATCCTACGTGATCCAGATATACTTATCCTAGACGAAGCAACCAGCGCTCTCGACAGCGTTTCTGAGAAAGAAGTTCAGGCAGCACTGGAAGAGTTAATGAAGGACCGCAGTACGTTAATTATTGCCCACCGACTTAGCACGATAAAGAACGCACATCGAATCGTAGTTCTTGTAGAAGGTGAGGTTGCCGAAAGCGGAACGCACGCAGAATTAATTTCGAATAAAGGGCCTTACTTTAGACAGATACAATCGCAAGATTTCGTGTAACTTACAACCATGGCAAAACGCGCTCTCATAACCGGAATTACAGGACAAGACGGAGCTTATCTTGCGGAATTACTACTCGAAAAGGGATACGAGGTTCACGGAATAAAACGCCGTGCAAGTTCTTTTAACACAAGTCGCATAGACCACTTGTACCAAGACCCACACGAGAAAAACGTGCGCCTTAAGCTACATTATGGTGACATGACGGACTCAACGAATTTGATTCGAATCGTGCAAGAAGTTCAGCCCGATGAGATTTACAATCTTGCAGCCCAAAGCCATGTTCAGGTGAGTTACGAAACCGCTGAATACACGGCAAATGTTGATTCACTAGGAACCCTTAGGCTTCTTGAGGCAATTAGAATACTAGGTTTGGAAAAAACGTGTAGATTTTACCAAGCGAGTACTTCCGAGCTTTTCGGAAAAGTTCAAGAAACTCCTCAGCGCGAGACTACTCCTTTCTACCCTCGTTCTCCATATGGAGTAGCTAAACTTTACGCTTTTTGGATAGTGAAAAACTACCGTGAAGCATATGGAATTCATGCAAGTAATGGAATTCTATTTAATCACGAAAGTCCCATTAGGGGAGAGACTTTCGTTACACGAAAAATCACGAGAGCTGCTGCAAGAATTTCCGAAAATCTTGAATCGTGTTTATTCCTTGGTAATCTTGATGCCCGTCGTGATTGGGGTCACGCTAAAGATTTCGTTGAGGGGATGTGGCGAATGCTTCAGCAAGACACGCCCGACGACTACGTTTTAGCTACAGGTACACAAATTTCGGTTCGAGAATTTACTACTCAGGCATTTGCCGATACCGGCGTTACTCTTATTTGGAAGGGAGAAGGGTCCGATGAAATCGGCGTGTGTTCCGAGTCTGGCGAAACGCTCGTGAAAATCGATCCAAGATATTTCCGACCCGCAGAAGTAGATACTCTTGTCGGAGACGCCTCAAAGGCTCTTTCGAAACTAGGATGGGAAGCCACCACACCATGGAGGGATCTGTGTTCTGAAATGGTAGCCTCCGACCTCGAAATTGCTAAGCGCGAAAGCCACTTAAAGCTAGCAGGTCTATAACATCTCTAACTTTATCGGGCCTCGAAGAGCTCCCGTTAACTTTTGCAACTCGACGTAAGCCCCACGCCAAACAAGTAACGATTGAAGTTCATTAACTCTTGCACGTTGAAGGGCGACCTCAAGTAATCGATAATCCAAGGCATTAATTACACCGTTCTTATACGACGCTTCGGCAATAGACAATGAAATATTAGCATTGTTTGAAGCCTTAACATTAAGATCGTAAACTTTCGAACTAAGAACGTATCTCTCATAGGCATCGCTCGCAAGCGAACCCACTTGGTTTCTCACATTTTCTTCGTCGATTCTCGAAATATCCTCTTGAATTGTAGCGAGGGCGATAGCTCGCCGAGTAGCACCTCCATTAAAGAGATTGAAGTTTAAAGTGAGAAGCGCAGATGTATTAACAGACCTACCACTCCCCTGTAAATCCCCCGCCGAAAATTGAGACACTGCATCAGAAAACGCAGCATTAAGTCCTAGCACAGGATATAAAAACGCCTGGCTTTGCTTTACCCCTTGGTGAGCAATTCTATTCGATAAAATCGCATTACTGATATTCACGTTATTCTGAAGTACCGAAATAAGGAGGTTAGAGTAATCCTGCAAAACTGGTGGTGCAGAAAGCTTACTCGTAAACATCCATTCCGCATCTTCCTCATCCCCCATTAATCGATTTAGATTGCGAATGGAAGTGTGAACCGCCACACCCTGCTGTAACCAAGCAGCACTATCCGCAAGAATCGCATTCTCAAATTGAAGCCTATCAAAAGTCCCCGCGGCACCATATTCCTCACTCCACAGAATCTCATTAAGCCTATCCCTACTGAGATCCATTGATTCGTTGAGAACTTGAAGCAACTGGATTTGGACTAGAATGTTATGATATGCCAAATCAATCGCTTGCACGGTATTCTCAATAATCAGCTCGACTTGCCCCTCAGACTGTGACTCTAGGAGCTCAAGTCGGGTTTTAGAAGCGAACATGCCCATGCCGTTGAACAGTGTCCAATTGAGGTTCAGTCCACCACTTATCCCATCCGATTCAAGTTTTTCCTGGATGAATGATGTCGGGTTTTCGGTTTGGTCACTGACCGCTTTATTTGTGCTTACAGATGAAGTTAAAGTCGGGAGTGCACCCGCCGAACCCCAGCTATTGTTGATTTCAGATGCCTTTACGCCCAAACGGGCCGTTCTAATTCCGTAATTAGATTCAAGAGCACGAAAAATCGCCCCCTCTAAACTCAGGTCCGGTGCACTCAATATTTGATTCGATTGAGCGGATACATTTGATATAGAAATCAGAGCATAAAAAGTAGAAAAGACCACTAATACAGCTGTGTTAATGATTACTTTATTCATGATTGCTCTGTCGTTGATGGACCCGATATTTCTTCATTAATCTCTCTCGCTATAGCTTGCTCTCTAACAGCTGGCTCTGCCTCTCTAACAGTAAGCCACTTACCATTATTAACCCAAATCCAGCCTCTGTGCAGTGGGTTAATCCACTGAAGGAAAATCGGTAAAAGAACCAGAATAATTACTGTTACGAATAACAATCCGAAAGCAACTGAAATAGCCATCGGTATCAAGAATTGAGCTTGGAAACTCTTATTCAACATAAGCGGTGCAAGTCCAGCTACTGTCGTAACAGACGTGAGAATAATCGGACGGAATCTATTCATTCCTGATTCCCAAATCGCTTCATGCACAGTCATTCCCTCTTTCAAGTAACTATTGTATGCCGCTACAAACACAAGGGCATCATTTACAAGAATCCCGACAAGAGCCAGCATTCCCAATACAGAGAAAAGACTGATCTGAGCATCGAGTAGCCAGTGACCTATGCTTATTCCGACAAGCCCGAATGGGATTAACCCGAAAACGGCAACTCCTTGTAGTGGTGATCGGAAAGTGAGGACGATAACGAAAAACATCAAAGCGAAAATGAGTGGCATGACCTTCGCGATTGATTTCTGGGACTTACTGACCTCACGGTTTTGGCCTTCATAACTAGCCCGAACCGATGGGTAACGAGAAAGGATTGCCGGAACGATATCGGATTTTAGTTCTGCGATAATATCGGTCGCACTTGCCTTCGGTCCTGATAGATCTGCACTTACTTGAACTTCTCGTTGTCCGTAAATACGATTTATAGCCGTAATCCCACGTTCTACATTAATCTCGCACACCTCGGAAAAAGGGACTCTATCGCCTGTCACCGTTCTCAACCTGAAATTCTCAAGTGATCCTATAGAAGACCTATCCCTTTCATCAAGCCTTACCCAAACCCTAACTTCATCACGTCCTTTCTGTAATCTTTGGACTTCAAATCCATAGAAGGCTTGACGGATTTGGGACAAAAGCTCCTGCTCATTAAACCCTAGTTGGTAAGCACGAGGAAGTAAGGTCACACTAATTTCATGCAGCCCAGCTTGATTACTATCCGTAACATCTTTTAGTTCATCACGCTTATTCATCTCCGCTTTTAACTCCTGGGTTGCAGCTTCAAGGGTTTCCAAATCGTTTCCTAAAAGAGAAATCGACACAGCTCTTCCAAAAGGAGAAAAAGCAGCAAAGCTTAAATTTTCAGCACCATACACTACACCTACTTTCTTACGAATTCTAGAACTAACATCTGTACTTAAAACTCCTCGCCTCTCCCCGTCGAGTAGCTGAATATTCAATGACCCACTATGAGTAGAAGGACCTATTTTTTTATCTATAGCTAAAATAGTATTCAGCCCATCAGTTCTTTCAGCGCTTAATTCTTCATTTACTTCCCAAACCGCAGCTTCCATTTTATTTAACTCCTCTAACGTTATCCCTTCCCTTGTTCCTGCTTGCATAGTCAGGTTTACGGTAATAAAGTCCCCCTCGATAAACGGAAAAAATGTAGTTCTAACAAATCCTCCACCTATTAGCCCTGGAACGGTAATTAAGAAAATTGCAACTATTACACTGAATGAAATCCATGGACTACGAAGAGTAAATGCTAAAACCGGAACGTAAAAAAGGTCTCTCACACGATTAAGAAATTTACTCATCGTCACCTCTAACTTGTTTGGCTTAAAGTCACTTCTCAATGCTTTAGAATTACCAACGTGTGCAGGTAGAATAAAGGCTCCTTCGATTAACGAGAAGATTAATGTCAGGATAATAACCGTGGCCATGTCCTGGAAAATATCTCCAAGTTTCCCTTCTATGTAGAAGAACGCTGAAAAAGCTATAATTGTAGTGATAATGGCAGAAAATACAGCCGGTAGAACTTCCATGGTACCTTCAATCGTCGCTTCCATGCGAGAAAAACCTCGCTCATATTTTCTATAAATATTCTCAGCGATTACAATTCCGTCATCCACTAAAATTCCTATCACGAGTATCATTCCGAACAAACTCACCACATTAATGGTGATGCCCGCCATCTCTGCGAACATGAACATACCTGCAAAAGACACAGGGATAGCTAGGGCTACCCAAAACGCGAGTCTGAGATTTAGAAATAGTGCCAAAAACAAAAGCACTAACAAAAACCCAATGATCCCATTATTAACGAGTAAGTCAATACGTTGGTTAAGTACGACAGATTGGTCTCGAATAATATCGAGTTTCAACTCGCCTCCACGCTCGTTAAAAGCTGCGATGTAAGCTCTTACATACTCCGTAACATCGAGAATAGATTCTGAATTAAGACTATTCACAGTAATGCTAACCGATGGTTTTCCATTAAACCAGTTCCTAGATGGATCCGTATCCGACCAACGATTTTTTATCTCAGCCAAGTCCGAAAGTCGAATTATCCTACCATTCTTGTCCGCTTTAATTACGATATCTTGAAATTTTTCGGCCGAATAAACCTTAAATCGTCCTCGAACTAAAAGCTCTTCCGTATCTGTTTTAATTCTCCCCCCAGTAGTTTCGATATTAGTGTTTCGTACAGCCTGAGCTACCTCCGCTATAGAAATCCCTAACTCGTCTAGTTTATCTTCTCTAACCGCAATTTCAATCTCTTCATCAGGAAATCCAGAAAGATATATTTGAGAAATCCCGTCATAAGACCTTAGTCCCCTCTCTATATCTCTGGCGGTAGTCTTAAGTAAATGCAGATCATCTACACCAGTAACTGCAAGAATAATAGCAATATTCTCAGATTCTTGTTTGAAAATAATAGGGGGTTCCATCCCAGCAGGAAACGAAGCTATCCTATCTACAGCGTTCTTTACATCTTGAAGCGCTTGATCTGTCTTATTAGAACTTTTTACCTCTACAACTATACTACCAAAATTTTCCGTACATGTCGAAGTAACTAATACAATATTATTAACCCCTTGTAGGTTTTCTTCGATTTTCGCAACTATCCCCTCCTCTATTTCCTCAGGTGAGGCACCGGGATAGACAGTTTGAATTACAACAATTTTTGAATCAACTTCTGGGAAGAAGTTTGACCTTAAACTAGACATACCTACAAGGCCTGATATAATAATAGCCAGCATCAATAAGTCACCCACTATATGGTGTTGGACGAAAAACTTAATTATGTTTCTCATCCCTTCTCTGAACTATTACTCGACTTCACTGCCATTCCCTCATAAGCTCCTATTACCGGCTCTGCCAGGATTATTGTTCCATCTTCTAGGCCTAACACAACTATCGACTTGAATGACTTAAATACCACTTCTATCTCCACTTTCTTTAATAAATCGTCTTTTACGATAAACACCTTGTTATCTGAATCAACAAGATTCAATGACAACTCAATAGAATTTGCAATAACAGAAGATCTGATTACACCTGAAAGATATCGGCCATCTCGCATAACACTCTCCATGCCTTCAACAGGCTCAACTTTACAGAAAACAGTTGCAGATTGAGTTTGTGCATTGACATTACCCGCAATCCTATCAACAATTCCAACAGCAACTACTCTGTCTAACTCGTCCTTAAAAACTGCTTCATCACCTTTACTTACAGTCTCTAAATACCTTGCCTGAATAGCTGTTTTTATCTCATAAATTCCAGATCCTACGAATGTTCCTAAAGGTTGACCTGCTCTAACAAGTGATCCCGGCCTAACTAAAGCATTTGCTACGAAGCCATCAAAAGGAGCTCTAATCGTATACTTTGACAATCTCTCCTCCGAGCCTTTTATCACGTGATAGCTTGCCTCAACACCCCTATTCACAACGTAATAGCTTTCTCTATCCGAGCCTGTCTCAGGCAGTTGCGGTAACTCATTCACAACATCAATTCTTCTAACATATTCTTCCCAAACTGAAATTCTCTCAGGGAAATCAACCTTAATCCCGGCC
>JYMV01004029.1_pt1 | contig 12621 bp, 10 predicted proteins | sample 338911 | NCBI WGS metagenome assembly JYMV01 (sample SAMN03354496, study PRJNA234377) | hydrothermal vent metagenome | biome: Deep sea; feature: Hydrothermal plumes at the Eastern Lau Spreading Center, Western Pacific Ocean; material: Seawater | place: Tonga | collected 2009 | depth 2000 m m | reverse complement strand
TGACCAATGAAAAATTTGAACATTTTGTAAAATTTGGTGATTTTCTTGAATGGGAATGGGTGCACGGTAATAAATATGGTACGCTTATGGGGCCCCTTGAAGATGTATTAGATGAGGGTGGAATAATGCTTTTGGATATTGATGTGAAGGGGGGGCTGAGTTTGATGGATGAATTCCCTGATGAAACGATTGGTATTTTTATTGAACCACCTGGGGATGATATTCCCGAACAATTAGAAATTTTGGAAGAAAGACTGAGTCAGAGAGGGGATGAATCTACAAAATTAATCAAAAATCGATTAAAGCGGTTTGCAATAGAAATTGAATTTAAAGATGATTTTAAATTTCAATTTATCAATGAAGATTTAGATGAAACTGTAGAAGAAATAGAAAAAATAATCAAGGAGAATATAAAATGAATGTAAAAGCAATTCACATGAGTGATTTATTTGAACAGTGTGAAGATATTTACACAAGTGTAATGATTGTCGCCCAAAGAGCAAAACAGATTATAGATAAAAGTGTTATCCAAATTGACGAAAATGAAGATGTTGAAGATTCAATTCAATTTGACAAACAAGAAATCATTCTTGAAGATGTTGAAAAGCCGATGGTTGTAGCTTTGGAAGAACATTTGAATGGGGAATTAGAGTGGCGCAAACCTGATTCAGATATCCCCGATTCAGATGAGTCATAAATCTGAATTAATTTTCAGATATTTTGATCAAACCAGGAACCTTTACGGAAACCAATTATTTTTGGAAGCACAAATTGCAAGTGATCCAGTTCAAAATTTGGATAGCTTGGAGTCCTTTAATGCTTCTATTTGCAATTGCCTGAAATGCGAATTGGGACATACCCGATCAAATTTTGTATTTGGAGTGGGGAACCCAAATGCAGATATAGTCTTTGTAGGTGAAGCCCCTGGAGAAAAGGAAGATTTAATAGGCGAACCTTTTGTTGGGCGAGCGGGAAAGTTATTAGATAAAATTCTTGCCGCCATCAATCTTTCCCGAGAAGATATTTATATTTGTAATGTAATTAAATGCCGACCGCCCAAAAATCGTGATCCACTTCCAAGGGAAGTCGAATTATGTGAGCCCTACTTGAAAACTCAATTATCTCTTATCAAACCCAAGTTAATTGTGGCGTTAGGAAGGATTGCAGCTTGCACAATTCTACGAACAAAAGAACCTCTGAAAAACCTTAGAAATAAGACATTCAAATACGAGGGGATTGATCTGGTTGTTACTTATCATCCTGCGGCTTTACTGCGTAATCCTAATTTCAAAATACCAGCCTGGGAAGATTTTCAGATGATAAGAGACAAGTATTTAATTCAAGATTAAAAAATGGCTTCTAAAAATCAAGCTGGAAGATTACCCCCCCAATCTATAGAAGCGGAACAGGCTGTATTGGGATGCATGCTTATTGATCCTGAAGCGGTTCCAAGAGTATTTCACACCCTAACTGATAAGAGCTTTTTTAAATCAGCCCATTCTCATATTTACAATGCAATGGCAGTGTTGTTTGAGAAAAATGAAGCGATTGATTCAATTAGTGTAACCGATCAGTTGAAAAAATCAGGAAAATTGGAAGATGTTGGCGGGGCTTATTTCATTACTGGGTTATCAACAGATACTCCCACTGCTTCGAATGTGGAATATTATGCGAAAATTGTGAAGGAAAAAGAAATTCTTCGCTCCATTATTAGTTCTGCTGGACAAATGAGTACGCAGGCCTATGATAGCACAGAAGATGCAACCATTATACTCGACCATGCAGAACAAATACTTTTTGATTTATCCCAAGATGCAGAACGTGGGGGATTTGTTCCCCTTGAACCTGTTCTTCATGAGGTTTTGGATAATTGGGGGAGTCGGAAAAAAGGTACACTGACAGGCGTTCCAACGGGCTTTTATGATTTGGATGATCTCTTGTCTGGATTGCAGAAATCTGACCTGATTATTTGTGCCGGGCGTCCATCCATGGGGAAAACGGCGCTCGCTCTTTCTATTGCCAGAAATGCAGCTTTGGAGTATGGACATAAAGTTGGCGTATTTAGTTTAGAAATGTCAAATACTCAATTGGTGGAACGTCTAATTACGGCAGAAGCTCGAGTTGACAGCCATTTGGTTAGAACAGGACGATTGCCTAAAAATGAATGGAAAAAACTTTCACAAGCTGCAGGTCCTTTATCTGATGCAAATATTTTTATAGATGATACTGCAGGTTTAAATATTATGGATCTGCGAGCAAAAGCCCGCCAGTTAAAAGCAGAACAAAATGTAGAATTAATAATTGTTGATTATATTCAGTTATTAAATTCAGGGGGAAATATTGAGAGCCGGCAGCAGGAAATATCATTTATTTCCCGATCATTAAAAGCGTTAGCCAAGGATTTAAATGTACCCGTTTTAGCCCTCTCCCAGTTGTCACGTGCTGTGGAAAATAGAACGGACCATCGTCCTATCATGTCTGATCTTAGGGAAAGTGGTGCAATTGAACAGGATGCAGATGTTATCCTTTTCATTTATCGAAAATTCGTATATAGCAGAGATGAAGAAGATAAGGGATTGGGGCAAATTATTGTGGCTAAACACCGGAATGGTCCAACAGGGTCTGTAGATATTTCATTTATTAGTCGATATGCAAAATTTGAAAATTTAAGCAGTATGCAAACAGATTACATTCCCGATGACATTCCAGTTTAATTATGTTACTGGACAAACTGAAAAAAATACTTCCCAATAATAATGGAAATGATTATCCAAAAGATTTCCAGCAAATAATAAAAAATCTATACCCCGAGTCTGTCCCAGATGAAGAAGCTATCACTTTTATTTGGGAAGCGTATCGCTTCAGCAAAAAAGCACATGAGGGGCAAATGCGGCGCTCTGGTGAACCTTATTTCACACACTGTTCTTCTGTAGGAATCATACTTTCCGAATGGAAAATGGATACTCGAACCATTGCCGCTGGACTAATGCATGATGTCATTGAAGATACGGAAATGTCTCGAAATGATATGGTTGATAAATTTGGAGAAGAAATTGCTGAACTTGTAGATGGAGTATCCAAATTATCTGGGATAAAGTTTTCCAGCCGTCGTGAAAAGCAAGCTGAAAATTTCATGAAAATGTTCTTATCTGTTGCCAAAGATTTAAGAGTGATTATTATAAAATTCGCCGACCGGCTTCATAATATGAGTACAATTAAGCATCTTCCCCTTATAAAACAGAGACGAATTGCAATTGAAACCCGAGACGTATATGCACCCTTAGCTCATCGCTTGGGAATGAATAAATTAAAAATTGAATTAGAAGATCTTATTTTAAAAACTCTGGAGCCGGAGGAATACAAGCTCCTGCAAAAGAAAACTAAAGCCTCCAGCAAACAAAGAGAGAAATATATTGAGGAATTCACAAATCCCATAAAAGAAGAATTAAGTAAATTTAATATTCAGGCTAAAATATTCGGCAGGGCAAAACATTACTTTTCCATTGCTGGCAAAATGCAAAAGCAAAATAAAAAATATGAAGAGTTATTTGATTTATTTGCTATTAGAATTATCGCTGATAAAGTAGAAGAATGTTATGCTATTTTGGGTATTATTCATCAATTATTTACTCCCCTTCAAGAGAGATTTAAAGATTATATTGCAACACCAAAAAGTAATGGCTATCAGTCCATCCATACTACCGTTTTTGGTCACAAGGGAAAAATGGTAGAAGTTCAAATAAGAACCAATGAAATGGATCAAACAGCGGAAATTGGTGTTGCTGCCCATTGGTTGTATAAAGAGAAGGGGGCAATTAAGGCTGATGATTCAAATATTGATAAACATATGCGCTGGCTTCGTGAACTTGTTGAAGTACTTCAGGCAGAAGATTCAAATCCTGATGAATTTCTAAAGCTACTAAAAGTAGATTTATTCAAAGATGAAATATTTGTTTTCACTCCTGCTGGTGATGTAACACCCTTACCAGCAAATTCCACACCAATTGATTTTGCATTTCAGGTTCATTCCCAGGTAGGTATTCATTGTATAGGTGCCAAGGTGAATGGAAAAATAGTTCCCTTAAATATGGTATTAAAAAATGGTGATTCCATTGAAATATTGACCTCCAATACTCAAAAACCAAGTTATGCCTGGCTAAAATTTGTGCAGACAGGAAAAGCAAAATCTCATATAAAACGCTGGGTTAAAAAAGAACAAACGGAACAAAGCATCCAGCTTGGGAAAGAAATAATTGAAAAGACTTTAAGGCGGATGAAACGAATTTCCATCTTAGATGAGTTACAGGCAAAACCTCAGACAATGGGGTTTAATCAGGTTGAATTGGTTTATGCCGCTTTGGCAAATGGGCAATTAACGGTTCGGGATATTATTGATAAATATCAACCGGTTGATTATAATGAACAAGATTTTGATCCAGAAAGCCAATCTTTAACTGAGCGATTTATTAATCGGGCACGGAGGCAAGCTAAGGGTGTTACTGTTGATGGCGTTGCAAATGCATTATTGGCTTTTGCAAAATGTTGCAGTCCCATTCCCGGTGACGAAATTGTAGGATATATAACTCGGGGAAGAGGAGTTACTATTCATCGTAATACGTGTAAAAACTTACCATGCATGGAAGGTGAAGACAGATTTATTTTTGTAGAATGGAATGTGAAACCACAAACCTCATTTATTGTTCGACTTAAAATATTATTAGAAGACCGGAAACAGCTCTTGAAAGATATTACAGAATGTATATCCGCATTAAATATAAATATCTCCAGCATCGATATGAAAGCAACAGAGGGTATTGCCACTTGCATTATTGTCTTAGAGGTTAGAGATACACGTCTTCAACAAGAATACAAAAAATATCAAACTTCATATCAACAGAAAGGATGTAATATGAAACCTATAAACTACACTCGTGAGGATATAATTCGTAGAACAGGCGACAAATTAAATCTCACGCATGACGAAATGAAATTAATTCTAGATACAACTTTAGATACCATAGCTGAAATGTTAACAGAAGAAAAGAGTAGAATCCGGATAGAACTAAGAAAATTTGGTGTTTTTGAAGTGAAGCCAACCAAAGCCAAACCACGTGCACGAAATCCTCGAACTAATGAAGAAGTATATGTTCCGCCTAGAAGAAAAATACATTTTAAACCCGGAAAAAATATTCGAATGAAACTTCATCAAGAGTGGACTAAAACTGATTGAGTAGAATCCTTGGAGTTGATTATGGGGAGCGCCGCATAGGATTGGCACTGTCAGACCCATTTGGCATTATTGCCAAACCTTTAACAGTTATAGATCGAAAAAAAACGCCTGATTATTTATCCGCAATTCTGGAAACTGCTAAAGAAAAAGATGTGAATAAAATTGTGGTGGGGGTTCCGTTTACATTAACAGACAGATATCGTAAAGAATTTTATTGATGAATTATTCACCCTTGGAAAAATTCAAATAATTCCCATTGATGAACGCCTCAGCAGTGTGGCCGCAGAAAGAAGTTTACAGTTGCAGGGAGTAAAAACCGGTCACGAAAAGGGCAGGGTGGATGAAACTGCCGCCGCAATCATTCTTCAAGAATACCTGGATTCTCAGTCCTGAATGAGAGTTGCCTATTCTCCATTTATTCTCATAATTTCAGCAATATTAACGGGACTTGCCCAACAACCACTGCATTTAGGTTGGCTGGCATGGTTTAGCTTGGTACCATTCATTTTTGTACTGAATCGAATTAAGTCCAGAAAAGAATTTTTCATAGCAGGCTTTATTTGGGGTTTAGCCTATTATTTAACCACAATATTTTGGCTGGCAATGAATATTGGTACAACACCAATCATTGGTGTGATTTCCATGTTTGCCGCAGTATTTTATTGCTCTTTGAATGTTGCAGGTATCAGTTTAATTACTGGTTACCTAAAATCCCATTATTCACAACGATGGTTCTGGCTCTTGCCATTTGTCTGGACTGCTGTTGAATATATCCGTAATATGGATGTGTTAACCGGAGGACCATGGACAGCTTTAGCAAATACTCAGTTGGATTTTCTTACCTTGGTCCAAAATGCAGAAATCACCGGAATTTACGGAATTACATTTTGGATTATTTTGCTGAATGTTTCTATTTATAATTGGATGGATAGACCCTACCCTGGACATTCATTTGCTGTAGTCTCCATATTCTTACTACCCTGGATAACAGGGATAATTCTTACCCCAACTCCACAGGCAGACATTGGAAAAAAAATGGATATTACCCTCATACAGCCCAACATTCATCTTTCACAAAAATGGAAACCCGGGGCAGTTCGTGAAAATATTGAATCACTAATAACACTTTCCAAACCAGCTATTGATAATGGAGTTGATATAGTCATATGGCCAGAATCTGCTACATCATCTTATATACTGCAGGGCAATCAATATTATTTAAAATGGATTCAATCTGAATTGGATGATTCGAAATTGTTATCGGGAATACCGTATTATACCGGAGAAAAGGAGAAAAGAAAATTCTTTAACTCAGTAGTTTTAATTTCTACAGATTCAGTTTCAAAAATATATAATAAATTAACCTTAGTACCTATGGCGGAACATATACCATTGTCTGGGGCTTTCCCCTCATTAAAAGAATTAAATTTGGGTCAGGCAAATTTCACTCACGGTGATGAATTCAGAATGTTTAATATCCAGAATACAACATTTGCAGCAATGATTTGCTTCGAATCTACTTTTCCAGCCTTAAGTGCAGAATTTGTAAGGCGTGGAGCTCAGGTATTGGTTTATGTTGTAAACGATGGATGGTATGAAACTCCACCTGAGCCTCAGCAACATGCAAAGCAGGCAGTTTACAGGGCCATTGAGAATCGCAGACCGGTTTTAAGGTGTACGAATACGGGTATATCAATGGTTGTAAACCCATCGGGGAACATCGTTAAACAATTACCGTTGAATCAAACAGGAGTGATTAATGCTGCAATAATGCCTTCTAATGGGGTTACTTTTTACACCAAATATGGGGATATATTTGCCCAAATAAGTGCAGTAATTTCCATGTTTTTTATCCTGGGAGTATTATTAAGAAAAAAATGAAAAAATATTTATTATTAATGTTAATTAGCCTGACTTGTATTTCTGCACAAGTAGATGGAAATGCAAAATCAAAGCTTCAGTCAATGGTTTTGCCGGGGTGGGGAGAGCACACAATGGGAGAATCAGAACGAGCGAATAATTTCTTCATCAGGGAAGCTGCTCTTTGGTTGATTTATATAGGGGGAAAGCAAACAGCAGATTGGTATGAAAGTGATTATACTGCTTTTGCCGAACTTCATGCCGATGTGGATATGACTGGCAAAAACTATTTATTTGTAGTAAATCTTGGGCATTATAATAGTTTGGATGTTTACAATGATACTAAAGAACGTAAAAGATTGGTGAATGATAAGTATAAAGAAGGCGAAGGATTTGAATGGCAATGGGATAATTCTGAAAATCGTATTAAATTTGATGAAATGCGGATAAAGTCCGCATCATTTAATAAATATGCTAAATTTTCCGTGGGTGGTTTAATACTTCATCGTCTAATTTCATTCTTTGATGTAATTTATCTTGAACGAACTAATTTCAATATTTCAATGGATCCTCAATTATCGCAAACCTCTAATTCAATACGTATCAATTTAGCATTTAATTTTTAATTCAAATTATTAGTTGACATCGTCCAAGGTGGTTTTTCTCCAATTAATTAGCTTTTTAGAAAAGTAGAAATAAATGTAACATCAGCGTTATATAATTCTTAAATTTCATTTATGGGGAACACCACAAAATTTAAAATCACAATGGCAATATGTTTATTTTTGGGTATTTCTTGTGCACCCTATGTAAACTATCAACCACAGAGAGCTCCCAAAGCGGCTAAATCTGCAGAATACAATATATCCGTTTACCATGAATTAGACCCATTACCTCCTCAATCATTAAAAATGGGAAAATTAACTATAAATAATGCAGTACCATCAATGATCAATTGTGATTATAATGATGTCATTCGCCTGGCAAAATGGAAAGTCCGCAAAGTAGGTGGAGACGCATTGCATATCATTAATATAAAACTTCCGGATGAAACGAATAGCTGTTACGGAATCACTGCCAATATTATATCATTTGATGCCATTGAAACTATGTTTTGGTCATCCATTGATCTGGATAAAAACGATTTCAAGGAATATTATCATGAAAATGTTTTAGATCCTATTGAAGGTATTTGGACTGTTTCTGAGAACACAGATTGGGAGAATATGCTCACTGGTGTAAAAGGGAATAACGAAATTGCAGGAAAATATGAAGTAGCAATTATTCGTGATAAAGAAGAATATAACCGATATAATGCCTATATCCTCCATAGTGAAGAAACCGAATGGCCCAGAGGACAAATGAAAGCCTATTACAGTAAAAATGGCTATCAGCATACCTATGAAGAACATTGGTTTATGGCTGATCATACCGAAAAAATACGCAATATAATATTGGAAGAAAGCGGCATTTTTAGGACTTCATCGGCTTTTTCAAAATATCCTATAAATTATGATAGAGAAAATATTTCTTTAAAAGTATATCCCCCATTTTATATGACGGCGCCTGGATTGGCAGTTAATACTCAACTGCAATCAATGGGTAGCGGATTTGTCATTTCTGGAAACGGGTTAATTATCACCAATTACCATGTCATTCACGGCAAGCAGAAAATTGAAGTTTATTTTCCCTCTATTGATAAATCGTTTACAGCTAAGATAGCCTTACAGGATAAAAATAATGATATTGCATTACTGGCATTAGAAGATTTTCATATTTCTGAATACTTTACAGAGGATATACCATTTATTATATCAAATACCAGCGATATGAGATTAGGCCAGGAGATTTTTACTTTAGGGTATCCTCTTGGAGAGATTTTAGGTAAATCTGTGAAATTATCTACGGGAGATATCAGTTCGTTATATGGAATTAAAGATGATCCTAGGCTCATACAAATTAGTAATCCTATTCAGCCGGGAAATAGCGGAGGTCCTCTTTTAAACGAAAATGGCGAAATTATAGGCGTGGTCGTCTCTACTTTAAACGCTCGGTATTTTTATGAAAATGAATCAATTATTCCTCAAAATGTAAATTTTGCAATTAAGGGTAATTATGTCGCTAACCTGATTTCCATACTCCCTGAGTATCAGGAATTATCTAAGAGGAAAAATCTTCTCTTAGGGAAAAGCCTGGAAGAAAAGATTGAACTAATTTCCCCCTTTATCGTCACAATTAAATAACGCTCACCCATTTATTCTTAAGGCAGGCATCCCCTTTTAAGAAATTCCCACAAATGCTATAAATTACAGATGCTAATTATCATGGAAAGCTAATGCGATATTTCTTTTTTCTAACAATTTTCATTATTCCAATATTTGCAGATGATTGCAGTGAGTATAATGAAAAGAATAATACAAAGTATAATTGTGACTGCAATGAGACAACTTGGCAAAAATATTATTCTTATATGCTGAATTGCTGGCTCCCTAACGCCAACCTTCGGAATGTTGATTTGAAATGGGCTAATTTAGAGGGCGCATATTTGGTTGGGGCTGATCTTCGCTATTCCCAACTTGTTACTGCAAACCTAACCAAAGCTAATCTTGTAAATGCAAATTTGGTAAATGCCAATCTCAGCTGGGCAAATTTAGAAGATGCCAATCTAAAAGGTACAGATTTCCGCTATGCTAATTTAGAAAATGCCAATCTCAAGAATGCAAATTTAGAAGGCGCTAATTTGGTTAACGCATCATTGGTGCATATAAATCTAATAAACGGAAATCTGAAGGATGCTTCTTTATTTGATGCAGACCTTATGGATGCGAATCTAGAAAATGCCAATTTAACAGATGCATGGTTATGGTACGCGAATCTCAATGAAGCCAACCTGAAAAATGCATCATTGATAGTAGCTGATTTACGTTATGCAAATTTAGTGAACACCAATCTTCAAGATGCTAACTTGACTGACGCCTCATTATTCGATGCCAAACTTATGAATGCCAATTTGAAAAATGCCAATTTAGAGGGTTCAAATCTAAAACATGCCGATTTTACCGGTGCGGACTTTGATGGGACACTCCTTTGTGGAGCTGAAATTGATATGGAGTTCAAATTACAAGACTGGCGAGGAGTTCCTGTTTGGGAAAGAGATTGTTTTGGTATTTGTGGAGGAGACATGACCATTACAAAAGATAAATGTGGCGTCTGCGGCGGAAATGATGAGCCCAATACGGGTAGTTGTGACTGTAAGGGATTGCCAAACGGCAATGCAATTATTGATGCATGTGGGGTTTGCGGTGGTGAAGGAGATGGCAGTGACTGTAATAATAATGGAATGTTAGATATTTGTGAGGGAATTTATGGGAGTAGCCTTAACCCAATAACTAACTTAACTGACTTAAATAATGATGGAGCCCAAAATATTTTGGATGTGGTGAAATTGGTTGAGAAAGTGCTGAAGGAATGATTTCACTCAATTAAAAATAAGATAAAATAAAAAGAAGGAGTAAAAATGGAAAAAGATAATAACAAAAAGTTATGCTGCTATTTAATGGCCTGCTCAGACCTCATATGTTTTGTAGGAGGATCATTGCTATTGAGCTTGGCAATATTTGGTTCAGCATGCACTGGTGCAGCATGTGCAGGCTGTTGTGGATGTCTAACTTATTTAGGACTGCCCCTAATTGCATTAGGATTTGTCCTTCGCTGCTGGTGCTGTGGATGCTGTGGAAATAAATGCGGAAGGGCTAAAGGATCATCCTGCGGTGATAATTTAGATCAGAAAATAGAAGCATAATCCAATCAATGTAAAAAGCCTCCGTAGTTTGAATTATCAATACCCGGAGGCTTTTTATTACTACCGATACCAAATGATATATAATTACTGAAGGCCGTTGCATAAGGAATTCCGAAATGTATAGTAAAAAGAATTATAATTTAAATGAATTACCAGATTTTGTTTCTATCCTGAAAAATGATCTGAATCTCTCTAAAGTAGCATTGGGTTGGATATCCCTACCCCCGGGAAAAGGCTACTCCTTTCTGCACTCCCAAAAGGAACAGTGACCTACCCCCACAAAGTTTATTTAGGAAGTGCTATTAGGGGTTAGGAAGGAAGAATTGGAGAGGTGGGGTCAGGCCCCGAGGATGATATTGCAATACATAACTATGTCTAATATATTTATAATGCCATCTTCATTCAAATCAGCTATAGCACTATATTCTCCATCTAATATCATATTAACAAGTATAATAAGATCAAGAATATCGATAACACCATCATTATTCATATCCCCTGGATATATATTTCCATCACATTCACTATCATATAAACACAGACTATCATCATGGATCAATTGAGAATTATAATTACAAGCCTCTTCATCAGTACAGCCAAATACCACACAATTTGAATTTATACATATACTGGATAGTTTATACCCAATCCATGCATGCATTCTTGCAGCCTGTTGAGAGGTGAACATATTTTGACAATCGCTATAAGACATTATATTATCATATAAAGTTTCACCCCAGGGTTCATACAAACAATCATATCCATCAGGACTTTCACATACTCTATGGAATGGCGCTGGAGGAGTATCTGAGCAAAAGTCTCCTCTTATATCAGCTTCAAAACCACTGGAGAATTCGTAACAATCTCCACATTCTTCTACTTCCTCAACACCATGAAACGTATGCCAAAGGCCCAATGCATGTCCCAACTCATGACCAAGAGTTTTTTCACCATTTCCAAAATAATCATAATGTATAAATATATCTCCATAATCAGTCAAGATCAATGGATCCCAGGGGAATGTTGATAATCCAACAAACATATCAAAGACACCACATTGTATTTCATTATAAAATGGAAACTCAGCAACATATACATTAAGACCATGTTCCGGATTAATTGCATAATTTTCATTGACTACAGAAACAGGTACACCATAATCATTCCATCCTTCACAAGTATCTATGTAATTATCATATAAAATATCAATTCCATTAGAATATATATTAGAATCCGGATGAACATAAAACTCCCAAACAAATTGAATTTTATATGGGATGAACAAAGTATTGATTGTAGCCATTTGATTCTCTACAATCATTTCAGAAACCAATGGTTCTTGTCCTTCTATTGCTGAAAAAGTATGAATATATAATTGCAAAGTTTTTATCGGCATGTTTTCATTAGGGATTAACAAATTTCTTTTTTCTGGATAATCTGGGAGGCCAAGCATTTCACAAGATCTATATTGATTGTTATCATTATTCATTCCACAATTATGTTGGCAAATTGCAATATTTATCCAAACAATAGTACCAAAAAATATAATTAGCAACTTGTGCATACTAAAATTTACAAACATCCATCAGAATAAGCATTGGATTATTTATAATGTTTTTTCTTTTGCAAACACATACCCAACAATAAGTAATAATATGGTTAGCCTGCGAATCATAGGGGGGTTAGTTATCATCCTCTTCTACTTTGTCTTGAAAATCTCCCCACACTT
>JYMV01036247.1_pt1 | contig 12622 bp, 10 predicted proteins | sample 338911 | NCBI WGS metagenome assembly JYMV01 (sample SAMN03354496, study PRJNA234377) | hydrothermal vent metagenome | biome: Deep sea; feature: Hydrothermal plumes at the Eastern Lau Spreading Center, Western Pacific Ocean; material: Seawater | place: Tonga | collected 2009 | depth 2000 m m | reverse complement strand
TCGCGGGGTGAACTTTTTGTCCGGGAACAAAGAGGTGTTAAATAGGTGTTAGAAATACCTGGGAACTCAGCAATGGAGCATAGAGTGTGATAAATTGTGATAGAAATTATCACAATCTATGGATTTCTTGCTCATCAATGCAATCAATCAAATCGATGAAAAGGCTTGCTATACGTGGGGAAAAGGGAAATCATCCCGTTCATCAAGCCATTTGAAAATTCACGAGTTTCGCCCTTTTAAGGCGGGTGTCCCCGGTTCGATCCCGGGGAGGCGCACCATATTTCTTCCCATCACTCACCGGAATGACCCATGAGCGTGCTCCGCTGGCTGGCCGCATGGTTAGGCGCAATTATTTTTGTATGCATCCGCAATACCTGCCGTCTGCAGACGCACGACGACCCGCGGCCGGGGTTGCGAGGAAGAGGGCAAGGCTACATCTACGCCATCCTGCACGCCCATCAGATCGCGGCCGCCCTTACGCATGGCGAGGAGTTGTGCGGCACCATGGTGTCGCGATCGGTAGACGGCGACCTGATCATTCCCATATGCACACTCAATAACATCCGTCCATTTCGTGGTTCCTCGAGCAAGAAAGGTCAGGACAAAGGAGGGACACGAGCACTTACCCAACTCATCGAGTTTGTAAGATCTGGGCGCCCATGCACGATGGCGGTTGATGGTCCCCGCGGACCCCGAAACCACGTTCAGGGCGGTGTTGCGAAGATTGCTGAGGCAACCGGTGCTCACATCGTCGTTACCTGTGTCATTCCGCGACGACGCTGGATCCTGCGCGGCACCTGGGATCGCATGCAGATCCCAGGACCATTTTCGACGTTCGATGCCTGGTTTTCCGAGCCCATCGACCCACGTAGTTATGACGATCTCGAGATGCTGCGGGCGCGCGTTGAAGACGTGCTCACGGCTTTAGAGAAGCGCTCTGATCCGAGTGAGGCAACGATCGCCTCTAGACTTGTGGGCGGCTCCAGAAACTGAGTTGTGGAACGAGCAATCGTAGATTCTGCAGTTCATGTTGGAGCATGCCACTACTCCATCCGAGTGGTCGCGGATCAAAATCGACTGTGCGGGTTAGCGCGAGGTTTTGTTGCATCGTCTGGACGCTGATTGCTCCGTCCCGATCCGTGCGGCAGAGCGGAATTTTCTGTTTACGATAGACGGCCAACATTTCAGGTGACGGGTGGCCGTAGCGATTGTATTTTCCCACCGAAACTACCGCGAACTCTGGATTGACCTGTTAATGAGAAATGCCAGGAAACTAAAGAAGACCGTTGCGGGAATAAACTGAACAAGGTCTCCGATGACGAGCCCAACGAGAAAGCAGGTGGTCGTCGGGATGAGCAGTTGGGATATGGCCGTGCCGAGAGGAGGAACGGGATCAGGGTTCACATCAGAAACAATGGGGCCTGTTATTCTTGGGTGAACCCTACATGCTGGTTTACGACCGCCGCTAGCTCTTTCGCGGCGGTATCGACGAGGTGCTGTTCTTTGCCCTCAACCATAACGCGGAGAATGGATTCGGTCCCGGAGTAGCGAAGCAATACGCGTCCCGCGCCATTAAACGATGTCTCAACATCCTTGATCGCTTGGGTAAGCTTTGGAATCTCATCGATGGGTGGTTTTGTTCTGACCGGGACATTAATTAATACCTGTGGGTACAAGGTCACGACGTCGGCTAGTTTTGAGAGGCACGTTTCCGACATCTTGAGCATGGTAAGGACTTGCAGTGCAGTGATCAGACCATCGCCGGTCGTGTTATGTTCCATAAAAATCACATGGCCCGACGGTTCTCCGCCGAATGCGTATCCCCCCTTGACCATCTGTTCAAGCACGAAGCGGTCGCCCACTGGGGTTTGGATAACGGTTATTCCTGCTCGTTCCATCGCTTGAATAATGCCGAGGTTGCTCATGACCGTTAAGACAACAGTGTTCTTATCGAGTTTCCCTTTCTGAAGCAGGTCCAATGCCAGCATGCCAAGAATTTTATCCCCATCGATGAGTGTGCCTTTCTCTGAGGCAAAGAGGACACGGTCTGCATCTCCATCATGTGCAATTCCAATATCTGCACCATGAGCCACGACGGCGTTACACATTTGCGCGGGATAGAGTGCGCCGACATCATGATTGATATTCGTTCCGTCAGGTTCATGCGCCATCACAACGACTGATGCTCCCAACTCCTGTAGAACGTGTGGGCTGGTTTTATACGCGGCGCCATGTGCGGTATCGATGACGACCTTCAAACCGTCAAAGGTCATGCCTTTAGGAATGGATCGTTTCACATATTCGATGTAGCGACCTTCCGGATCAGCAATTCGGAATGCTTTACCTATCTCGGTTGCAGTCGGCCGAATTGCGTCAATTTCACCAGAGACTACGAGATGTTCGAGTTTGTGTTCCATGTCGTCGGGAAGCTTCATGCCATCCCGAGAAAAAAACTTGATTCCATTATCCGCAAAGGGGTTATGTGATGCTGAGATAATAATTCCGGCATCCGCGCGGAGCGTTCGTGTTAGAAATGCAACAGCAGGAGTGGGCATCGGGCCGACAAGGACCACATCAACGCCCAGGGAGCAGATTCCAGATGTGAGTGCAGATTCAAGCATGTAGCCAGAGAGCCGAGTGTCCTTCCCGATCACAATACGGTGACGCCCTAATTTATCCTTAAACAGAAACGCGGCGGCGCGGCCAATTTTCATCACCGTTTCGCAAGTCATCGGCTCAGTATTGGCCAACCCTCGAATACCATCGGTTCCGAATAGCTTTTTCATCATCGTCCTCTATCCGCTGTGGCGATTGTTGCGAGCGCTGCATTGCGCGTTTGGGTGGCATGTATTGGAACAGCACTCGAGTTTCCGTCCCGGATAGCTTGTGCAACACGGACAACCTGAACCATCTCCGCAACATCATGGACTCGAACGATTGTCGCGCCATGGATAATCGCAATCGCCACAGCGGCAGCAGTACCCATCAGTCGTTGATCGACTGGACGCTGGAGAATCTGCCCAAGAAATGATTTACGCGATGGCCCAATCACCAGGCGATGGCCCAAGTCCAGGAAGTCTTTAAGGTGGTGAAGCAATGTCAGGTTATGGGCAAGGGTTTTCCCAAACCCGATGCCAGGATCGAGCAGGATTTGATCCCTATGAATTCCTGCCTCGTGTGCCAGAGCAATCTGTACACGGAAAAATTCACCCACCTCATTGAGTAGGGACAGATATAATGGTGAATCCTGCATATCCCGTGGGGTGCCTTGCATATGCATCAGGATGATTCCCGCACCGGACTGCGCCACCACGGAGGCCATCTCAGGATCTCCTCTGAGAGCCGTGACATCATTGATGATACTCACGCCCGCACCGAGTGCGCGCTTCGCAACTTCGGCTTTTGAAGTATCAATGGACAATGGAAGAGAAGTTCGTTTTGCCACCTGCTCGATAACGGGAAGCACCCGCCGACACTCTTCCTCCAGGGAGGTTGGGACAACACCGGGTCGTGTCGATTCTCCTCCGATATCAATGACATCTGCGCCCTCTTCTTCCAGCTCGATGGCACGGGCAACGGCGGCAGCGGTTGACAGATGTTGGCCGCCATCCGAGAAGGAGTCTGGTGTGACATTCAGGATCCCCATCACGAGTCCACGATTTTCTAGGCAAAGTTCTTTGCCGACTATGTGCATAGAGATGTCCAGGCAAACAGACGAAAGAAGAAGAAACACGCTAGGGAGGCGCTGAAATGATCAGGCACACGCAGAGATGAGATAGACGAGCGACTCGCGCTTAACTCGGCGCCCACTGTGGGATCGACTCTTTAAGAATCTGGTCGATTTCATGACCGTCGAGGGCTTCTTTTTCCAGCAGGGCCTGTGCAAGCGCGACAAGGCCGGCCATGTTTTCTTTCAGGGTTCGTCGCGTTCGCTCATAACTCTGAACGATCAAATTCTTGACTTCTTTATCGATAGTCTTGGCAACTTCTTCGCTGTAATCACGATGCGTCGCGAACTCGCGTCCGAGGAAGATCTCTTCTTCCTTCTTCCCAAAGGTCAGTGGTCCCAGCGTCTCACTCATTCCCCATTCACAGACCATTTTACGGGCCAACTCTGTTGCTCGTTCGATGTCATTCCCAGCGCCGGTCGTAATGTCATTGAGAACCAGTTCTTCTGCAACACGCCCTCCCATCAGAATCGCGAGATTGTTATACAAAAACTGGCGCGAGTGGCTATAACGGTCTTCAAGTGGAAGCTGCATGGTGAGTCCTAATGCCTGTCCTCGCGGAATGATCGTGACCTTGTGTACTGGGTCTGCTCCGGGAATGAGCTTGGCCATGAGGGTGTGTCCAGCTTCGTGGTATGCGGTGACACGTTTTTCTTCATCGCTAATCACCATGCTCTTGCGTTCTGCACCCATCAGAACCTTATCCTTCGCGTGCTCAAAGTCTTTCATATCTACCGAGGCCTTATTTTGTCGTGCAGCGAGCAGTGCTGCTTCGTTAATCATATTTTCAAGGTCGGCACCGGTAAATCCTGGCGTACCGCGAGCAATGGTGCTCATTTCAACATCGTTTGCGACGGGAACGTTCTTCGAATGCACCTTCAAAATCGCCAGACGTCCCTTGACGTCAGGACGGCTGACAACAACCCGTCGGTCAAATCGTCCGGGGCGGAGAAGCGCAGGATCAAGCACATCCGGTCTATTCGTCGCGGCAATCAGAATGACACCGTCGGTCGTTCCGAAACCATCCATCTCGACCAACAGTTGGTTTAAGGTCTGTTCTCGTTCGTCGTGTCCACCACCCAGACCAGCACCACGCAGCCGCCCTACGGCGTCAATCTCGTCAATAAAAATAATGCATGGGGAATTTTTCTTGCCCTGTTCAAACAAATCACGGACACGAGAAGCTCCCACGCCAACGAACATTTCGACAAAATCAGAGCCGCTAATATTAAAAAACGGCACATCCGCTTCCCCAGCGATGGCCTTGGCAAGCAGGGTCTTGCCAGTCCCGGGCGGGCCCATGATGAGTACCCCTTTCGGAATACGTCCCCCGAGCTTCTGAAACTTCTGTGGATCCCTGAGAAACTCGACAATTTCGATGACTTCATTCTTTGCTTCCTCGACTCCAGCGACATCATCAAAGGTAATTTTTTTACGGTCTTCAGTGAGCTGTCGCGCGCGGCTTTTGCCAAATGAAAGTGCGCGGTTTCCACCAATCTGCATCTGGCGCATGAGAAAAAACCACAATCCGAGGAAAAGGATGAATGGTCCCCAGGTTACCAAGAAGGTGATATACCAAGGGTGATTATCGTCGGGTTTTGCTTCGACACGCACATCATGTTTGCGCAGCAGTGGAACGAGATCGGGATAATCGACCGCATATGTCGTAAACTGGTTCCCTTCCTTGAACACGCCGGAAATCGTGCGGTCGATAATGGTGACTTCGCGTACTTCACCTTCTTCGAGCTTGGTGATGAAGTCACTGAAGGGCACTTCCTGAATCGGCGCACGTTGCGGCGCATTCAGCAGGTTGAAGAGCAAGATCATGAACAATCCGATCACGACCCAGAAAACGAGATTCTTGTTGCGAGAATTCATCTAGTCCTCCAACTTCGCATTACTTCACAATACTCTCGAGGTCCGCCAAGGGATACTGAATGGACAGGAACCAACGCCCTGCAACTGAGAGAACCTCTATAAATACTACCACACATGCGAATTTTCTGACAATGCAGATCGCCTCACCGCACGATCTGAACACTACAGGTGTGCTGCGTGGTTGATCGACACCGGAAACGGTCATCCTGTCGGTATCCAGGAATCCACAAAATGCCTTCCGGCGCTACGATGAGTGGAATCTGACTTCGCACACCCTTTGGAACCTTCGTGTCAACAAAGTAGTCTTGGAGCTTTTTTTTCTTTCCACCCATGCCTGAAGGACAGAATACGTCGCCCGCTCGCCAAGGTCGAACGGTTAACGGAAGCCCAAAGGTGTCTTCATCAAAGTGTGCAACCATAGGATCGCATGCCACAGGGCCGCCGTGTGTTGCCGAGTCGTCGTCTGCTACTGGGGGCTCTCGCCATGTTCGGATCCGGCAGCCGATTGAGTGCATTTGAATTTCATCGGGAACAGAGAGACATTGCGCCTCCCAACGGGGGAGGTGCACCATCATGCTGACTTTCGTCATCGCAATCACATCGTGATGATGGTTCACCGTGACTCCAGCGCATTCGTACGCAGCCGATGGCTTTGGGGACGCTGTAATAAACGCAATGACTTTTTCGATATGTAGAAATGTGAGACGGCGTGTATCACCTTTAATGTGAGTGACGGCTTCTCGTATACATCGACGTTGCAAGCCGCGTGGGAGGTCAAGAAAACGCGATCGTGAAATGTGACAGCTCTGGCCTTCCTCGGCGTCTTGTCGTGGCACCAGGATGTCGTGGAACGCGTGTTTCGTCACTGTGTTCAGAACCTTCTCATCCTCGCTCACGATTTCGGCAAGATGAGAGAGAGATCGGCGTATTTGTGGATTATAGGTCTGAAGCAACGGAATCAGATCATGGCGAATACGGTTGCGTAGGTATACGGGATTTTCATTTGTAGAATCAGTCTGGAAGGTGAGGTGTTTTGCATCGAGGTACGTAAGAACATCGGTTCGTGTAACGGAGATGAGTGGTCGGATAATCTGATGGCCACGCTGTGCCGGAATTCCTCCCAGCCCTGTCAGGCCAGCTCCACGTAGTGCCCACATGAGGACCGTTTCGGCTTGATCGTCTGCAGTATGTCCAGTTGCAATCTTGTGAGCACCTCGTTGTTGTGCCACACGTTCAAAATATCGATAGCGTGCTGTTCGTGCACGTACTTGAAACGATCCGTGATCTGAGTTTGCAAGATCATCAGACGTTACGCGTTCAATGGAAATCTCAAGATTCAAGTGTTGAGCAAGGCAACGAACAAATTGCTCGTCCGCTTCAGACTCCTTGCCGCGTGTTCCATAATTGAGATGTGCGAGATGTAGGGTCAGATCCCATTCCTCCATGCATTCATGTAAGACCGCTGCAAGGCAGGTTGAGTCAGGGCCGCCTGATACCCCGATGACAATATGTTCTCCCGACTGGATCAGATCATATCGCACCATCGTCTGGTGAACGCGAGTGACCAGGGAGTTTGTTGGGCCTTGACGGTCACGTTTCGGCATGTGTTCCTAAGGCTTGACGCGCATGGCGCACGTCATCTTTGATCTGGCATGCAAGGTCCGTCGCGTTGGAGAAGACCATATCACCTCTCACCTGTTCAGAGAAACCCACGGTCATGTGTTTGCCATAGAGATCAGACTCCATGTCAAAAATGTGAACTTCAAGCAGTCGCTCCGTTCCATGAAATGTAGGGCGAGTTCCAATATAACTCACGGATTGATGGGGAGTATCATCAACTGTTGCGATCGTGGCATACACGCCATTGGGCGGGATTACGCGATCGTCCGGAAGTGGTAGATTCGCCGTGGGGTATCCCATTGCTGATCCGTTTTGTTCTCCCTGTTGAACAACACCACCAATCGTGTAATCACGCCCCAAAAAGCGCATGGCCTCCGATACCCGTCCCTCTTGAATACGTTTCCGAATGGTCGACGAACTCACAATCTCACCAGCATTTTGAACGGGGCGAATCGGTGTGACCTGAAAACCCATTTCAGGGCCTAATCGTGTGAGATCTCCGATCGTTCCGGCACGATCTTTGCCAAACCTGAAGGTTTTTCCAACACATAACTCGCGAACGCCGATGTGCTCCTTCAAGATGTCTCTCACGAAGGCGTCAGGAGAAATCTCCGCAAGCTGGGTTGAAAATTCAAGGCAAATGACGTGCGCGATCCCGGCCTGTTCAAAGAGAGAGAGTTTTTCGTCGAACGTCGTCAGAAATTGGAGTTGGAGTTGCGGGGCAATGACGGCAAGCGGATGCGGATCAAAGGTGAGCACCATGGATTCTCCGCCGACACGTTGTGCTTTCGTGACCACTTCGTTGAGCAATGCCTGGTGACCGAGATGCACTCCATCAAAATTCCCAATGGTCATAACTGGGCTAAGACCAGGTGAGAGCTGTTCAATATCTCGTGTTATTTTCATTGGACCTGTCAAGCAATGTCTGCAATCGGCTAGTTGTGACGATTCAGTTATACTGTGTGCCGTAGTAGTTTGGACGCATCTTTCGCAAAGTAGGTGATAATCAGGTCAGCGCCAGCTCTCCGAATGGCAAGCAATGATTCCATCATGGCATGCTCTTCATCGAGCCATCCGCTCTGGGCCGCAGCCTTGATCATGCTATATTCACCGCTGACTTGATACGCCGCGACGGGCAAGTGCACAGTCTGTCGTGTCTGATAGATGATATCGAGATAGGGTAACGCAGGTTTGACCATCACGATATCCGCTCCTTCGGCGATATCAGTTTCAATTTCCCGTATCGCCTCACGGCTGTTCGCGGGATCCATCTGGTAGGATTGTCGATCACCAAACATTGGGCCTGCTTGCGTGGCATCCCGAAACGGTGCATAGAATGATGATGCGTACTTTGCCGCATAGGCCATGATGGGAATGTCGGGAAACCCATCCGTATCCAGTGCCTGCCGAACTGCCTGAACTCGTCCGTCCATCATGTCCGATGGCGCCACCATGTCGGCTCCAGCGTGGGCATGGACCAACGCCATCTTTTGCAACAGAGGGAGCGTCTCGTCATTGAGAATCCGGCCGTCCTTAACCACGCCGCAATGTCCATGCGTCGTGTACTCATCAATGCACACATCAGTGATCACAATGAGGTCAGAGACCGTGTGCTTGACCGCCTTGATAGCGGTTGGGATGACGCCGTTCGGATCCCATGCACCACTCCCATCCTCGTCCTTTGTATCTGGAACACCGAAAAGCAAAATTGCTGGAATCCCTAACGCTGCAATCTCCTCCGCTTCAACAACAAGCTGATTGACTGAGAGTCGATATTGATTGGGCATCGAGGGAATCTCTTGTCGGACATTGCTGCCCTCCACCACAAAAAGTGGTGCAATGAAACGATGCGGTTCGAGGCGGGTTTCCCGTGTGAGCCCCCTGAGGGCCTTGGTTTCACGAAGCCGCCGAAGTCTGTCACGTGGAAATGACATGAAAATGCTCCACTATGGCGTCGACCATTGAAGGAATGGTGTTTTCCTTTGCGACGATAGTTGGTGTGAGGCCAAACTCTTTCACCGTTCCAGACGTGATCGGGCCGATACTTGCAATGGTTGTTTGTGAAAGGAGTTCGTACGCGCGATGTCGACCGCCAAAGAGATTAACAAAATTACGGACTGTCGACGAACTCGTGAAGGTGATCACCGAGATCTCATTATTCTCTAACATCTCCCGTGCCCAGGCAATATCACGATCCGGTTGAACGGTACGATAAACGGCAGCAACCGTTACTTCGGCACCCAATGTACGTAGGGTGTCAGGAAGAACGTCTCGTGCAATCTCGGCGCGTGGGATCAGGACGCGTTTCCCCTTCAACCCCAAGTGGGTCAGCGCATCAATCACGCCTTCAGCTTGAAACGTCTCTGGGACAACATCTGGGATGAGACCATGTTTTCGGAGTTCCTGTGCCGTCCGAGGCCCAATGCAGCATAGACGAAGGTTGTGTAGGACGCGAAGATCCTGATTCCGATCATGTAAATGCCGCATAAAGTAGGTGACGCCATTGACGCTGGTGAACACCGCCCAATCGTATTGTTCGATGTGATCGATCGCGTGATGGAATTCCGTGGTATCGGTTGGGCGAATCATTTCGATTGTTGGGCACTCAACCGTCTCTGCTCCGTAGTGAGAGAGAAGGTCACTGCACTCTTTGGCCTGTGACAATGCGCGAGTTACCATGACTTTTTTTCCGAACAGCGGACGGCGTTCGTACCAGTTCAACTTGTCACGAAGTGTCACGACGTCTCCGATAACGATGATAGCAGGTGGAACGATCCCAGCCTCAGTGCTTGTTTTGACAATGTCATGAAGCGTTCCTGTCACCGTGCGTTGTGCCGATCGTGTACCCCATCGGATAAGCGCGACCGGTGTCGTTGGTGGTTTCCCCTCATCGAGCAACGAACGAACAATGCTCGGGAGATTGCGCATTCCCATCAGGATCACGAGGGTTCCCTCCTGCTGTGCATATGATTTCCATGCCACATGTGGAGCGCCTTTGACGGGATCTTCGTGTCCGGTGACGATTGCCGCTGAAGACGCAAGGGTGCGATGGGTAATGGGGATGCCGGCATACGCCGGACAAGCCAGCGCCGAACTGATTCCCGGAACAACCTCAAACGGAATGCCCGCGTCAGCCACGACTTCTGCTTCCTCGCCTCCCCGACCGAAAATAAATGGATCGCCCCCTTTTAACCGCAGGACCGTCTTTCCTTCGTGGGCTTTTGCAACAAGAAGTGCATTGATGTCGGCCTGATCGAGATAATGGCCGCGACCACGTCGTCCCACATAGATAAGTTCGACGGCTATTTTTGTGGCATGCCGTAGGAGCGCTGGATTTGCGAGATAGTCGTAGATAACGACATCGGCTTCCTCAAGACATTCCTTGCCTCGTAAGGTGATCAGTTTTGGATCTCCAGGTCCGGCTCCCACGAGATAAACCTTGCCTGTCCCTGTGGTCGTGGGCGTACTAATTATTGTAGACCTCAGCGAGGATCTCGTCGGCGCCTCTACTAAGAAGCTGTTCCGCGAGTGTGATGCCTAATGCGACAGCATCCTCGACCGACCCGTCAATGTCATTTCGAATCACTCGTGTGCCATCGACACTTGCGACGAGCGCATCCAGATGAAGGGAAGCATTGGTGACGACCGCGTGGGCCCCAATGGGGACTTGGCACCCGCCTTCTAAACGATCTACTAATGCACGTTCTGCCCGAACGGCAAACGCGCTGGGCGCGTGGTTCAATTGCCCAATATGTTCCTGAACAACTGTATCGTTCCGACGACACTCAATGCCCAATACACCTTGTCCCATCGCCGGAAGGCTTTGGCCTAGGGGGAGATATGCAGTGATCTGAGATTCAAATCCCAACCGTCTGACACCAGCAGCCGCCACGATCACAGCATCGAACTCCCCGTCTTGAAGCTTGCGTAACCGCGTATCCAGGTTGCCTCGCAACGGCACAATCTTAAAATCTGGTCGAACATGAAGGAGCTGCGCTTGCCGTCGAAGGCTGCTTGTCCCGATGGTTGCTCCCGTTGGAATGTCGTCAAGCCCCGCAATAGGAAATCGCGTGCTGATCGCATCCCTCGGGTCCTCGCGTTCAGTCATGGCAAAGATCTCAAGGGCATCCGGCAATTCAGTAGGGACATCTTTCATGCTGTGCACGGCAAGATCAATGTCGCCTCGTAGAAGTGCTTCCTCAATTTCTTTGACGAAGAGTCCCTTCCCACCGATTTTGGCCAAGGGAACGTTGAGGATCTTATCGCCTGATGTTTTAATTTTGTGAAGAGTGACCTTCACATTTGCATCTCGCTCAAGTTGTGTACGCACCCACTCTGCCTGCCAGAGGGCGAGTAGGCTTGCGCGGGTTCCAATCTTCAGTTCGAGTTGTGGCATGGTGGTGTACGAGTTACTCAGATCATCTGTCCGTCGTGCTATCCTCGTCCAGAGAAAACAGACGTCGGGTTGCATCCACGTACATCGTGCCGTTCGCGTTGGCAGCTTCTTCCTTGAGCGTGACGAGTGGACGATGAAGAAGCTTGTTCACAATGGATGAGGCAAGCCCTTCAACAATTTCGCGTTCTGGGCCGGATAAACCGGGAAGTCGTGCCAACACCTTTTCAAGTTCTCCCTGCCGAATTTCTTCTCCTCGCTTTTTCAGTGCGACAATGGTGGGTACCGTTTCGAGTGTCTTCATCCATCCCATCATCGTGACAACTTCTTCTTGAACGATGATTTCAGCCGTCATCGCGGCTTTTTGCCGTTCTTCCATATTCACGGCGACGATCTGTTGCAAATCATCGATATTAAAGAGATAGACACCGTCAATATCTCGAACATCCCCTTCAACATCACGTGGTACAGCAATATCGATGATACAGAGTGGGCGGTTCTGACGTGCTCGAACGATCTTCAGCATGTCCTGCGTTGTAATGATGGCGTGTGGGGAACCGGTTGAACAGATCACGATATCTGCGCCAAGCATCTCCTGCTTGAAGGTCTCGAATGGAATTGGGGTTCCCTTAAATTGTTTTGCAAACGCAACGGCCCGTTGGAAATTTCGTGTCGTTACCATCACCCGCGTGACACCATGATTCACGAGATGTCGACCGGCAAGCTCTCCCATTTCGCCTGCGCCAACTAGCATCACTGAGTGGTCTGCAAGGTTCTGAAAGAACTTCTTCGCGAGTTCGACTGCGGCGTAGCTTACCGAAACAGCTTGTTCACCGATCGGGGTGTCCGTCCGAACTCTTTTTGCGACCGAAATGGCTTTTTTCAAGACTTTGTTTAAGACCACGCCGGTGCAGCCTTGGGAGACGGCAGCCTCCATCGCATCTTTAAACTGGCCGAGGATCTGAGGCTCGCCCATGACCATAGAATCTAAACTCGACGCGAC
>JYMV01004039.1_pt1 | contig 12622 bp, 2 predicted proteins | sample 338911 | NCBI WGS metagenome assembly JYMV01 (sample SAMN03354496, study PRJNA234377) | hydrothermal vent metagenome | biome: Deep sea; feature: Hydrothermal plumes at the Eastern Lau Spreading Center, Western Pacific Ocean; material: Seawater | place: Tonga | collected 2009 | depth 2000 m m | reverse complement strand
TGCATGGTCACCTACTTCATCGTTAGTGGGAGTTCCCGACAACCCCCCTGTAGAACTATTGAATACCAACCAGTCTGGCAATGTAGTTGCTGTCATAGTTAAACTATCACCAGCATCAACATCTGTAGCGGTCAGGGTATAACTATAGGCACTGTCTTCGGTTGCTGATGTTACCGCAGTAGAACTAATAACCGGCGCATCGTTGGTATTGGAAACAGTAATAGTAAAGCTCTGAGTTGCGGACAAATTCCCTGAATCAGTAACCGTTAATACCACGCTATGGCTACCAACATCGTCATTAGTTGGAGTACCAGACAATACACCTGTTCCCGATGCAAATGACAACCAGGAAGGTAAAGTAGGGGCAGCAAATGTCAGGCTATCACCTGCATCTACATCCGTGGCTGTTACAGTGTAACTATAGGCACTGTCCTCCGTTGCTGAAGTTACGGCGGTAGAGCTAAACACTGGAGTATCGTTAGTATTCGAAACCGTAATGGTGAAGCTTTGTATATCAGTAGCACTGCTACTATCAGATACGCTAAGCACTACCGAATGGTCACCTACCTCATCGTTTGTGGGAGTTCCCGACAATACACCAGTAGAGCTATTGAATGCTAACCAGTTTGGTATCGTTGTCGCCGACATTGTCAGGCTATCACCAGCATCAACATCGGAAGCAGTCAGGGTATAGCTATAGGCGCTATCTTCAGTCGCTGATGTAAGCGCTGTGGAACTAATAACCGGCGCATCATTGGTATTGACAACAGTAATGGTAAAGCTCTGGGTTGCTGATAAATTCCCTGAGTCAGTAACCGTTAATACCACGCTATGACTGCCAACATCATCATTAGTGGGAATACCAGACAATACGCCTGTTCCTGATGCAAATGACAACCAGGAAGGTAAAGTAGGTGCAGCAAATGTCAGGCTATCACCTGCATCCACATCTGTGGCAGCTAAGGTATAGCTGTACGCTGCATCTTCTGTTGCGTTCGTTACCTGAGCTGACGTAATCACCGGTGTTTCATTAACGGAGGTTATAGAAATATTAAATGTCTGGCCTGTGAGTGTTGCAGCGCTGTCTTCACCACCATCAGCCAGTGAGAACACAAAACTATCTGATGTGGTTTCTCCGCCATCATGAGCATACTGAATATTGCCGTCGGCAAGATCTTGTTGCGTAAAGGTACTGTTCACTGTCAGCTCTTCACCCGAATCAGCCGTATCATCATTGTCGGCGTCTAAGAACAAAGTACCGTTTGTTACTGCTGTGGTCACAGTAAAGGTGAGTTCAGTACCAGTGTCATCTGGATCGGAATCAGCCAATAAGCTAGTTGTGATCACACCTTTAGCCCCTTCATCTACAGTGAGTCCGGTATTAGTACCTATAGTCGGGGCATCATTTACTGCCGAAATGCTAATACTTGCCGTATCAGCATTCGAAGAAAACGCGCTATCACCGCCGGTTGTGCCCACATCAGCTGTACTACCATTTGTTCCTGATGCCTCATCCCAAGCCCGGAAAGTCAAAGTAGCGCTGCCATTGTAGTCTTGGTCTGGTACAAATCGAATTTTGTTGCCCGAAGAAGATGAAGACAATAAACGTGCTGAGGTAGTACTAGTTAAGTCAACAGAATTCCCTGTCGTGCTGGTAAAGTTGTTCCAGTTAGCGCCATTGTCAGTGGTGTATTGCCAAACACCGTTACTGTTATCGACATTGGTGACCACAATGGACTCAGTAGTTTGAGCGGCCTCTATATTATCAATACTATTGTCTACGACAATTGCAGACACAGATGTTCCTGAGTTATCGCCATCTTTAACATCTTCCTCAATAGCCGTCAGTATTGGAGATTGGGTATCATCTAAAGTAGGCGCATCATTAACAGGCGTGATCGTTACTGTTGTATTGTCACTTCCACCACTGCTAGTTAGCTGGCTATCACTGAAGCTCCAATCAAGTTGAACACTGGTAACAGGATCGTCAGAACTATTGCTGTAGGTAATGTTTTGCAAAACTTCGTTTACCAGCGCTGTCGTTGGTGTGGTTAAATCACCGCTAAAGGTAATAGTTAAAGTCCCACTATTAGACGTGAAACTACCAAATTTATCACCAATACTGTTAGTTAAATCCGTGCCAGAGACCGCCATCTGACTACCAGAAACCACAGTGAAAGTATCGTTTGCATTGGCTCCACCATTTCGAGCAATAGTTAATGTAGAGCCGGTATAGTTACCATTGTTGCTATTCAGTACATCGTTTTCGCTATCAGTTACTGTGACGTCACTATCCAGTGTCATAGCCGAAGCATCTTCGGTATATTGCGCTGTTCCGCCAAGGTTGCTGAACACAGGGGCTGTATTATCATCATCTGAGATGGTAACGGTAACCTTTTGCTCGGTGGATTCTGAAGCACTGCCACCACTAACACTAGCTACGTCAATGATGATAGTCTCATCACCTTCACTGTCACTATCATCCACCGAAGTGATCACAGTTGCCGCATCTGCTGATGTACTACCCTGAGACACAGTAATTGAGGTACTGGCGCTGCTATTGTAATCCGCGCCGCTTGCTGCAGCAGTAGCAGTTCCCGAATAAGCAAGCGCAACCGTCACATCCTGATAAGTGGCGTTTGACAATGTCACCGTTGGTGTTGTTGTGCCGCCATTTTCATCAATTGAACTGTTATTAACACTTAAAGTCACACTTGGTGCAGATTCTGCGTCCGTGATGGTAATTGTTTGTGTTTGACCAGAGAGAAGGTTTGCGGCTCCACTTAATAAACAATCAAATGACACAATTACAGTTTCGTCACTGGCGGCATCAAAGAGATCATCGGCCACTGAGGTTATTGTGATAGTACTGGTAGTGGTTCCGGCACTAATAGTGATAGATGAACTACTACGCGTATAGTCAGTAGTATTGGTTGCCGTACCAGAAAACCCTAGCGTAAAACCAATATCATCCGGCCATTGATTGTTCAAACTATTAGTTATTGAGGCCGTTATCGTTGCGACACCACCATCCTCTGCAATAGTAGTAAGATCTGATGACAATGTTATATCGGGGAGATTGGCATAGATTGCATCGCCAGACTGACTGACAGCGGTAGTAAAGGCACTGGTGCTATTGCTGGAACTATCGGTCAGTACCACACTCACAGAAACATCAGAAGATGCAGCAAAATCAGTACCACCGTCGCTAACGGTAAAGGTAGCGGTGTAAGTTGTATCATTGGTCTTACTTAAACTGCCTAAGGTGTACCCTGCCACCTTGCTGCTACCCAAAGAATAAGTATCAGAATCAGAGCTAACGGTTATTGTTGCCGTTATCGTGTCTCCGACTTTATGAGTGCTGTTCGGAATACTCACAGCAGTAATCGTTGGCGCCGTTGTATCCTGAATAGTAATGCTAAACGTCTGACCGGTAATTTGAGACGAATTCTGATCAGCAACACTAAACGAGAAACTATCACTGGAGTTCACTCCACCAGCGTGAACGTAACGCAATCGATCATTATCAATGTCATCTTGTGTGAAAGTATCATTAACACTGAGATTAGAACTGGAAAGTTGTAAAGCGCCCAGAGTTGGTACCGCTGTAACGGTGTAAGTAATGTTAGCCGCACTGTCTTCTGTGTCACTGGTGGAAAGCGCTGAACTACCGATAGTGATATTACTACCTCTCTCCACCGTAACACCAGTATTGGTATCCACGCTTGGCGCATCATTGACAGAAGTGACGGTAATTGAAGCTGAATCGCTAACTGATGAAAAGGCTGTAGTACCACCGTTAGTGGATGTATCTGCCGTTCCACCAGCAGTGCCTACCGACTTGTCCCACGCCCGAAATGTAATGGTAGCCGCGCCATTATAATTCTGTGAAGGCACAAAACGAATTTTATGAGTACTGGCTCCGCTTAATGTACCATCCAGCAACCGGGCAGAGGCAGACAAATCAACCGACTGACCAGTAGTACCAGAAAAATTATTCCAGCTTGTACCGTTGTCTGTGCTGTACTGCCAGACACCATTAGTGTTATCGACAATTACTACAGCTATTGCTTCAACAGCAGAGCCATCGGCATCCGTAATTGAGGAGTCTGTAACAATAGTGGCGACATCGGTACCACTGTTATTCGTGTTACTAGAGGCATCATCATCGCCATCAGCACCATCACCATCATCATCACCAGCATCCTCATTGATTGCTGCTAATGTTGGAGATTGAGCACTGTCGAGTACCGGCGCATCATTCACAGGCGTTACTGTTACAGTTGTCTGATTTGTGCCTGTACTATTGGTAGTACCATCATTAAAAGTCCAGTTCAGCACTACGCTGGTATCTGGAGCATCAGAGCTATTACTGTAGGTAATAGCCTGCAAAATAGAAGCAACAATTGCTTTAGTCGGTATGTTGCTGCTATCTGAGAAACTCAATACCAGAGTACCACCAGAATTTGTGGTAACCGTACCATACCCGAGACTGTTGAAGGTTAAGCTGCCAGATGCGGTAAGAGTTGACAAATTCCCGCTAGCACCAAACTCATCGTCAGCATTGGCACCACCGTTACGAGCGATGGTCAGAGTGGCACCGTTGTAGTTACCGTTGCCACCGTTTAGAGCGTCTAGTTCGGTGTCAGAAATTGTCACATTATCATCCAGAACAACCGCTGAACCATTTTCAGTAAAAGCAGGTGTACCATCCAGATTGCTGAACGCTGCTGGGGTATTGGTGTTTTCAAACGTGATAGTGGTATCAGTGCTGTCATTAGTAACATTTAGGATATTCAGGCTATCGCCGGCTGTATTGGACAGGGTGATAGAGATTTCGGCCCCGGTCAAAGGTGAGGTACCGTCGGTGTCTATCAGTAACGAGCCGTTATCAGAACTGAATGCAACATTCGATGTGCCTAGCGCAAAGCCGGTGAGTACAATGGTATCGCCGGCCGCCAAATCAGTAATGGTATCGCCGTTCAAGTCACTATTGGAGCCGGTAAACACATCGTTACCATCACCGCCGCTCATAGAATCTGTACCTGCGCCCGGTGACAGGGTATCGGCTCCGGCACCGCCTGACAGATTATCCCCGCCGGCACTGCCATTAATGGTCTGAGCACCGGTTGAGCCTGTGACCGTAAAACTGTCACTGGCTGGCGTAGTCGCTGTTAAGGTCTTACCACTCACATCCGCAGCAGGGATAGTGATTGTGATACTACCACCAGAGCCCGTGGCAAAAGTTTCAATCGCAGAGAGGTTGCCCCCGGTGATTGAGCCTGTGCTAGAGAATGTTAAGGTATCAGTACCCGAAGCGGTAATGGTGCCGCTAAATGCATTAAGCTGTGTCGGCGTAAGAGTCAGATTATTGGTGCCACCTTCCAGCGTGAGATTGGTAAAGCCAGATAACATTGCCGAGGCAATATCGTTACTACCATCCGAAATCAGCGTGTTGGCCTGCGTGGCATTCGCAGTGAATGAGCCACTAAAATCAAAAGTACTGATATCCAGAGTAATGGCGTCGGATGTGGAGCTGGCGGTAAAGGAATTACTGGCAGATGAGCCGAGCGTAATGGTTCGGGTGTCAGAGCTATCGTCTTCGACTGTGTAGTTTTCCACAGTCGTCGAGTTGACCGTGATATCGCCAGTACCATTAATAATTATGGTTTCACCACTGCCTCCTGTTCCCGGTGCTGTTATTGTCTGACCTGCAATTGCGGCATATTGCGCTGCACTAAGTGTTACACTGCCACCCGAAGCGATGGAAAGTACTTCAATTCCAGAAAGTGTACCCCCTGAAACATTTGCATTGTTTGCTAATTCGAGTGTGTCGTTAGTTGTACCTTCACCTGTCAGCGAGCCGGTATATGTGATACCAGGAACTGAAAAGATGATCGCGTCGGTACTTGCCGTGGCACTCACGTTAGCGGCGGTATTGTTGCTGCCAAGCGTAATAGTTCGGGCATTGTTCCCAGCATCACTGGCAATAAAATTCTCAATCGCGGCATCATTCAGGACAGTAAAATTACCATTATTGGTGACGGTAATGGTTTCGGACCCTGGCGCGACGATTGTCCCGCCGTTAAAATCACTCATCTGCTGGAAGGTCATGGTGACGCTGGCGCCGCTGGCCAGGGTAAGATTTTCAAAATTGGATGAACCGGACGCTGAGATGTTGGCACCGTCTGACATGACCATGGTGTCCGTGCCATCTCCCGCATTAATTGTGCTAGAAGTCAGTGTTAATGCGGAAACATCAACTGTGTCGTTTCCAGTACTTCCTGTCACATTCTGTCCTGCCGCCCCTAACACAATGCTATTAGCCGCACCGAGCACATAAGTTTCAATTGCGCTGTTGCCGGTAAAGCCATTGGTAGCGGCGCTGATGGTGATCTGGTTAGTTCCCGTTGCCGTTATGCTGGAAAACGCATCGTGCTGGTCTTCAGTCATAGTGACCGAAGCACTGGCGTCGATAGTCAGGTTTTCGATGTTATTTAAGGTGGCTGATGCAATACTGCTGCCATTGCCCATCTGAACAGTGTCGTTTGTTGTGCCTTCACCTGTTAACGTACCTACGAACGACTGAGTGCCGATATTAAACGTCACCGCATCATTAGCAGTGATAGCTGAGATGACTCCCGAGGTGTGCCCGGTACCTAAAGTGACAATGCGAGCATTAGTAGTGTCATCTCCAACCGAATAAGTCTCGATAGCGTTGGTTGCGAAGGTTGTAAAACCACCGTCTCCCGATATATTCAGGGTCTCATCACCGGCTGCGGTGATCGTGCCACTAAATTGTGCCAGTTGTGCTGCGGTCATGTTGGCAGAGGCGTTGCTGGCAAGTGTCAGATTTTCAAATCCAGACACTGATGTTGCAGAGGTAATGTTGGCACCGTTACCTAATTGAAGTGTATCCGCGGTGGAGGCTGTACTGCCGGTCAGGCTGGAGCTACTGGTAAGAGTTAATGTACCAACATCCACCGTATCATCGCCGCTATTACCGGTCACAGATTGCCCGCCATCAGCCAGGGTGATGGCAAGAGATACGCCCGCACTTGTAGCATAAGTTTCCACATCGGCATCGGCATTAATCGCCCCATCACCGTCTGCTGCGCTGATGGTAATTTGATCGGAACCTCCCGATGCTGTCACACCTGATGAAAAGCTATCGTGCTGAGCCTCTGTCATGGTGACCGCGCCTGTCATATCAAGAGTTTCAAAGCCAGCGATTGAATTTGCAGACGCGATTGAAGATCCTGTCCCCATCTGCAAGACATCAGATTGTCCACTACCACCGTTCAAATCACTTGCAGACGTTAACGTGAACGTGCCAATGTCAATGGTTTGGCTAGCACTATCATTACCCGTTACATCCTGACTATTAACTCCCAAGGTGAAAGTGTACGCATCGTTCAGCGTATAGGCTTCAATATCAGGATCACCGGTTACGACATCATTACCATCAGAAGTACTTAATGTGATGGCTTCCGTACCAGCGCCACCTGATATAGTCCCTGACGCAAACGTGTCGTGAACGGATTCCACCATAGTGGCTGAAGCTCCGTCATTCAATGTCAGGTTTTCAAAGTTACTTAAAGAGAATCCTGCTGTTGTCAAATCAGCAGAAACACCGGCAGCGATAATTAAAGTGTCAGTACCTCCTTGACCATTTGCGACTGAAGAGCCGTCAATATGAGTGGCATTGGTAATAGTTAAGGTTTCATCGTCACCATCAAAGGTGAATGAAGGTGTCAGATTAGTGCCACTGGAAGTATTAAATGAAGCAGCGGTTGTAGAGGCATCTTTAGCAGCATTACTCACTGTAATACCATTAGTAGTATCCACCACATTGGCAGACGCAGCCGCCCCAGCCATCCAATCTTCAGCAGCGTTGAGATTATAGATTACAGCATCTGATGCTTGCGTCCCATTAGTATCCAGCAGCGCATTTACCTGAGTTTTATCTGTGCTATTGAGTGTCACCGAAAAAGAGGTGGCGTCGGTAATTTCAACATTGGTGGTGGTCAGAGTGCGAGTGCCGTTACCAACCCCGGTCAAGGTAATTTTAGTTAGGTCGACATCATTGGTTGAGCCTGATTTCTTCACCATGTTGGTTCCTGTCACCGCCAGTATACCGGTATCAAAATCATAAGTAGCAGATGTAATAGTGGGTACCTGAGTATTACTTACTGTGACGCCATTCAAGGTTAAATCAGCGATAGTCGCACTTGTAGCAGCACCTGCCTGCCAATCTTCAGCAGCGGCTAAATTGTAGTTAGTATTATCACCAGACGCAGTTCCGTCTTTGTTCAGTAAACCTTCAACATTGATTTGATCTGTAGCGCTGAGTGTGACCGTAAATTGTGTCTCAGAGGTCACTTCTACACTACTGCCGGTTAACGTATAACTGTTACCACCTTCACCTGAGAGGCCGAGTTTTGTAACATCAATATCATTGCTGGAACCGAATTTTTTAGCGAACGAAGTTCCGGTAACCACCAGTGCACCACTGGAAGCGTCATAAGTAGCAGTTGCAATTGTTGGAATCTGGGTATTGCTGACCGTCACAGTATTAGTAGCATCTGCGATACTACTGGCAGAGTCCGTTGCAGCAAGATATCGGTCCTGAGCGTTTAAGTTATAATTTGTCGCACCATCATCTGCCTGAGTGCCGTCTTTATTAAGCAAACCATTTACTATCAGCTTATCAGATGCGTTCAGAGTGACACTGAATTCGGTCGCACTGGTAATTTCCACATTACTGGAAGTAAGCGTATGTGTATTTCCTCCCTCTCCGGTTAAGACCAACTTAGTGACATCCACATCATTGTTAGCGCCTACTTCAGCCACGAAATTGGTGCCAGTCACGGTTAGCACCCCGGTACCATGATTGTAAGCAGCGTTTGATACTGCAGGTGTTGTTACGTTACTGGTATTTATCGTTGCTGCGCTGTCGGCAATATTAACATTGCCGGGACCACCCGCTATCCAGTTATCTGCAGCGGCGAGATTATATGCCTGGCCACTGGCCGCATTAAGTCCATTTTTATTAAGAATTCCATTGACATTAAACTTATCGGTAGCGCTCAACGTTAATGTAAACGTAGTGCTATTTGTCACATCCACATTGGATGTATCAGTTAAGGTGTAGGTATCACCACCATCTCCAGTGAAGGTAAAGGTATTAGCGACAACATCGTTATTAGCCCCATTAATGGCGCTAAAGCCACTGCCAGTGACCACCAGTGCTCCTGTGCTGGCATCATAGGTGGAAGAGGCAATAGCAGGATTTGCATAATTACTGACGGTAATACCATTAGTGGCATCGGCAGTGTTACCGGACGTGACATTGGCAATAAAGTCATCTGCGGCAGCAAGGTTATAGATTGTGCCGTCATCGGCAGCTGTGGAATTTTTATTGAGTAATGCATCCACTCGTAGCTTGTCTGCCCCGTTCAACACTATAGTAAATGACGTGGCATTGGTAATTTCCACATCACTTGTGGTCAAAGTGTACGCTGACCCACCACCACCTTCACCTGTTATGGTCAGATTACTAACGGTAACATCATTTGAACTACCTGATTTGGCTTCAAAATTTTCCCCCGTTACCACCAGATTACCATTACTTGAATCATATGTGGCAGAAGAAATTGTTGGATCACTACTAGGCGCTACGACGTTACTGTATTCAATTGATTTAAAAGTAAAACTACTCCAGTTATTTCCGTTGGCGCAGCATCCGTTAAATCTGATATTGAAGTCAATTTGTGCAACGCCTGTTACCGGAGAAGTTGTATTGTTGTCGAACAAACTAAACATGTCTGTGTCAACATTTTGCGACATGCTCTTGTTGCCATTAAGCGACATCGTGCGCAATGTCGAGCCGCCACTATCTTTGAATACGATGGTTGAGGTTGAATCAATAGTAATGCCGTTGGCATTGAAAGCATACATAGTGATGGCGTCAACATCTATAGTCTCAGCATCGACACCATCGGTCTTGATAGTTAACGTTTTAAGTGTGGTCGTTGATGAGTCGTTGTGATAAATGTCCGGATCAGCCGCGGTAAAGTCGTTGCTTACCACGAGATTGGCGTCAGTTAAACTTTTAAAGCCTGTGCCCCCTGAATCATTCGCCCCCATTCCAGTATAGGTCGCAACAACCAGAACATATTGGTATTTTGCCAAAACCTCGATATCAAAAGGAATTTTTCCCGTGACGGCGCTTGACTGATACTCAAAGTCCCAATCCCCGCCAAATTGTTCATTACCCGTTAAATCGGTCGAAGCTGCGATGTTTAATCCAGTGTTTCTGGCTAAACGCTCAAGAGGAATAAAGTTTCTTTCTCCTTTTGCCAGGTTACAGCCGTAAAAAAACAGGTCAGCTCCGGGGTTCAGAACGTTTGTTAGTGCTTTTCTAGACTGTAAGATTTCACTGAGTTTTTCTGTGGTTACCCTGCTATTACCAAGATAAAGCATTCCGGCATCAGCATGAGAAACAATATGCAAAGAGTCGAGATTTTCATATTGCTTTAAAATATCGAAAAGTTGAGCGATTCCATCTTCTTCAGAGTTAATTTCACGGATTTGTGCGCCAATGGCCAAGTCTTTGTAGAACAAATGCGACTCAGGAACCCCCTGATCCAAAATCACCAAGTCTCGGGTTTGCTGTTTTGAAAATTCAGCCTGAAGTGTTTGTCCTGAAGGATACCCACCATCGTGATACGCTACTTCATTGCTAACGGCCAATGCGCCTGTCTGACAAACGGACATGGCAAACATCAGCGCCAATAAATATAAATTTTTTGGATATGAAAATCTAAAATTTGCTTTGAACATTTGCGTCTCCGCTAAGAAAAGTCACATAAGTGCTGGGGGAGGTTTTCATTTTCAATCCTTGTTTTCCATTAACGCGTAGTAGTTATCTATATCGGCCGAAAACTAAATTTATAAGTTTCAGCGATTTGGACCTTGTTGAACAATGTGATAAGAAACACACTAAATTGTAGATCATGAATCTCGAAGGTAAAACCGAATAAAAGGTTATCCTTCAAAAAAGTGGATAGTTTTTCTCCATATCTCATTACAACAAGCAAAGACCATCAATGTAAGCAAACACCAGGGTGTCGAACAGTCTCTGTTTAAGTTCTACAACACTGTCACTGGCTTGGGTGCCCGTTAAGATGCAACAATAGCGTCCTTTCGGAACACTACCAGCAATAACAGGTAGTGTTTCCATTTCCTGCTTTTAAAACCTAAGAACGGGGTGGGTATGTACCAACCTGTGCCATACAATAATTCATTACCAATGTCGGCTGTATAATATTAAATGCCTGTCCACCACCATTAACATTTACGGCCACACTACCGGTGGACCCGCCTCCACCACTAACCCCACCCAATTTCACCGTTCCAGAACCGGCATCTTGACGATAGATGAATACACCTGGATTTCTTCCACCATCATTTCTCGCCAGGTAGCTTCCTGCCGTAGGAGTATCTTGCGTTGCTACATCAGTGGACACTCGAACTTCTGCCGCAGTAGGTCCGCTAGTAGCACTAAAGGTCGCACCATGTGAGTGGCTGGCCAACTCAAGTAAAGTTAAAGTATGAGATTCTGCCCCTCCCTGCTGTCCCTGCCGCCAGTCAAAAACGCTGCCTGGGAAACGACCTTTGCTAATCGCCACTCGACCACGTAAATCCGGTAAAGCAAAAGTGGTACGACCATCACCACCATATTGTGTCCCCAATAAGGAAAACAATGTTGAATTATTCGCAATAGCTAATAGTGACCCATTACATAAAAGCCAACCTCTGGGATTAAAATTAAAACCAAATAAACCAATTTCACCGATAAAGGGATCTGCCATGAGAAAGTCCTCTTTTAAAAAATGTGTTTTTCAATTGGTTCTGTCAATATTAACAAAACCAGTTCCATTAAAAGCAAAGTCTATGTGCTAGCTACGAGAAGGAAATAACCCTTGCATAGCCATACAATAATTTAAGGCCGTTAAAGGTTGAATAATGAAAAAGGCCTGTGAACTCCCGGCAGGATTGACAGTTACATCGCCATGCAAAACACCATCACCACCGGATACACCACCGAGCGGAACTGTGCCCGTGCTGCCAGCATCACCACGATAAATGAAAACTCCCGGATTTCGGCCTCCGTCATTAAGCGCCAGATAGCCCCCTTCTGTCCCAGTGTCACTGCCAGCTGGATCTGTAGATACGGACATTTCAACATCCGCATCTCCGGTAGATTCAAAACTTGCTAAATGCGCATGAGACGGCAAATTTTGCTCTGTCAATGTTACGGTTTCGCTCCCTGCGACTTCTCCCATTTTCCATTCTTTAACAGTTCCCGGTCGTATGCCTTGACTAACAACATGTCTGCCACGTAAATCCGGCAGAAAAAATGTAGTTCGACCATCACCACCATAAGCAGTACCGAGCAACGAAAACAGTGCCTGATTGCTATTTATGCTCAAACTTTGTCCCTGGCAATGTGACCAATGCTCAGGAACAAAGGCAAACCCATAGAGCTTAACTTGTCCGATAAAAGGTTCAGACATATAAATGCCTCCTTATTAAGTACTTCAGTTACAATTAACTT
>JYMV01048134.1_pt1 | contig 12631 bp, 13 predicted proteins | sample 338911 | NCBI WGS metagenome assembly JYMV01 (sample SAMN03354496, study PRJNA234377) | hydrothermal vent metagenome | biome: Deep sea; feature: Hydrothermal plumes at the Eastern Lau Spreading Center, Western Pacific Ocean; material: Seawater | place: Tonga | collected 2009 | depth 2000 m m | reverse complement strand
AGTAGATGCACCCATTCATCTAATAATCATGTTGATAGTAATGGTACATGCTTGATACTTGATTGTTCATGTACAAAATTTTTAAAATAAATAGTAAAAGTACCTTAATTGTTTGGGTGTTATAAAATTAAGTCTGTTGAAACTTTGATAATATTGGGAAAATCTAAACTTGAAGAAGGAGATTTTGATGGGGCATTAGATTTATTTCAACAGGCTATTTTGCTTGATCAAAAAGATCCTGATTTGTGGAATCTTACAGGCATAACATTACGAAGCATGGGACGCTATAATGAGGCGGTTGAGTGTTTTAACAAATCATTGAGTCTTGATCCACGAGATAAAGATTCTTCTTAATAAAAAACTACAAAAATTCAAAGGCGGCATTTCCAAAATAATATCCAATAAAAATTAAAGTAATACTCCAACCACATGAACCCAGAACAGTATACGTGAGAAATTTTGCAAATTTCATTTTCAATAATCCAGCTGGTATGGAAATCATTTCTCTAAAAACTGGAACCATTCTTCCAAATAATACTGCCTTATCACCATATCTTTGAAACCAATTTTCAACCCTAGTTAATTTTTTTTCAGAAACTTTAACATATTTTAGGTACTTCAATAATGCTTTTCTACCTAATTTTAATGCAATTAGATATATCACTGTTGAACCAATGGAGGCACCAAGTCCTCCAATAATTCCTAATAAAATAACTTGGTATATTTCAAGACCATTTTGGTATGCAAGAAACCCAGCAGTTGGAAATACTGCCATTGTAGGAATTGGAGGAATTATTGTTTCAATTAGCGCGGCAAAAAAGACACCTGCATAAAGATGTTCTGCAATAAGAGAAGTCATCCATTCAATAAAAGCCTCAAAAACCAATATAGTCATAGTAATTCAAATTTTGGTTTAGTTTATACTTTCTGAAGTAATTGTCAACTAAAAGCTAAATTGAAAATATATTATTACAGTTTTTTAACTAACTCTAGTGCAGAAAAAATTGCAAAAACTACTAGAACAGGCATATGAGCTGTGTGAGGATGGCAATTATGTAAGGGCATTAGAATATTATGATATAGCTTTGGATATAGAGCCTGATAATCTAAATGTCATGGTTGACAAAGGTGTCACATTACAAAATTTAGGGCGCTTTAATGAGGCATTACAGATGTATGAAAAAGCATTTAACAAAGGTTCAGTGTTACATATCTTGAAAAAATATTCTGAAGCTATTTCTTGTTATGATGCTGTACTTGATCATGATAAGAGAAATGCGATGGCTCTTGCGTACAAAGGCCTTACTATTGGGGAGATGGGCAATATACCATCAGCTATCAAGTATTTCAAAAAGGCCTTATGTATGGAACAAGACTATGATCTGGCACAAATCAGTCTCCTTACTGCAAAAAACATTTTAAAAAATGCGTCATAATTATTTTGCGCCTGTTAGGATTGCTGATGCACCATAGGTAAGATATTGGTGGTTAACTTTCAACCCATTTTTTCCCATTACATCAGAATAACTATCCAGCCATTTGCTTCTTCGAATCAGCTTTGGTAGTCCGATTAGCGCATCCTTCCAACTTGGAATGAAACATCCAACTAGCCGCAGAAAAGTAAGAAAGAAGTTCCACAGCCCCCTTACAGATGGATTTTTTGGATATGTAAAATCATGGAAGATGATTTTACCGTCAGGCTTGAGATGTGCCACACAATTTTTTACAAGTATTTCCGGGTCACAATATTTTGGCAGATATGATGCGGTAATGCAATCAAACTTTGAATCCAGTTTGAGATGTTGTCAAACGAATTTGAATTTTTCTTTGCCACATCGAGATAACTTTTGGTGATGTCAATGCCTACTATCTTTGCATTAGGAAATTTTTCTGCAATTTTTCTAGTAAGAATACCTGTGCCACACGCAAGATCCAAGAAAGAATTTCCATTAGAAATTTGCTGTAATATCTTTTTTTTCCAATATTTGTCCTTACCTAACGTTCCATACGAAACAACACCATCATACGTTGTTCCAGTTTCGTCAAAAAATTTGGGTACAAGGTTCTTTGCCGATTCTGCCAACATTATATATCATGCATCAAGTAATTTAAAGAATAATGATAAATGAAAAAATTCAGAACGTACTATTAAGGTTAGAAAAGGACATTAATTATGAGAACAGTCACAGAGATGAAATATTTCCACAAGAAAGAATGAATTGCATATCAAAAAATATTGGGATGTTTTACAACATTATGCTAAAATCCATAAACGCCAAAAAAATTCTTGAGATAGGCATGTCCGTAGGCTATTCTGGACTCTGGTTTGCCGACGCAGTGATGTCAAACACCCAATCCGATGGTCAAATTATCACAATTGACAGGGAGAGATTCAAGATAGATAACGCAAAGAAGAATTTTGAGGAGGCTGGAGTAAGCTCACTAATCAAAATTAGAGATGGCGAGGCCAGAAAAGTTCTGCATGATATAAAAGAGGAGTTTGGAAAAAATTATTTTGATTTTATTTTTATTGATGCAGATAAGGAAAGTTATATAGAATATTTTGATCTTTGCCTGCCACTAGTAAGAAAGGGTGGGATGATAGGTGCTGATAATATTCTGCTCCCGGAAAGGTTCAATGAAATGATGGTAGATTATTTATCTCATGTTAGGAGTAATCCAAATGTTCAGTCAGTTACTATACCAATTGATAATGGTGAGGAAATAACGATCAAATTATCATAGTTAAATTATGATTTTTTAACTCCCAGCGTTCTATTTTTCAGTCGTAGATAGCTGTTATGACATTTTCTACATCTCGTTGCAGCCAAAGAGTTTCTTGCGCCACAATTAAAACATATTTTCATATGAAGTCGTGCCTTTTGCGCAATCTGTTTTTTTTCAGGATCTGTTACTGGCATTGTTAAACCACTAAAACTCCAATGTATAAACTATTTTTTCTTTAACTTACCAGCTAATAATATAGGCACTTCTATCGGTCTCTTTGCAACTGGGATATTGGCTTTTGAGAACATAGATATTTTAGATTCAGCTGATCCATAATTTCCCATAACTATTGCACCAGCATGACCCATTATTTTTTCTTTTGGAGCCTTCCTTCCAGCTATATACCCAACAACTGGCTTTTGGAAACCAATCTTAATAATATGCTCAGCTAGGGATTCTTCCGCCTGACCACCAATTTCGCCCACAATTACCACTCCTTCAAGTCCTGGTTCATCTTTCACCATATCAAAAGCATCAGTCATTCTGGTTCCATTAATTGGGTCTCCCCCTATTCCAAGAGTAAGAATTTGACCAAACCCTGATGTGGTCAAATTATTAGAAATTTCATAAAGCAGTGTTCCACTTTTTGATAGAACTGCAATATTGCCATGCATAAATGGGCTTGCTGGCATTATCCCAATTTTAATGAGACCTGGTATTATCACTCCAGGAGTATTTGGTCCAATCATAATTGCATTGTTTTGCTTAGCAATTTCAATAGCTTGCATGGTATCACGAACTGGAATATGCTCTGGGATTGCAATAAGAAGCTTGATCCCAGCTTCAAAGGCTTCCCTAGCAGCTTCCAAAAAGAATTTTGCAGGAACAAAAACAATAGAGATCTTTGCTTTGCTTGCGGTAACAGCCTCTTTCATAGTTTCATAAATTGGAACATCCTGAAATTTTTGACCTCCTTTTCCGGGTGTAACACCAGCTGCAATATTTGTACCATATTCTAGCATTAATTTAGTATGCACAGAACCAAATTTTCCCGTGATGCCTTGAACTATAACTGGCTGCTTTTCATAACTTCCGTCCGCATTCTTTTTCCCTCTTAATAATTCAAAAATATCAGCCAGTTTTTGTCACTTCCATTACAACTCCATTAATTGCCTGTTCAACAGACGTAAACATTTTTGTTTTTGTGTCTTTCAACATTTCTTTTGATTTTTCTGATTCTGCTCCCATTAATCTTGCATAAACTGGAAGATCAATCAATTTGTTATCATATGCTTTGATAAATGCAGAAGCAACTATTGTTGTTTTAACAATTCCACCATAAAGATTTACTAGTATAGCTTTAACATTCTTCATTTTGCTAATCAAAGTCAGAGCTTCATAAACTGATGCTTCTGTTGCACCTCCTCCAACATCAAGAAAGCATGCAGGCTTTCCACCATTGTCGGCTAGCATATCAAATGTTGACATAACCAATCCAGCGCCGTTTCCAATTACAGCAATATTGCCGTCTAATTCTACTAATGAGAATCCACTTTTCTCCGCCTTTTCTTCTAATTCGGTTTGTTCTCTATATTTCAAGAGTTCCTCATGCCTAAAATTAGAATTATCATCAGTCATCATTTTTCCATCAAGCGCAATCATAGAGCCATCTTTGAGAATAACAAGTGGATTAATTTCTACTAGTTCTGCCTCCTTTTCCACAGTTAATTTTGATAATCTTTGTAATACATCAACAAAATATGGTATAGATTTTTCATCTAGGCCAATATCCTTTGCCACTTTTTCCGCATTTTTTTTTGAAACATCACCCAAACCAACTTCTTGTATAACTTGGTTTTTTACCGATTCTATCTCAACTCCGCCTTCAGCTGAAGAAATAACAGTATAGCATCTTTTACTTCTATTCAAAAATATAGACAGGTAGATTTCTTTTTCATATTCAGTCATTTTTTCAAGAAGAATAGCACGAGTTTTTTCACCTTTGATTGCCATGTTTAAAACCTGTGGATATTTTAATTCCAATTCATCCTCATTGTGACATTTTTGTATTCCACCAGCCTTCCCACGCCCTCCTACAGGAACTTGTGCCTTTATAACAAACGGATATTCAATCTTTTTTGCATCTTCTCTTCCTCTTTCTATATCCTTTGAGGCAATACTTGGTGGAACTTTGATGCCATATTCTTTGAATAGTTCTTTGACCTGATATTCCAATAATCGCATAAAAAATATCAAAGTTAGAAGTTTATAATCGTAGCAGGTGGTTATCTACTTTAATTTATCTTCTAAAAGCTCAACTGTTTCTAGGAATAGATCTTTACTTTTTCTTAAGAGCCTATCAGGGAATTCTTCTAGCGTGAATACAAATTGCTGCTTAAACGTTGGAACTATCATTCCACCAGAGATGACTAGTTGCTCTATAATGTTATCTTTTACTAATGTACAGATTATCTCTTCATGAGAGTCATCCTTTTCCTCCATGGTCTGGCGGTAGAGAACAATAGGCGTATTTGTTTTTTCTACAATATTCGAGCCCTTTTTCAAAAGTTCCGTAAGATGGTGAAGCGACCAGGTATCAAGACTAATCTGCTTGACCATACATAGTCCATACACTTTTTGTATTTATGATCATTGTTCAGCTAAAAGCTACTCATTCTACTGAAATCTTGATTTTCTGACCATCAATATCATCATCTTTGTATTCTTTGCATGTATGTGTGAAATTCACTTGTTTGACTCTGACCAAAAATGCAAGTTCCTTGGTCTTGTCTTTTAACATGTCTAATGATTCTTGATCTAACTCCAAAACCGATGCGGTGTTTAGTATGTCAGTTGGGTTATAACCACGTTCCTTTCTTAGTGACTGCAATCTTCTCGCAAGATCTTTGACTAGACCTTTTGCCATTAGTTCTTCATTCCTTGTGGTAGAGATTATTCCTATGAGATTATTCCTTTTTGAGTATGCAAAACCCTCTTGAATATCAAAATCTACGATGAAATCATCATTATCTAGAGAAATTTTGTTACCGTCAACATCAAATGTAAACGAGCCATTTTTATCCAGATTTTGGACTATTTCCTCTGGGTCTGTACTTGCAAAAATTTCTAGAAGTTTTCCCATTTGCTGTTTTGCTTTGGGTCCAATTCCCTTACGCTCAAGTTCTACTTTTGTGATAACCGGCAAGCCTGCCTTTTTCATTTCAAGTAATTCCGCTATGCCAACATGATTTTCTAACTCAATAATTTTGCATTCTTCTACATTTAATTGAGAACGTAACAGGTCAGATAACAGTTCTATTTTTTTGCGTTCTCCTTTTTCAACGCAGATTATTGCCTGGTTTAGTGGCCATCTTCTTTTCAATTTTGCCTTCATTCTTGCTGCTGCAGAAACAGAAACAGCGTCAATCATCAAGTCAAACGATTCTTCAATACTTTCATTAATTAAAGAGGAGACTGGCTTTGGCCATAATTCTAGGAGTATTGATTTTTTATGTTCAAATATTGTTTGATACAAGTATTCACTAGTAAATGGAGAAAATGGATGTATCAAGACATCTAAGTTTTTTAGTGCATTTGCTAGGATTGCGTAGATTACATGTCGTTTATCTTTCTTAGTTTCATCATCATCCCAAAGTTGTTGTTTTGTCATTGGGATGTAAATTTGACTCAACGAATTAATTAGAAAATCTTCAATAGCTTTTGCTGATTCATGGAATTTACAGTTTTTGTTTGATTCTGTACACATCTGAATTGTTTTTTGAAGCTTGGATAGTAACCAGACATCTACATGATCAAGTAAGCCATTGTTTTTTGCCCAATCAATAGTTGTTTTGTTGATGTCAAATTTGTCATACTCGCTATTCTGCTTAAAGTATAAATGAATATGAAAAAGTGTGCTTAAAATTTGGTATGGTCTTGACATTAGCTCCTTTGTACTAAAATTCAGAGTCTCAATCGGACTAGATTTCCACATGAAATAGAATCTTACAAGATCTACTGGATATTTGGCAAGTAGATCAGATGCATCGAGTACATTTCCAGTACTCTTACTCATCTTGTTACCTTTGTCATCAAGAACATGTCCCTGGAATAGAAATGAATTGTACGGCGAGGTATCTGTGTTATTTAAAATCACATTTTCTATTAATAGCGTGTATGCCCAACCGCGTGTCTGATCAATTCCTTCCGTAAAAAATGGAGCAGGTATAGTTTTTTTGTATTCATCATCACTTAATGATGCAAAGGGTGCTGCACCACTGTTGTGCCATGTGTCTAAAACAAATTTCTCACGCTGCATCTTCGCGTCGCATTTTTTACATTTGATAGAAACATTATCTATCCATGGTCTGTGTAGCTCAAAGTCAGGCCCATCAGGAAGATCATCCGCTGCATCAACAATTTCTTTTCTTGAGAATAACCTTTCAATATTTTTACATTCAGTACACTTCCAGATTGGTAATGGACACCCCCAGAATCTTTCTCTTGAAATACACCATGGATGTTTTTCTTTAATTATTTCCAAAAACCTGTTTTTCGGTTGTTCAAAAAAGTATTCTACATTTTTAGCTGCAGTGATTGCTTTGTCACCTAATTTATCCAGCATGTAAAAATATTCTCTTCTTGCTAGCCATACTAGATCCTTACCACATCTCCAACAAGATGGATAATCGTGGTTAATTGTACCAATTCTTATTAATGCGCCCTTTTGTTTCACAGATTCTACAACTTTCTCATCTGCATCACGGACAAACTGTCCTGAATATTGACCCGCACTATCTGTAAAGTTTACTCTATCGTCTATTGGACTGAATATGTCTACCTTTCTCTTAACTGCAATATTATAATCATCTTCTCCGTTTGCAGGAGACAGGTGCACCAAACCGCTACCTGTGTTTACATCAACAAAATTTTCAGATACCACTACATGGTAATTATCTTTTTTTGCAAGCTCTGCAAGTTCTGGAATCTGATCTAAGAGTGGGTGTATGTATTTTTTTCCTTCAAGCTCTGAACCAAGCACTGTCTTGAGAACTTGGTAGTCTTCTATTTTCTTCATTTGCATCAATTCTTCCAACCTAATTTTTCCTACAATCCAAATCTCATTTTCTACCTTAACTTCAACATATTCTTCCTTTGGGTTAGTACCAATCATTGCATCTGTTACAAGTGTGAATGGCATAGTTGTCCACACAATGAGAAATTTATCTTCATCTCTGAGCTTTACTTTGTAAAATAATGATGGATCAGACACCTTGTGATATCCTTGATTAACTTCAGAATGACTTAGTGATGTGAGGCATTGAGGACAATATGCTACTACTCTTTTCCCTTCTGTCAAAACTCCATTTTCATATGCACGTTTTAGTAATTTCCATTCCCTTTCAATAAATTCGTCCTTATACGTCCAGTATGCATTATCTTGATTTAGTGATACACCAAGATCTTTGTCTACTTGCATCCACTTTTTCCAATATTTTTTTATGGTTTTTTTACAACCAGCAACAAGATCCTTAATTTCTTGCTCCGTTCTATCTTCTTTTCTACCATTTTTAATTCCAAGTTCTTTTTCAGCTTGTAATTCAACTGGAAGACCCTGAGTATCCCAGCCCGCATTAAAAGTCACATTTTTTGAATCAAGTGTGTTAAATCTGTACCACAAGTCCTTGAAGACACGGCCCCTAAGGTGGCCTGCATGTGGTTCTCCATTTAACGTAGGCGGACCCTCAATGAACATAATTTTTTCTCGTTTATCTGCTGATTCATTAATCAGTTTTTGTAAATCCAGTTTTGAAAGATATTCTTTAGCGGTCTCTTCAATCTTTTTTAGATTAAACTCATTTACCAGTTCCATATATCGCTCTCGTGTGTTTATCTCTTATAACAGTAAGTAAGCTCTCTGACATAAGATGAATGAAAATGTTTGACACTGTTGCTCAGAAATTAAAGGATTCAAGGAAAATAGTTTTTGTAACTGGGGCAGGAATTTCTCAAGAAAGCGGCATTCCTACTTTTAGAGGAAAAGATGGTTACTGGAGAAGATATGACCCTATGAAACTTGCATCGATAGATGCATTCTATGATGATCCTAAGTTAGTTTGGGAGTGGTATGAGGATAGAAGGAAAAACATACTATCTGTAAAACCAAATGAAGGCCATTTTGCAATTTCTCAGATGGAAGAATTCAAGGACGTAGTAGTATTGACGCAAAATATTGATGGATTACACCAGCGTTCTGGAAGTACAAACGTTTTAGAACTTCATGGGAGTATAATCCGAATCAAATGTACAGTTTGTGATTTCACTGACAACATAACTGAGAATTTTGAATCACTTCCACCCAAATGTAAATGTGGAAGTATGCTTAGGCCTGATGTTGTATGGTTTGGAGAACCTTTACCACAGAATATTTGGCAAAGTGCAATTAAAGAGGCAAGTATATGTGATGTGATGATTATTGTTGGCACGTCATTAGTTGTCTCACCCGCAAACACATTACCTGTATATGCAAAACAAAATGGTGCAATTTTGATTGAGGTAAATCCTGAAAAAACTGTTATGTCAAATGATATGACTCTTTCAATACAGGCAACTTCTGTGGGGGTATTACCAAAAATGCTTTCTATTTTTAAAAATGAATAGTTTCAATTTGTATTTTTTTACAAGATTAAGTCCCAAATAATATAATGAGGGATCAGCTTTTTGAGCAAGTAAGGAGTTTTAATTTTGTTGATTGGCTAGATTAGGGAATATATTGAATACCTGACATTTTATGGTAAGTAATTATACGGTTTATTATTTGCCTAAAATTGCTGGATGCCAATTAACATCAATAACTTAATCTTGGAATATATACCAGATAATAGAATTTCATATATTGGTTAATGTTCTTGTTATTGGCTCTGGTGGAAGAGAACATGCTATAGGCTGGAAACTTGGTCAAAGTGATGAGGTTGATACAGTTTTTTTTGCACCCGGAAATGGGGGAACATCAAATAATGTGCCAATTCCTGTGGATGGTTTAGATGATATTGTAAAATTTGCTTCTGAAAAGGATTGTTTTACTGTAGTTGGACCTGAGGCACCTCTTGCAATGGGTATTGTTGATATATTTAATGAAAAAGGCTTGAAGATATTTGGACCGACAAAAGATGCTGCACAGTTAGAATCAAGTAAGATTTGGGCAAAGAAGTTTATGAAGAGAAATAACATTCCTACTGCTGCATTTGAGGTGTTTAATGATGCAACAGCAGCAAAAGAATATGTTAATGAAACTGAACATAATGTTGTCGTAAAGGCTGATGGTCTAGCTGCAGGAAAGGGTGTGATTGTATGTAATAATAAAGATGAGGCTAAAGACGCCATTGATATGATGTTAGTAAATAAGAAATTTGGTGATGCAGGAACTAATATCATTATTGAAGATAGAATTGATGGTGTAGAGGCATCATACATTGCTTTGTCTGATGGCAAAAAAGTAATTCCAATGGCTACAAGTCAAGATCATAAACGAGTCTATGATGGTGATAATGGACCAAATACTGGCGGAATGGGTGCTTATTCACCAACACTAGCAATAGATGAGGTTCTTTCTCAAAAAATACAAGAAAAAATTATCGATAAAACAATTACATCATTGAGAAATGAAGGAATTACATTCAAAGGGTTTCTTTATGCTGGAATAATGCTGAAGGATGGTGAACCATATGTTCTTGAATATAATGTCAGGATGGGTGATCCTGAATGTCAACCAATCTTAATGCGTATGAATTCAGATCTCTTTCAATACTTGAAGGCATGTGTTAATGACACATTAGAAAAAATGCCTCCAATTTCATGGAAAAATAAATCTGCAGTTTGTGTTGTTTTAGCGTCAAAGGGCTATCCCGAATCTTATCCAAAGGGAGATGAAATTTCTGGTCTAGATTTAATGTATGATGATGCATATGTGTTTCATGCTGGGACAAAAAAACAAAATAAAAAAATTATTGCAAACGGTGGACGTGTTTTGGGCGTTACTGCATTAGGAGATACACTAGAATCAGCCATTAAAAGTGCGTACAGTGTAGCTGAAAAAATTTTCTGGGAAAATAAATACTCCAGGACTGACATTGGAAAAAAAGGCTTGACTTATCTATAAGATTTTATAATTTCGTTTTCTGTGACTATCCAATCAATCTTGATGTCATGCGTGTTACTAGGTACAGATTTTACAATTTGCTTTGAATAAGTTAACGATATTTTAACTGCATTAGTAGTAGATAGAAATTTGTCATAGTATCCATTTCCATATCCTAGTCTGGTTCCAGATTTTGATACTCCCACTGTAGGCACTAAAACACAATCAATCTTTTCAGCCTTCTTACAGCTATCTTTTGGTTCCATTATATCGAATCTTCCTTTTTCTAATTTTTCAAGACTGGTGATAGTGTAAAATTCTAGATTATCTCCTACAACCTTAGGGAGAAGTAAGTTCTTACCCTGTTCTAATATATCTAGCATTATACGATTAGTGTTAACCTCACTACCAATTGGGAAATAACTTGCAATATTTTGTGAGTCGTTAAACAAATCAATTTGTTTGAGGTTTTGGGATATCTTATCACTTGAAATTTCTCTTAGCTCAGCTGATGTTGCATCTCGTTTTTCGAGAAGATGCTTTCTAAGTGCAGCCTTTTGTATACTAACCGACAATTTCCTTGTTTAGCGATGCTGCTGTAACTGTATTTTTTAATAGCATGGCAACAGTCATAGGTCCCACACCTCCAGGAACAGGAGTTACCCACGATGCTTTTTGAATAATATCATCGAAATCAGCATCACCAACCAATTTACCTTCATGTCTTGAAATTGCAACGTCAATAACAACTGCATCTTGTTTTATCATATCTGATGTTAGTTTGAATTTTGTACGATCACCTACTGCAGTTATAATTATGTCAGCATTTTGGCAAATCCCCTTGAGATTTTTGGTTTTTGAATGGCATGTAATCACAGTAGCATTATTTTGTAGTAGTAAATTGTATAGTGGTTTTCCTATTAGATTACTTCTATTAATTATTACCACACTTTTTCCCTCAATACCAATCTTGTAATAGTAAAACATTTCCATTATTCCAGAAGGTGTGCATGGCTTCAAGATAGATTTTCCCATTGATAATAATCCCATATTTTGTGGTGTTAATCCATCAACATCTTTTATTGGGAATATGCTTGAAACAGTTGCAAATTCATCTAATTGATTTGGTAATGGTAATTGAACTAGAATTCCATGTACTTCTTTATCGCGATTTAGTTTATCAATAACATCGTTAAGTTGTTCTTGAGTTATTTCTGCAGATAATTTATAATCTTTAGTTTTAATTCCTACTACCTCACATGCCTTGTGTTTATTTTTTACATATGTTGTAGAGGCTGGGTTATCTCCCACTAGGATCGTGGCCAGACACGGAATTACATTTTCTGATTTTAATTTTTCAACTGCATTTTTTAAAATATTCTTGACTGCATTTGATACCTCAATACCATCTATTTTTTTTCCTATCATATGTGGCAATAGATGAGTTACTATTTAATTTAAGCCGAAATCAACTTTTCTATATTTTTCTTAAATTAGCCGCTTAAATAGAAATTTTGTAAATTTAGATTATGCTTAAATTGCGTTGCTCGCATTGTGCTGGAATTTTTTGTGGTATTAGATGTAATTGTAAATGCCACACTAAAGATTGGATAAAAAATTAGTCAAAGTTATTTCGTTTTAGTCTTGCGTTTTGTAACAGTCCTACGTTTTGCAGCTGGTTTGCGTTTTGTAACAGTCTTACGTTTTGCAGATGGTTTGCGTTTTGTAACAGTCTTACGTTTTGCAGATGGTTTGCGTTTTGTAACA
>JYMV01007584.1_pt1 | contig 12633 bp, 1 predicted proteins | sample 338911 | NCBI WGS metagenome assembly JYMV01 (sample SAMN03354496, study PRJNA234377) | hydrothermal vent metagenome | biome: Deep sea; feature: Hydrothermal plumes at the Eastern Lau Spreading Center, Western Pacific Ocean; material: Seawater | place: Tonga | collected 2009 | depth 2000 m m | reverse complement strand
TTCTTGGCCGAACCAGCTTGAGATTATGCCGTCTGCTCCTGATGTAATAATTTCTTTTAGAGATAAGTCCACCGTTACGCTTAAGCTAAGAGCTTCCGAAGTAGAATTGTTGAACTTATCAGAAATAGTTTCATAACCGGTGAGGACGCCGGCGTCGTTATAAATAGGCGTGTATGAAGCCTCCTCATCAATATGAGGATTATCTTGCGTCTGCATATCTCCGCCGGTGGTTTCCAGAGTAATCCTGTCTATGCTTGCTGCAGGTAGCAGATCTGTTATAAAGTCACATGCGCTCATTATTCGTCCTCACATCCTATTAATTCTTCGTCACTGTATAATATTGATCCCTCAGTCTCGACCATACCTGAGCAACCTAACACTCTAGACCAGTTAATCTGTTCAACTGTTGATGTCGCAATATAGTTGCATACAGCATTATCATCAATTTCATTGTCTGCTAAAATGTCCATAAAATATTCTACATATGTTTCATCAATCTCTGTGTCATTAATAATTTCTATGTCATCCGCATCCAACAAAATATCTCCAACGATCTCTTCTGGCCTTTTAACAAATTTTAATGGCATTGTAGAAGTTCCGGCGGAGTCGGGCATCATTCGATAGACTTCGATATCAAAGTTACGAGGCTCTTGTCTAACATTCTTTTCTTGAATATCTAAAAGAATACTCCCGTCGTCTAACAACAATACCGAGCCGTCATTAAAGTATGTAATTAAATAGTTGTCTGCAGGAACTGAAACCGTTCCCATCGTTTGTGAATAGCTCTGTTCTGCCATTTCTCTTTCTGCGACGGATGTGCCGGCATAAACATCTCCGCTATTGTAGATGTTTGTTGTATAGGTCAAACTGATATCAATAGATGGAACAACATACATACTCTTGTTTGCTTGTTTTTCTAGACTGAATGAACCTGAAACGATCTCTCCCTTGTTTAGTCTGATTGACCATGCAGGAGCAAGGTCTATCGAAGGTTCTCCTGACCCAATTGGTAAAGATGCCAATTCTGTATCTGAGATATCTACGATTACATTATTATATTTTTCTGCAGAGTATTCGCTGTTATGAATTTCCTTTGTTTTCTTCATGATAAGATCGGCGCCCGTGATAAGGGTCTGAGATCTTAGAGAAGGAGTTTCATCTTGAATTCTTGTTTCTGTATATTCCTCATCAGTACTGGTACTTCTTCCTGCATATGCTGGGTCGTAAAGAATATCATCATCAAAAAATGCATAATACGTTGGCTCAAACTTGCCCTTTGATAATTTATATTTCCCGTAAGAGGTAAGTTGAATTTCGATTACTTCTTCTTTTTTATTAAAAAATGTCACGATGTGTCTCCATCAGGAGTTTTGCCCGACCACGTGGGCGACCCGGGCGGTGTTGATTCCTGAAACTTACCGTCCCAGGCGCCAAGCGTCATAGTCAGCTTGCCTGCTTCGATCAATGAACAGTGATCATACGGCCAGTTATAACTGTAATCTGGAGTTATTGTAGTTGTATCGGCGTAATCGGCGGATCCTACCCTAAATTTGAACGTAAATTTGCCATCGTCGACAGAGGTAAGCGTCTGCTTATAGTAATTGATCTCGGCGCGCTGTTTGATCTTGAATACCATAAACCTAAGATCATTTGGTATTGCTTCTCCATTGGTAGTGATGTTATAAGACATTGGGGTACTATTCCCCGGAACAAGAGTATGGCGGATCGAACTTTGTTCTTCTTTTACTTTTATTGCGCTTTCTGGCATTACTCCTTGCCAAATGTCTGTAATATCCTTTCTGTTTAGTTCATATTCAAAGGGGAAGATATACATAGCAAACGGATCTATCTGGCGATTCTTCAAGAAATCTAAGTGAGGTGGGAGCACAAATTCTTCCATCTTCTGCATCTGTTCATACATTGCAACTTCTACAGAGCCGGATTGAACGCTCTTGGCCAAGGTACCATTTTCATATAATTTGATTATTGCCGGGTTATTAGGATCTTCTAGCTTCAAGAATTCTTTTTTTCCGGAAGCGCTACTGATAACATATGGGATAGCTACAATAGCTTCCTTAATTTTCTTTGTCTCTGCAGGTTGTCCAAGTTTTACAGGACTTTTATCAAAGCCTAGAAGGTCACATAGCGAACCGGTTGAGCTAACATCTCCCTTTCTCGGCATGAACTGACCCCAGGGAATAGTTCTTCTAGAGTTAAGGGCGTCGACGCCGGCGTCGGTATCCCACAAAGTAGTCGTTTGATTAATGTCAGTGTTGTCACCGCCGGCCGACTGATGTTGCAAAAGCTCGTCTGCTTCGCGTATTGCTCTCATGTGGCTCTGGGTACTGTACCAACGTTGGAGGATATTGTTATCTCCGCTAAGATTGACTGGTTTGTATCTGTACATGTCGTTATACATATTGTTTGGCAAGCGCGCGCGGGGATTGGCCGGCGTTCCATCGATATCGATATCGGCATACTGGCCTGCTTGCCCAAACAGATCTGATACTGGGCCGGCCATGGAGGTGGGCTTCGGATAGTTGGCGGGGGCGAGAATACCGTTCGTAGTAACATGAGTGCCGGCGAGTACCTTTCTGAAGGTGTTGTTAGTCTCACTAAAGTGGCTGTCATCAGCACCAGAACCAGAATCAACTAGTTCATAGGAAATAGCTTCCTCTGACCACATGTTTCGATCGGCGTATACTCCGATGGACGAGGAGAGAAAATGGTTTTCTTCTGACGAGCCCTGCCATGTTGGCAAAGTTGGAGCTATGGGCAGAGCAGTTCTCTTCCAACCGCCAAGCTCAGAGGTTAACTCACCGGAGGCTAGTCTAGGGGGAAGCCCTCCGGAGATCGGATAAGTCGCGTCATTTGCAATTTTAGCGCCACCGCGGTCGGGGAAGGAATAAGCAGATGTGGATAATGCTTCAGCAAGAAGAACAGACGCAGAAAGCGGTGGTGGTGTAGGAATGATCCCTTTTATCTTCTTGTGTACAGGTGACTGGTATCCAATTGCTTTTTGTGTCATGAAGCTGGATGCGTTATTACTATGTCCCGTTGGGGGATTGGGCATGTTTACAAAGTTGTACTGCTCGGCTGAAGAGGTATCCGAAGAAGTTTGGTTTATTTCAATTTGCATAGAACCCTGATCATAATAGCTCATGCCTATGCCCATATACTCGCCGTATCGACGGCCAGGGTAGCCGCGCACGGGCCCAATGATCTCGCTCTTTAACACTTGCGGTTCGCTGGCCGTTTGGCCTGGACCAACGGCATGAGGAGTCGGGCCTAGGCGCTGGCCGTAATTCACATATGGAGAATACATTGTATCGACGATTATGCCATCATCAGTAGAGACGATTTGTAAGTGAGTCCGATCGGCTACTAAACCCTCGTTATTGCCACCGGCAGCAAGGCGCCACTTCATGACCTGACTGCCGCCTACAGGTCTTATATTTGCAGAGGAAGACAAGCTTCCGGAGTGTCGGTAACCCGTACGAGGATTATTCGCACCAGACAAGAAACTTACAGCCTCTACATATCCGCTCTCAAATGGTTTATATGGCCAGTGGTTTGCCTCATTAGTAACCATGCCAGGGGTGACCGTTGTGCCGGCGATCGTGTATTGATATACTCCAGTGGATGAGGCCTTCGCATCGCTGATGATGTCCGTGATCTCGGCGCCGATTGCCGAGTTTCCCGCCGTGGCGGGCGATGGGATCGTTCCGGCGATCGCGCCGGTCAGCCAAGTCTGTAACCATTTATAATCTGATTTCTTAAAACCGGGAAGAACTCGTTGCATACACACCGCGGTCGAGAGGCCAGCATCGAACACGTGTGCGTCAGCCGTGGACGATATTTTAGCCAAACTTCTGTACGCGTGCCTCGTTTCGAGGGGATTGTTTGAACCAGTATTTGGGAAAATAAGGCCATTTTTATATGCGGTATCAGTATCATCGTATACATGAGATAAATCATCGCCATCAATATTCAGATAGTAGGCTCCGTCCCAATATTTGTCATAGGCGCCCATGGCATGATCCGGAGAGCCAGTAACTGTCAAAAACATTGGATTGGCAATTGGTAACTCTGTTCCGTTCATAGCATAGGCTGCTGGGATATCGCAGATTTGCATAAAGATTCCAACTGAAGGTTCTTCATCATATTTGCCGTATTGATGCCACATACCTGCTGGTGCAGTGAGGCCAGGGAAGCCCTGATCGTATGGTACAGTACCGCTGAAATAGCTGGCTGTGTTATATACCAAACCTTTGAATAAAGAGTATCGGGTATCTGGATTTTCTACGCTGATATTCTCATTATTTTCGTACATCACCGAGTCTGACGGCGCGCCTTTCATCTTATTTCGAAGCAGGCCATGAGTCACATCCGGGATGGCACGGTGATCTGGGTGTAGCGTTGCATCATAAGCAGGAACCCTGTTCGGGGGACTGTACGAGGAAGTGCAGTGCTCACTACCCGAGATTGTAGCTGTTGTTGAAGCATCAATAAAGTTTAGGATAGGCGTCTCAAATTTTGTTTGGATTGCCCATACATTTTTATTACTATCTTCACTGATTATCATGGGGTTTCCGAGGGAGTCGTAGCTTACTGTAGGTTTGGCAATAATCTGTTTAAGATTCAAAGACGCATCCAAATGCATCGCGTTAGTGTTCATTGCGAAGCCCTGAGGTCCATACGTTCCCATATCACCATAAGCGCCCGATACGAAATTCCATTCATATCTCAAGTATTCAATCTTCGTTTGGTCAGCCACTTGAGCCATTGTAAATGGGCCTTCGCTGGTCGGCTTCCAAGTCATGAATGCCCAGGACTGGCCGTCGAAATATGGCGGTGTGAATGGTGCGTTGAATCCATTTGTAGAATCGTGCATGCCATAGGTCGTTCCGTTTAGTTTAGAACCGTCGGAGCTATTGTCGCGGGCCTTGAAGTTACTTTTGAATATATTCGCGCTGTTTTCTGGGTTGGTATTTATGCTATCGTTCTGGTCGAAGTCTCCGGTGCGGATGCCTATGCGAATGGAAGTATCAAAGCCCGTAAGCTTTGGTAGCCATGGACTGTGATGATGTTTCTCCACAAGATGAGTCGCAGGGGAGATAGCGTAGCCGCCGGCGCAGGGAGGACCGAAGCCCGAGGGGCGAGAATACATCATGATAGTATCAATTGCTTGAATGCGTTGGGGCCGGGGATAGTTATAGGCCTCATTGTGATACTTAAACCCATTTCTGATTTGAAGAGGGTTATTTAGCAGGCCTGTGTTTTCACTCAGCTTTCTTGTTAATTCATTGGTGTCATCATAGAATGCTAGCGAAGAACTCATTGCTCCGTCGAGCCTCAGGTGATCCGGGTCTCTCCAGCTTGAACGATATCGCAATCGGTCAGTCTCATAAACAGGAAGGGCGCGGCCGCACATTGGGTGTGACTTTGCTTCATAAGGCAGGAATATCCCCTGCTTATCGCCGGGGTCTGCGGCCGGGTTATAGCTTACAGTTCCGGATGGGAAAGATTGAAGTAAATATGCGGCGTAATGATGAGAACCAGTTCCTAAATGGCCGGCGGCGTTATCAATGGCATTAATATCAGCATTTGGAACAAAAAGAGGAATATTTGCTTCCGCGGCGGATCTAAATTTCGCCGCAGTCGGTGTACCGACCAAACTGCGATTGTCGCCGCCCGAAGATGGGTCTCTCCACGCCGTCTCAACGGAGCCAGTGGGCTCAGAGTAATATGCCTTTTGTATTTGTTGCTGGTATAGATGTACTGGTTGGCCGCGGTGATTTTGTGCTAAGTTCGAGCATGATGGTGGCATGTTTTCTACCAGAGGATCATAGCCAGTTTGGCTCTTGTATATACGTAATAGGGCTCGGTACTCTTTAAACTCTGGGACTGCGACTGTTGATGCGTCAGTCTTTTCTGCAAAAATCTCTTCTAGAGCCTCGGACTGAAGTGACTTTAGGCCACTATCGTCGAGGAAGAAATTGGGGATTTCTGCTAAGAAATTATGCATCATCATTTTATACAGAGGATCGCCTTGTCCGTTCCAAGATGCAGTAACATTAATGTGGGCATCCGGGTGTGGCTCCATATCAACAAACTTGCCCATCATGTGCGCCTCAGGCTCTATTAGGGCCTCGAATGGTACACGATTGTCAAAGTACTCGTTTCCGATCTGGTAGTTTATTCCTCCGTCGCGGTCGATAGATGCCGTAGGGACCATACCATGGCTTAGCGTAGGATAATCTACTGCAATACCTGACTTGATGGTATTGAAAAGAATTCCAGGAGCGAACAATGGTCCATAGAATGCTCGGAAGCCTGCAAAGTAATTTTGTGCTTTGTTTTTAAAATAGTCATCGCCGGCTGTTTCATTGGGAATATTAGTTGCCCGGTTAATATTCTTATAAGCCTCGGTGCTATTTGGTACGTCAGAGTTCAGTGTTACGTGCTTGGCGTAAGAAGCCGCGAATTGCTTGGTCATCTGTTCGCAGCGAGTGGCAGGATAAAACCCATCATATGGCAAAAACTTCATTAGAGCTTCGGCTGTCAAAGTGAGATTATACGGCTTAAGATTAGCGTAGTCATTTACTACTTCAACAAATTTCTTAGTAGGATCCGATAAGACATAATCATTGTAAAATATCTCGTTTTCTCCACTAAGGTCGTCGCGGAAGCCTTGATCACCAAAAACGTTTTTTCCGGACGAAGATAAGTTTCCAACGATTGACAGCCACTCATAGTCTTTAGCAGTGAAGTTTCCGCCTTTCTCTAGAATATAATGTGGCATTCTTGAGCTAATTCTATATTCTGGTATTACAGCTTTATCATGCGTTTTGTTTCTTAGATTGTTATAATACTCTTCGTAGTCATCATAGAACGGCGCGCGGCCGGCTTGGACCGGGGTATCCCAAGGAGAGGCGTGAGTATAAAGGCCTTCGACTTGATGTCCGATCGACCGCGTAAGCGAGTAGGTCGCGCCCTTTTCTGCCCGGGCGTTTGTTGTAAGGCCGTGCCGCCAGTCGACCGCGGGGTAATCGGAAGCGCTTAATCTTGGCAGATTGGGTGGTGCCAAGTGGCCGAGGGTTTCGTCATATAGGTATGAGCGTGCAACGATAGCGTTAGGCGCCGAAGGATTCCGCCAACTGTCCCTCGCAACGATTGTGTGCGGACGAGAGTACACGGGCATTGTGAATAGCTCGTCCACAGGAGAGCCTGCGGATCCGTAGTAGCCCGGCTGTGCGGGCAGACCGCGGTGAAATAAGGAGTAATTTGTTAACAGGTTACCGGCAGAATCGCCAATGAGATCTTGTGATACACCATTGATATATTGGGTCGACCACCAAGTGGGTAACGTTTTGACTTGTTGTTCAATAATGGGCGCCAAGATCTGGTTGGCTGCCTCGATGTCGATGTAGGGATCATCGAATTTAAGTCGCAGATCATATGCGCCGGCGTAGGGATCACTTGTCAAAAAGTTCTTGCGGATATCAAGCGGCCACTTGCTGAATGACGAACTGTTCGGTGCCGCGAGGAATTTATAAGAAGTTTCGAATCCCAAGTCTTCGGGGGCGCCAAGGAAAAGAGTTGAACCGGTAACGCGGCCGTACGGGTGTTGGTTATATAGAGTGACCTCTCTGTGCTCAGCGTCTTTGTTTGCAGCCCAGAAAGAAGACACAAACTTTTCGCGGCGCCTGTTGCGGTTGCGACCATAGTTTGCTGCTGGAGGGTATATTGCTTGTCGGTGTACCACACCAACAAGAGAGTAGTCAGATGACGCATTTCCGAAGTCTATGACCTCCTGAACTGCTTCCGATGATGGAGTGTATAATGCTGAGACATTCACTGCGTCACTTGAGAACCCTATAGGCTTGTGTGAGTATTTCGCATAAGTTCTGTCGTCGGTGCCGGTGTTTGAATCATAAACTGCTAAAGTCGGGTTAGAGGCGTGAGTTACTGATGGTTCATCAAATTCCTCAATGTTTACTGAAATGTTCCCTGAGCCATTGACAGCTTCTGTCAAGAAAGTCATCTTGTTATTCTTACCGTGGGAAACAATAATTGGATGCTCGCCGCCGCGGGTTTGCTTCCAAGATGGCCAGCCATAGGGGCCCATACGATCGTGTATTATTGCGTTAAAAGCATCGACAGAGCCAGAGTTATCTGTTCTCTCTTCTCCTAATATGTTTCCGGGTCGTAGAATCCTTGTGGCATGAGGTAGAGATCCTGAAGTAATACCGTCTAGTCTAAAGCTCAATGGCTCTTGTGAACCCAGACTATGGCCTGAGCCAGAGGGTCGAGTAAGCCAGCTTACATAATGACCAAAGCCTGCGGCGCCCAACTCATCTGAGGTTGGGGTACTGGAAACCGAAGATGCGGTGAGTGCCTGACCAATCCATTTATACTGATTGTCATTTTGTGGAATGTGTTGAATGACATAATCATTGTCGTGTTTCTCAACAACAGGTGCGTCAGTAACAGGTTGGGTTCTTGTGTTTCTATAGACTTTGTGCCATGCTCCGTGGGCAGAGTACTGTGAGTCCATACCAAAGCGGGCTGAGTGCCTCTGTCGCAGCGTTCGGAGACCTTCAGGAGCATCTGCATGGATCCTTGTGACGGCGCCGCCGTGGTCGGCTGTAGAGCCGCTACCGAGTCGGACAGAAGTTGAGCCTGAGCCCAACACTCCCAAGTTGCGGTAGGTGTGGGCATTGTGTACTGAGAACTCTTCTGCGTGAATATCAAGGAAGCCTCGGGAAGATTGCTCTGCTCCGCCGGGTGAAGAGAACTTACTAGCAATAATAACTTTGTTGCTCTCTCTTGTTGGCAATGTAAAGTTATCTTCCGGATCTCTGGTATTAAACAATGCATTAGCATGTGTTGACTGGGGTAGAGAACCTGTCTTTGAAATATTAAGATCACCAACAACAGCGCGCATGTAAAGGTTGTTTACACTTCGGCCGGCCATCTGCACGACTTCATAGTCGTTGATATAGTTACCTGCAGCAGCAGTGGTTGTCTTGATGTTTCGGATGTTTAGGGGGCGCTTGGCTGTCTCATCTCTAAATTTAGCACCGCCGATTGGGCGATCGCGGTAGGGGGCTGGGCCGTAAGGGTGTGGATAGTCCGGGCCTACAAGAGCGTATGCTCCTGTGGGTGAACCAATCAATAGTAACCAACCCTCTTCTCTCTCAGAGATTCCGAATACTGAGAGTTTGTTGTGTCGGAACTTGCGGCCGCCGACATGCCTTTCTGTGAACGGACTCTGCATAGGAGTATCGCCATCAGATCCATACATGTCGTGGTGTACATTAACGATATTTGAGTTGTCAGCAACCTTTATTGAGCTATTAATCTGTGCACTGTATCCTGTTGTAACACTGTCTTCTATAAGGTTGAACGGAGTCAGCAGATCTGCATAGAACTCTGACTCGTCGTTTGTTTCTCTTAGGCCAAAGGCTCTCATTCCATCGATGATTTCGTGAGAGATCTTTGTTTTCTTAAGAGGATGAGCCTCGTCATCACAGGCGGTAGTGCCCCAGCCATAGGAGGCGGAAGCAAAGCTTGAACTGTGAGCAACCAAGTATCGTAACGGCATTGCTCCGGGGAGGCCGAAATCAATTGGCTTTGGACTGAACGGTGCCGTAGCGGCAAAAACGTAATCTGTCTTTTTGTTCTGATCAAAGTTAACTCCTCCGCCAATGACGCCGCGGGAAGCAACGTTTAGGCGTACTGGAGTTGTATATGAACGGTTTAGAGCAGAGGTTCGGGCTTCTAAGATCGCGGCTCTAGAAGTGTTTACAGATTCAACTGAAGAGGAGAGTGCTCCTCCGATTTCATCTCTTAGGGCTAGCTTATTCCAATAGCCGCAGTTGTCCTGCTCTGAGTTAGTAACCGGGTGATGTGTATCTCTCCAGTTCTCAGTAAGTCTGTGAATCCCTTCGAGTCCGGATTCTGGATCTGTCCCTTTCATTTCCATGGAAGGGTATTTCGTCCAATACTTGTTACGCTCAAGAACATGAGACTCAACAGTATTTACTAAGGATTCAGTGGACTGGACCGATGCAGGTATCATCTCCAGTAGCATTTTGCCGATGGCTTGATCAAACCACTTATAGTATTCAATATACTTGTCGATGTCGGGAGTATTGCTTACTCTCTCGAAGAACATTTGACGAAGTTTCGATAGGTCTTTATATTCTAAGCGGTACCGGTTGACCGGTTGGCCCCAGAGATTGTTGAAGTCTGTTATTGTTGCAAACATCTTTACCATCTCTTCAGAAATGGTAGCGTACATGCTCTTTTCAAATGCGAAGAAATAATCAGTCGGGCGTGTATCAGAGGTGAAGATCTCGTCGTCTCTAGAGAGCAACTTAATCATGTCACTGCTATTCTGGACCTCTGGTAATTCTTGTACTGCTGTGGGGATATACTCTACACTTACAACTTTCGTTGAACTTGGTAGATTATAGTCGCCTCTAGCTGTGTGATGAACTTCGGTTATTGCTCCAAAGATACTGTTGTATCTGCTTACATTTGCGACTGATCCCGAGGAGATGTCGGCAACGGTATATTTTGCGTCGACTGAGCCGGGTGAGGACTCTAGACCAGAACTAGTAACTTGAGAAAAGTCCCAATGTAGCAGGAGCGTTTCAGCTTGAGGTATAGCAACTGTTCCTAAATCTTTGTCGAATATGTAGATTGGCTCTAATGGATTTTTAACACCCATGTTAGAGATGTCTCTGGCATGTGCATCGATCTCTTTGTTACCAATGTAGTTATACCACGCTGCGACATTACTTATTTTAGCGTCACAGTTATGAGTCAAGGCCGCGGATGAGATGTCAGCGCGCTGGGCTCCAGCGAAGACGCGCTTGGAAGATACCATGAAGTTCTTTCCGTCTTCATGAGAGACTGATGCGGACACATGGAAAGAGTCTTGCTTAAAGTCTTGCACCATTTGTACGCCATAGAAGTCAAGGATGTAGTCTTCGTTTGGTGTGTGTGGCGGTGTTCCAATCGGGTGTGTATCTTTTAGTACAGAGCCGCTAATGTAGTCCGGGAAGGGCCATTTTGCTGGGCGCATGCGGACAGCGAAGTTCCACTTTGTATTTTCATAAACGTCTTCAATAGGAAGAGCCGAGGAAGATATGGGAGCGGACAGCACACTTGAACTCAATACGAAGGTAGCATCGTTAGAATCTTTATCTGGTCGGACTGCTGTAACAACCATACCACAGTAATCTGTACTCGGAATTGTGTTATCAGATGGTGTTGTAGAATCTGCTTCGTGCATTCCGAACACAGAAGATGTTACAAAATAGGTGTCGTACCAGCCCTCTTCTGACTTGTCAGGCTTTGACGGGAAGATCACTTCGGCTTCTAGAGTAAACGGAATGTGTTCTTCTATCTCTCCGGAGCCGCTGATAAACGAACGACTGTTTGGAGTTTCAGGATCCGCGTATTGATACAACGTTGAAGCAAAACGATCCGGATGATTAAAACTTATAAACTTTTGTTTTACTGAGCTATAGCGATAATTGTCTCTGATTGTGTAAGTCGAGTTATTTGCATAAAGGTTAATCTTAATTAACTCATCATCAACCCCGAAACATCGGATAAGATTCCTAAAGGCCTTTTCTGTGCCCTTGGATTTGTAGATGTTGAAAATTGAGCTATAGATATTTTGATAGATCTGATTCTTGATCTTGTAAATATCTTCTTCATATTCATAGCCCTCGTCTCTAGAGGCTAACGCTTGAACCATTTTTGCTTCGCTAAATAATTCTGGTGCTGCGAAGCCTAGGCCTGATACCAATCGATCCGAAAACGGGACTGGTACGGTAGAGGAAGAATGAATATTGTGCGTATAGGCTTGGCCGTATGGTTCTTTAATAGAACCCAAAGAAGAGATCTGCTGATGGAGCTTATCTAAATAGCTACCAACAATTTGGGTCATCTCTTGAAGTGTTTTATTCGGCTGGTTATTGTACTCCGTAGTCCAAGCAGGAAGGGAATTCATAATTGATGAATTGTTCTGCATGTCCCAATGGGATCCTGAAACCTTTAATCCTGAGTAAAGATCTGCGACCTCTGGGTGAGTCCTGTATATAATCGGATCTTTTCTTTCTCTTTCCGCTGCATTGGACAGTACCATTGCCGAGGTAGTGCTTCTCATTCCGAGACTAGAAGTATAGTTAATCCAAGAGGCATTAGAAAGCCTTCCAGAGTAATCTAAAATAGTAGCGTCATATGAAGCAGAACCATAGATTCCTTCATTAAACTTATAGTATACTCCCAACATTGTATTAGCGTCATCACTATTAGTGCCGCCATATACGTTGGTGAACCAGTTCCTACCAATTTGTTTCGGTGAGCGCTCGGTTTTCCAGTATCGGAAATCATCAAGCGAGGCAGATAGCTTACCAGATCCCAAGCCAATGTCAGAGTGGTATAGATCCCCAGAGGGGGTGGTTCGGAGAGAACCGATAGTTGCGTCTAGGGCGCCCGTAACAGGGCCTAGGAAGGCGCCTGTGATGGTTTTGGTAGCAGTGAGCGCGCCGTTAATGTAAAGCTTAGCAGCGACGTCTGAGTCACTGTTAATAAGACTTATAGCATAGT
>JYMV01030192.1_pt1 | contig 12634 bp, 13 predicted proteins | sample 338911 | NCBI WGS metagenome assembly JYMV01 (sample SAMN03354496, study PRJNA234377) | hydrothermal vent metagenome | biome: Deep sea; feature: Hydrothermal plumes at the Eastern Lau Spreading Center, Western Pacific Ocean; material: Seawater | place: Tonga | collected 2009 | depth 2000 m m | reverse complement strand
GTGTCAGAGGGGGTCTCAGTACCAAAAGGTGAGACGTATGTTCCAGTAGAAGGACCGCGTGGAGAAGTCGGTTTTTACATCGTTAGTGATGGTAGTAATGTTCCTAGTCGAGTGAAGCTACGGGCCCCATCATTCATGGCAATTCCAGGGATGTGTAAAATGATGGAGGGATGTTTTATTGCTGATGTTGTCGGTATTATAGGAAGCATAGACATTGTAATGGGAGAGGTTGATCGCTGATGTTCACATTTACCCAGGAAGACGAAAATAAAATTGAAAAGATTGTTGGAAAATATCCGGTAAAACAGTCCGCATTATTACCTCTTTTAACCTTGGTTCAGCGGCGTGAAGGCTATATCAGTCCCGAAGCAATGCAGACGATCGGTAAAAAACTTGATTTGTCCCCAGGCTATGTTCAGTCGGTAATGTCTTTCTACACAATGTACCATACCGAACCAACAGGAAAATATATCATCCTTTTCTGCCACAACATTAGTTGTCAGCTAAACGGCGCTGACGATTTATTCGCTTATACAGGCCAAAAGCTAGGAGTTAATGGAGGAGGGACTACGAAAGATAGTAAGTTCACACTTCACAAGGAAGAATGCTTAGCGGCTTGTTGTGGAGCTCCGATGATGCGAGTTAATGATACGTTTCACGAAAATTTAACAAAAGAAAAGATCGATCAAATTCTCGATTCTTTACCATAAATGGAAAACCTATGACACAGATCCTGTTTAAGAATATCAATACGAAGGGTCTTACTTCTATTGATGTTTACGAAAATCAAGGTGGCTATCGATCTTTAAAAAAGGCTTTTGGAAAAAAACCTGAAGAGATCGTGGAGATGGTTAAAGCTTCTGGCCTGCGCGGACGCGGCGGTGCCGGGTTTCCCACTGGCTTGAAATGGAGTTTCCTGGCAAAAGATGTGTTTCCCCGTTATCTGGTTTGCAATGCCGACGAGAGTGAACCTGGCACCTGCAAGGACCGCGAGCTTCTTGAAAAAAATCCGCACCTGCTTATTGAAGGAATGATCCTGACTGCATACGCTTGTCGAATCAAAACTGCTTACAATTATATACGCGGTGAATTTAAGCATGTATCGGATATTATGGACAAAGCAATTGAAGAGGCTTATGCCAAGGGTTACTTGGGTAAAAATATTATGGGTAGAGGATTCGACCTAGAAATGTACACACATCTAGGGGCGGGTGCTTACATCTGCGGTGAAGAGTCGGCCTTGCTCAATTCGCTAGAAGGTATGCGTGGAGAACCCCGGCTGAAACCGCCGTTTCCTGCCGTGGAAGGATTATATGCCAAACCCACGGTTGTTAACAATGTGGAAACCCTTTGCGTGGTTCCGTGGATCATCAATGAAGGTGCAGAGAAACACGCTGCGTTGGGCACGGAAAAAAGTAAGGGTACCAAGCTGGTCAGTGTTTCTGGTCATGTAAAGAAACCTGGAAATTATGAAATCGTTCTAGGAACTCCAACCAGCGAACTTATTTTCAATCTAGCTGGCGGTATCCGTGGCGACAACAAATTGAAAGCGTTTATCCCGGGTGGTTCTTCCGCCAACATTCTTACGGCAGACAAGGTGGATGTGCCCTACGATTACGAAGCGATCGCTGAGGCGGGCTCCATGTTAGGTTCCGGAGCCTTGATTGTAATGGATCACACGGTGAATATCGTCGAATCGGCTCTCCGGATGACCTATTTTTACATGCATGAATCGTGTGGGAAATGCACTCCTTGTCGTGAAGGAACCCGTTGGATGTATCAGATTCTTAGCGATATTCAAAATGGGGAGGGATCTAACGAGCAGGTAGAGAAGCTTGAAGACATTTGCGATAACATGAGCTTCAAATGTTTTTGTGCGCTGGGAGATGCTGCGGTAGCCCCGGTCTCCAGCAGTATCAGGCATTTTCGTTCAGATTATGATGAATTGATTAAAAAACTAACCCCCGACTCGATCGCGGGATAATGCGAATATGGCAGATGATAACGAAGTCACATTAACCATCGATGGTAAATCGGTTACCACTCCTAAGGGCTCAGTGGTGGTGGATGCGGCCAAGAGCATAGGAATCGAAATCCCGGTTTTTTGCTACCACGAGAAGCTCGGACCGTTCGGCTGTTGCCGCATGTGTCTAGTCGAAGTGGAGAAGATGCCGAAACTAACCACTGCGTGCACGTTACAGGTAGCACCTGACATGGTGGTGAAAACCAATACTCCTAATGTCGAAAAAGCTCAGAAGGGAGTTCTCGAGTTCACGCTCCTTAACCATCCGCTCGACTGTCCCGTTTGTGACAAGGGTGGCGAGTGCCCGCTACAGAATAATACATTCAAATATGGCCCTGGTGATACGCGCATGGAATTTGAACGTGCTAATCGTGACAAGGCAACTCCCTCAGTCCAGTTATCACTATTGATCGGGAGCGTTGTATCGCTTGTCAACGGTGTACAAGATACAGCGATATCATTGAACAAGAGAGTGCATTAGTCATGCTTAATCGTGGTTTTAATAACGAAGTAGGCACTTTTAATAACGAACCTTATGCCACGAAGTATTCTGGTAATGTCATTGATATCTGTCCGGTAGGGGCGTTGACCAACACGCAATTTCGTTTTAAGGCACGTACCTGGGATTTGGACAATGCTGCGACACTATGTGCTCACTGTGGGTGCAATTGTAATATGACTCTTGGTTCACGTACGAACAAGTTTATGCGCATTGAAACCCGTCCTAATGACTTGGTCGATGACGGGTGGGTTTGTGATAAGGCCCGCTTCGGGTATGGCTTTATTGAAAGTGATAATCGAATAGTTGAAGCAAAGATCTTGGTTGATGGTGAACAAAAAGTAGCCAACACCCTCCAAACAGCAACGCAGACCGCTGAGTCTTTGAAAAAAATAGTTGATGAACATGGTCCTGAAAGTATTGGTTTTATCGGCTCTCCTTTTGGCACCAATGAGGAACTGTATCTTTACCATAAGTTGTTTCGTTTCACTCTTGGAACTAATAACCTCGACCATAAAAACTATTTAGACACCCCGGGATTACCAGTTGATCATTATGATTTTTTGAATATTGAAACCGCAAACCTGGTTTTGCTTATTGGGAGTGATCCAGTTGAAGAACTGCCGATTCTTGATCTTCGTATAAAAAAAGCTGTTACACGAAAGGGGGTTAAGCTTGCGATTTTGAATGACCAGAGAACTGAACTGGATAAGATTGCCGATTTATCATTAAAGTATGATGTGGGTTCGGATGGGGTTGCCTTAGCGGCTTTAGCCAATAGCCTTTCTGCAGAGTTAGACATTCCGATGGTTCAAGGAAACTCTAATGACGAATCGCCAACAGGCATTGCTGTAGATCAGATGAAGAAAATGTCGGAGCTTGTTCGTACGGCAATGAAAGTTTGCGTTGTTTACAATCCGGCTTCGCTTACAGGAAGTTCGATTTTTATGCTCAAACACTTACTTGGTGTAATAAACAAGATTCCAACTATGGAGTGTGGGGCGATACCAGCAGCACCTTTTACCAATTCAGTAGGAGCAATGGATATGGGAATTCTTCCGGATTACTATCCAGGAGGAATTTCTAGTTCTGACTCAGATAAGGTTCAGCAGATTTGGGGTGATAGTGCTTTCCTTGATACCAAGGGACTTTCAGCTCTGGAGATGATAGATAAAGCCGAGTCAGGAGAACTTAAAGCGCTTCTTATATACAGGAGTAATCCCGTCGTGGATTTCCCTGATGGTAAACGGGTTGAAGCAGCCCTTAAAAACCTGCCCCTGCTTGTGGTCCACGATATGATGAAAACTGAAACTTCCGCTCTGGCGGATATCGTCTTGCCCTCTAATGGGCCAGGTTATGATGAAGGGACAACAACAAACATAGGTGGACGTGTTCAGTATAGGAAGCGTGGACTGAATACTAATAATTCGCCTGACTGGAAAATAATTTCAAAAATGATTAATAGTCTGAGCGAAAAACCAATTGAGTACCTCACTTCCTTTAGTGTGACGGAAGAGCTTTCCCAAACGGTCCCTGGTTATAATGAAATTAGTAAAAAATCAATTAAGAAAGAAGGTAAAACTCGTGAAAAAATCGAGTATACAAACGGATCGATACCAGAGATACAAAAGATAGATTCTTCCGGGAAGGGATTGAAATTACGGGTTGCGACGCAATTATTTGCTGAGGATAAGGTTCTTGATGCCTCTTCACCGCTTGCACACCACTTTTTGCCATCCACTTTATGTTTGCATGAAAGTGATGCTTTGAAATTGGGTCTTTCTAATGGGGATCAGGCAGTTCTTACAGCGAATGGGGTTGATGTGGGGGCCACCGTTGAGGTGTCGGATCGATGTAACCCCGGCGCAGTTGTTGTCCCAAGAGTATCAGACGACCAGGGATTATTAAGGTTAGCTCGTAGTGGTTCCGTGAGCTGGGTTGAAGTGAAGAAAGGCTAAAACTGATCAACGAAGTCACCCCTTGACTTTAAATAGTAAGGTTAGAAATAATTTTTCAACTACTAACCGTTAACAGGTATTTAAAAACTGATTATGATCGATGATGTTATAGACTTTTTTGAGCCTTATACTTATCTAATCATAGGCAGCGTTAAAGCCTTTGTGATTGCGGGTGCTTTGCTAGGAATTGTACCCGCCCTAGTTTGGCTTGAACGCCGTTTGATGGGTCGGTTTCAGGTGCGACTTGGTCCAAATCGAGTCGGACCATTCGGATTAGGGCAGCCCATTTCAGATTCAATTAAACTTTTGTTCAAGGAATCGATTATACAAAGCTCAGCTGATAAGTTTCTTTTTCATTTGGCTCCAGCTATTGTTGTGTTTACGGCGATTGTTACTTTTGCAGTGATTCCATTTGGTGAACCCGTAAAGGTTTTTGGTCAGGAAATTGGGTTGTGGGTGGCAAACGTTAATATTGGATTGTTATTTGTGTTTGCAATCTCTGGGATGGGTGTCTATGGGATGGTTCTTGCTGGGCTTTCTTCTAATAATAAATACTCTCTGATGGGGGGATTGCGATCCTCGGCCCAAATGATTAGTTATGAACTCACATTGGGTTTAGCCGCTTTGAGTATTGTTGTTCTAACGGGATCACTGAGTTTGATTGATATGGTTAATAGCCAAGATTCTTATCCAAATATTTTGATTCAACCTTTGGCCTTTTTATTATTTTTTATTGCAGGGATTGCTGAAACCAACCGTGCGCCATTTGACTTGCCAGAAGCTGAGCAGGAGTTGGTTGCAGGTTTTCATACTGAATATACCGGTATGAAGTTTGCGATGTTTTTTATGGGCGAGTACATCAATATGGTGACTATGAGCGCACTAGTCACTCTTTTGTTTTTGGGTGGATGGAATGCTTATGGAGTTCCAGTTTGGCCCATTGTAGCGTTTGCAGGGAAGGTGCTTTTTCTTCTTTGTGTTTTTATTTGGTTGCGATCGACATTCCCACGTATACGTTATGATCGATTAATGACTTTTGGTTGGAAAGTTCTCGTCCCAATTTCTTTATTAAACCTTCTAGTTACAAGTGTGTTAGTGGTTTTGTGATAAAGGTGACAAGATATGATTGTAAAAACTTTTAATGGCGTTAAAAATTTATTGATAGGACTTGGAGTGACATTCAAGAACCTGTTTTCCAAACCGGTTACATTTTCTTATCCGGAAGTAAAGAGGATTATGCCAGAACGTTTTCGTGGTCGCCATTTCTTAAACCGTGATGAAAATGGTTTAGAAAAGTGTATTGGTTGCAGTCTTTGTTCGATCAACTGTCCGGTGGATTGTATCCATGTTGTTTCGGCTGAAAATGATCCGGATCACCCCGTTTCTCCGGGTGAGCGATATGCAGAGACTTATGAAATCAACCTACTTAGATGTATTTATTGTGGATATTGCGAGGAGGCGTGTCCAGTGGATGCCGTTGTGTTGCGTGAGCATTATGAACTGGCCGATTATGATCGGGATACATACATCGCTACTAAGAGCGACTTGCTGGTTTACCCAGAACCGAATGAATTTAAAGTAAATATCCTGGGTAACACAACACGCGTTTGACAGAACTGTGATTTTTGGGGACATTTAGCCTTAGGGTATTTCTTCGCTTTTTGAAGCACTGAATATTTAAATTACTTAAATCAAGGGGGGAGCTTTGTTCGAATTCGATTTATTCGAGCTAACTAGGGCAACTGTCACAACGCTAGTTGGACTGACCGCGGTACTTGCGAGCCTTGGTGTGATTCTTTGTTCGTCTCCGATTTACTGCGCTTTGTATTTAATCGGTCATATGATTTGTCTCGCTCTATTATTTCTCCTCTATAACGCAGAGTTTATTGCGGCAGTTCAAATAATTGTATATGCCGGGGCGGTAATGATTTTATTTCTATTCATCATAGCTCTTCTTGGTGGAAAAAAGGAAATACAAGAACCATCAACCGAACGTTTCCTGGCGATTGTTTTTGTGGCGACCATGCTTGGTGAATTATTTTTATCCGCGACGGTAGGGCCTACCAGACCTATTGAGGGAGCATTTGATGTTCAGACGGTTGCTGAGGTTGGGGGCAGTGCCAAGGCAATCGGGCTAGAATTATTTTCACGTCATGTAGTTGCATTTGAACTTGCATCCGTCTTACTTCTGGTTGCGGCAGTCGGAATTATATGCCTTTCAAAATTTTCCTATGTCCCTGTTCGAAGGAGAATAAAATAACGATGGGACATCAATTTGTTCTTCTTATAAGTGCTAGCATATTTTGCGTAGGGGCAGCTGGCTTTCTTATCCGCAAAAATCCCTTGATCATGTTTATGTCTGTGGAACTAATGCTCAACTCTGTAAATTTTCTCCTGATAGGGTATTCAAGTTTTCAAAAATCGATGGATGGGCAAATTTTTGCATTGATGGTCATGACGGTGGCTGCGGCTGAGGTAGTAGTTGGACTTGCCATCATTCTTACGATTTTTAGAACCCGGCATGATATGGATGTAGATCACATCAATGCTTTAAAAGGATAAGGCACTTGTTTTCTTATTGCTGGTTTATATTAATTTCTCCTCTGGCAGGTTTCGTTCTTCTAAGTTGGTTCGGGAATGGTATGTCACGCCAACGAGCAGGTTTCCTCGGTTGTGCTTCGGTTGGAATTTCTTTTCTGATTACATTGATCGCATTAGCTGGCTTTCTACTGGATGGAGAAAATGAAAGGGGAGGAACTTCCACTCTATACAACTGGGTGACTGCCGGTTCCTTTTCCCTCAACATGTCTATCCTAGTTGATCCGTTGTCAGTTTTCATGCTCCTCATCGTTACAGGTGTTGGGTTTGTCATTCATATTTATTCAATTGGCTATATGGAAAAAGACCCTGAGTTCAGTCGTTTTTTTTCTTATATGAATTTCTTTATTTTTTCAATGTCGCTTTTAGTGTTAGCTGCGGATTTCTTTTTCCTTATCGTAGGTTGGGCGCTGGTCGGACTGGCATCCTATTTACTGATTGGATTTTGGAAAGAAAAGACCAGTGCGGTTCTTGCTGCCCGCAAAGCATTCGTAATGAATGTGATTGGCGATGTCGGAATGGTCATCGCTGCATTTATTATTTTTGATCACCTGGGTACGTTAAGTTTTCTTGAGGTGTTCGCCGCTGCCAAGTCAACATTTCGCCCCAATGATGACACGATTTTATTAATCACCGTGTTTCTCCTGGTGGGGGCGTTCGCAAAGTCAGCACAGATTCCACTCCATACTTGGCTTGCTGATGCGATGGAAGGCCCCACTCCTGTTAGTGCATTAATCCATGCGGCCACCATGGTCACCGCTGGGGTCTACTTAATAGCACGTTGTCATGTGCTTTATGAACTTGCTCCTTTTACTATGTACTTGATCGCTGCAGTGGGAGTAGTTACGGCAATCTTCGCAGGATCTATGGCTATGGTTCAGTATGACATTAAGCGGGTTATTGCCTATTCAACCATGAGTCAGCTAGGATTCATGTTTCTGGCAGTGGGTGTAGGGATGTACAGCATCGCGATGTTTCATTTAATGACCCACGCTTTTTTCAAGGCATTACTTTTTTTGAGTGCTGGCAGTGTTATTCACGGATTGAATGACGAACAGGATATTCGGAAGATGGGAGGGCTTCGTCACTCAATGCCTATTACTCATATAACTTTTTTAATAGGTTCGTTGGCACTAGCGGGGTTTCCTCTGACCAGTGGGTTTTTCAGTAAAGAGGCTATTCTTATTAATTCGTACCATGCAGACATGGGAAATATTATTTTCTGGGCCATGGCAATACTGGGTGCAATTATGACCGGTTTTTATATTTTTAGAGTTTATTTTTATGCCTTTAGTGGTCAGCCACGAACTGATGCGAATGCACATGAAAGCCCTTTGATAATGATTGCTCCTCTGGGTCTTTTGGCCTTCTTATCGTTGACCGCTGGGTTTGGTGGCGGAATGATTGATGACTTTCTTGCGACTTATTTTGGGACTCATATGCCCCACCCTGACGATGTGTTGCTTGAAACTATTGGATTGTCAGCTGGCCTGATAGGTATCGTTGGGGCCGTTGTTTTTTATATGACTGGGAAAGATAGGCTGGAGTTTGCCAAGCAGATACTAGCCCCACTTTATGATCTTTTGTTTAACAAGTACTATGTCGATGAAATTTACGATTTTTTGATTGTTAAACCAACGCGTGCGACCGGCGCATTTCTTGAAAAAAGAGCTGAAAAGCTCGGTATTGATTTTGCGGTCGATCAAGTAGGTTTTCAGATCAGAGAAGTAAGTCGACTGATAAGCTTTTGGCAGTCAGGTAGCGTTCGATTATATGCCTTCAACATGATTGTTGGAGTCGTGACTATTCTTATATTTGTTGTGTTTCTATAACTCGGTACAAGAGTAAATAGTATGTTGACACTCATTGTTTTTACTCCACTGATAGCAGCGCTGAGTCTCCTGTTTGTGAACAAGGACGACGCTAGAGCTGTCCGTAATATTTCTGTCGGGGCGGCTGGGTTTACTTTTCTGGTATCGCTTGTCTTGCTTTCAAGGTTTGACTCCTCTTTGCAGGGTATGCAGTTTGCCGAAACTCTTGCCTGGGTTCCTATGTTCCATATCAACTATCAGGTAGGTGTGGATGGGATTAGTTTGTGGTTGGTTGTTTTAACGGCATTTATTTCTTTGATTGCTGTTTGTTTTTCACTGGATAGACAGGTGGGTTTTCGTAATTTTATGGCGCTTCTATTAGTCCTTGAGGCGGGGACTCTTGGCGTTTTTGTAGCCTTAGATTTGATTTTATTTTATGTGTTTTGGGAGTTAATGCTTGTTCCCACTTATTTTTTAATCGGAATATGGGGAGAGGGTCGCCGCGTTTATGCTACGACAAAGTTTGTGTTGTATACGCTTGTTGGAAGCTTATTGATGCTGCTTGCAATAATCTGGTTGAGCCTTATTCATTTTGAAGTGACTCACGAGTTTAGTTTTGATATTCAGACTCTCGTTCATATGAAAATTGATCCTGCTGATCAGGTTTGGTTATTTTTGTTCTTTTTGTCTGCATTTGCTATAAAAATTCCTATATTCCCATTACACAGCTGGTTGCCGCATGCTTATATATCAAGCCCAATTCCAGTACTTTTGATTTTAACGGGAGCCATGTCCAAGGCGGGAGCCTATGGTATCATTAGGTTTTGTCTTCCTCTTTTCCCCGATGCTGTCGATAAACTTGGTTTGGTCATTGCATTTGGAGCAGCAACAGGAATCGTCTATGGTGCGTGGATTGCAATCGCGCAACGTGACCTAAAAGCTCTTGTAGCTTATTCTAGCATTAGTCACCTTGGGTTTATTGCCTTAGGTATTTTTGCCCTCAATGGAGAGGGAATAGAAGGAAGTGTCTTGCAGATGGTTAATCATGGGATCATTGCTTCAGCTCTCTTTATTATTGTAGGTATTCTTGAGAAGAAGATGGGAACTCGGAACTTGAACGATTTTCGCGGACTGGGTAAGGCGATGCCATTATTATATGGTATGTTTATGCTTGTAACACTTGCAGCACTTGGGCTTCCGGGGTTGAATGGATTTGTTGGTGAGTTTTTGATTCTCATGGGGGTTTGGACGTCTCTGGTACTAGCAGACCTTTCCGTTATTTATGTGTTGATGGGTGGACTATCGATAGTTTTCGCTGCCATTTATATGCTTTATATGTTCCAAGGTGCGATGCAGGAAAAAAATGATCATATCCCCGAGGGTCTTACTGATATAAATTTTAGAGAGTTTGGTCTTCTCCTACCAGCATGCGTTCTAGTGGTTTTAATTGGGCTTTACCCTAAGCCTTTTATTGATAGAGTTAGCCCATCGGTTGAGTCTATTTTGACACTAGAAAAAACTTTTAATCTCCATGCAGGTGAAGATAAGGGCGATCACCACTAGATCATATTAAACTTTCCGTAGCACTTCTATTTTTTAATACAGCATGAAACTTGGCGATCGAGTCGTTGATGGTATTTTTTTAGAACGGCCAAATCGATATTTAGCACGCGTGGAGGTAGATGGGCAAGAAATTAAAGCCCATGTTCCTGATCCAGGCAGGCTTCCTGGTCTCATGATTCCTGGTCGTAGGGTTCGACTCACTTACAATCCTGGTCCCAAACGAAAAACTGACTATAGTCTGGTTTTAGTTCGTCATGGAGACATATGGGTTTCGGTATACCCAGCATTTGCAAACAAGGTTGTAGAGAATGAATTGGCTAAAGGAAGCCTAAGTTGTTTGAATGGTTTTGAAAGTTTTAATAGAGAGGTTAAGTGTGGAGAAAGTCGATTTGATTTTCAATTGGAATTTTTAGATGTCAAAGCTTTTGTGGAAGTAAAATCGGTAAGTTTGGTAGAAGGAGGTGTGGGAAAGTTTCCCGATGCCCCAACTCAACGAGGTGTCAAACACCTCAAAGAACTTATAGCTCTTCGAAGGAAAGGTTATCGAGCAGCAGTTCTATTCATTTCGCAAAGATCAGACGCCCGGTCCATTACCTCAAACGATCAAATAGATCCGCTATTTGGTGAATGGCTGCGTAAAGCTCGTCTGGCTAGCGTCGAGTTATACGCGTATAATTGCAGCGTAACGAAAAATACGGTCTCTATTAAAAATCAGGTCCCCGTGAATATTTAAAAGATATTTTAGTGAGACAGGTATTTTAATAAATAGATTTATTTATGATGTTGATAGGGGACGGTTTTGAAAAAAAAAATAATTCCTCGCCGAAACACACGAAAGCCCGTAAAAAACTCAAGGACATCTAGTCAAAGGAAGCAAACTTTATGGGATCAGGCTTCACGTTGGTATGATTCTCTAGTTGGTATGAGTGGTTCTGATTACCATCAGACCATAGTGATGCCAGGTGTTTTAAAATTACTTGAGTTAAAGGCTGGGAGGCGTGTTCTTGATTTGGCATGTGGGCAAGGGGTCTTCTCTCGCTTTCTTTTGGAAAGAAAAATTAAGCCAGAAGGACTAGATTCATCCGAAGAACTTTTACGAATGGCTCGTTCTCATTCTGTAAAACCTATTACATATCATTTAGGCAATGCGGGTGATGGAAAACTTCTTGATGGACAAGAATTTGATGGTATTGCTTGTCTTCTTGCAGTGCAAAATATAGAAAAAGTAGAACCTGTGTTTCAAAATGTAGCAAGATGGCTCAAGCCAAAAGGGAAATTTGTAATGGTCTTAACCCACCCTTGTTTCCGGATTCCTCGCCAAACTCATTGGGGTTGGGACGATGAGAAAAAGATAGAATACAGGCGAGTAGATCGTTACGCTAATGAAATGAAAATTCCTATACTGACTCCTCCATTTATTGATAAGGTTAATTTTACTATGACCTATCATCGACCGTTGCAAAATTATTTTTCAGCATTACTTAAAGCGGGTCTTTGCGTAGACTCTCTGGAAGAATGGATGTCGAATAAAGAGAGTGCACCCGGTAAGCGTTCGCGCGGAGAAAATCGAGCTCGAAAAGAAGTACCATTGTTTATGGCGATCCGGGCTGTGCGAATTAGTTAATGTTACTCAATACTAAAGATAATTAAATATATGCCCAGCTATACTTACGAACTACCAGAACAAAGTATTCTTCTCTCTAATATAAGGCAAAACCTATTAAAGGTTGGACCAGAATGGGGTGAGATGGCGGTATTTATGCGAGAGGGTCATGTTGAGTATGCTCCTATCAAAAATAATCCAATGCGCTCAGGATATAAGTTTGTATATCAAGAGGCTAAACTTAACCTTACGCTTTATTTTCCAGAGAAAATATTCAATCGCATGTTAGAGATTTTTAACCCTGAGAAAATACAAATTTTAAAGGCTGTTGTTGAGTCATCAATTCCAAAGCGATCGGGCTATTTAATTAATGAATTTAAGATCCGTGGAATTATGGAAGAGGAGGTTTGATTTTTTTTAAAATGGTTTGTCTTCCAATATGGCTTTGCGGATACTCTGCATTCGTTTTTGATAAAAATTAATATTGTGAAGGGTGTTGAGTCTCATTACAAAAATTTCATCAGCGATGAATAAATGTCTCAAGTAGGCGCGTGAATAATTTTTACAGGTGTAGCAATC